>Ga0272443_10001531_pt1 | contig 33165 bp, 20 predicted proteins | sample SSMAcet12_FD_193581 | JGI IMG/M metagenome (GOLD analysis project Ga0272443, IMG submission 193581) | Marine sediment archaeal communities from Little Sippewissett salt marsh, Falmouth, MA, United States - SSM-Acet-12 | ecosystem: Environmental > Aquatic > Marine > Wetlands > Sediment ... | reverse complement strand
GTCGACGCGGGCGATCATGGAGCCATCGCCGGTGAGCGTCTTGTAGGCGTAGCGGAACTGATCCGCCGTGCCCCAGATGTCGGCGCCGGAAGCGCCTATGGTGACCACACCGTCAGCCTCGGCGTACCCGACCGGGTTGCCCGTGTAGGAGACCCGCAGGGTGTCAGGTGCGTAGGCGGTCAGATCCGCCCCGTCCATCGCCACCTCGAGCGTGGTGCCGTTCACGTCGTAGACGAGCGTATCCGAAGCCACGGCGCCGAACTCGGCGGTCGTGAAGCTCCAGGCGTCGCCGGCCCAGACATCGGTGCCATCGTTCTCATCGACCATCCAGGTATACGGCAGGCCGTAGATCAGGTCGGCGGCCAGGCTGCTGCCTTCGACCGTGGCGACCAACTCGCCATTGACGGTGACGTCGCTCGAAACGGCGCCGCGACCGGCATACCAGTCGAGGACCGTGGCCGGATCAACGCCGGTGGCGCCGTCGGCCGGAGCGGTCAGACGGGCCTGGGCCGGGACATACGTGAACTGCACTTCGCTCAAACCGGCATCCGGGAACATGCCGCCCCAGTTGGTGTTGGCCGTGAGCTTGACGTACTTGGCGCCCACACCACCGAAATCGACGACGGTGTTGGCCATGTAAGCTTCCGCCGCGGGGGCCTGAGCGAACTCGACGTCCGCCAGGACCATCCACGTCTCGCCGTCCACAGAGTACTCAACGGTGACGTCTTTGAAGCCATAGCCCAGGAAGCCTTCGAACCCGGAGTTGGAGTTCCAGACCTTCATGTCCACGACTTTGTAGACGCGCGGGAACTCGTACTGGATCGAGACCAGCTCGCCCTCAGCGGGGACGCCGAGCCACATGTCCAGCGATTCCGTGCTGTGCCCGCCGTCGGCATCGAGACCCGAGCCATCGACGGTCTGCTCCGGACCACCCACCGCATCACCCAGAGCGGCATTGCTGGTGGCGATGATGCCTTCGATCATGAACGTCTCGGCCTCGGTGGTGAAGCTCCAGAGGAAGCCCTCGGCGCCTTCGGCGTCCACGCGCCAGTAGTAGGTCGTGTCGGTGTCGAGTTCGGCGCCGGCACTGCCCACGGGAATGGAGGTTTCGACAATGCCCTCGGCGACCAGATCCAGCGCGGCCGGGTCAGTGCCAAAGTACACGTTGACGGGGGCATCCGACGGGGGGACCCACGCCGCGACGACGTCGATGACGCCCGTGGCGCCGTTGGCCGGCGAGACGAGCTGCGGCTTGACCGGAGAAGTCACTTCGTATTCCGCGACGAAATTCGCGCCGGGGATCACCGTGATTTCTTCGGAACCGGGAGTAGTCCAGCCCCAGTCCTGACCATCACCGCCGCCACCTTCCTGCATGATGCCGACGAAGGCGAGGACTTGGCCTTCGGTCAATGTCATGGGGGCAGACTTCTGGCTCTCGTAGTTGCTCCAGGCCTGGCTGGCGGTCCAGCCGTCCACGTAGGCGACCAACTGGGCGTTGGCCGGATTGTCGTCTGGGCTGATCCAGAGTCTCTGGTAGTCGTCGCCGGCGACATAGAAGGTGTACTCACCCGTTTCGGGAACGGTGAGCCAGCCCGTCATTCGGGCGCTGTAGTTGTCGGCGATATCCACCCAGGTCGGGTCCGCCAGCACATCCACCTGGTCGGCCGGTGTTCCGCTTTCGGCCAGCGCGATGGCTTCGTCGATGCTGCGGCCTCCGTCCCAAATCTCACGCAGTACGTCCGCCGACGAGACCGTCGAGAGGGCCATACAGACCATGAGTACGAACACAGTGAATTTTCTCATGATACACCCTTTCCGTATGAATGACATTCTGATTGCGTTGTGTTTGACCATACTACCTTGACATCGCTCTTGCTGGTTACCACCTCCTTCCTGCCTGCCAGCATTTGCATCGCACGAACTGGCACGCCGAACCGAGAACCGCACCTCTCGGCCCAGAATAGCGCCCTCCTTGACCAACCAGGCTCCAGAGACGAAGCAGCGACGCGCCCGCAGTAAGAATGATGAGGCAATGACCGTCGTGACATTGGTTGCGGACATGCCACGGAACACCACACCTGTTCTCTCACTCACTCTTTCCGTGGAGACGCTGCTTCCGGGCCAATACTCCTATGATGTCTCGTTGTGTCGTGGCTAGGTTCGCGTGTCGGGCTCACCTGGAACAAAGCGCGGCGCCTCTGGCATGACCCGCCTGCGACAAGAATCAGAGCCTCCTGTCCGCAAGCGCGCACAAACCCGCCACGGTGCTTGGCGAGCACCCCTTTCGGGCAGCAAATTACGAACCACTCCTACCACGGCAAAGACTCACCGAAAACCTCCGTGTGACACAATGTTGCAGGTCGAATACTGCTAGTTTAGCATAGACCTCGGCGCGATTCAAGCAGGAAACAGCCTGGTTTTACCCGTCGGCGAGGAGTTTTTTTGCCTCCGGGAGGGCGGTTTTTCGGACCTGCCGGCCGTTTTCGAGGCGGTGCCGGACGAGCAGAGCGGCCCTTTTCAATGCGGCTCGGGCCCACAGACGGCCACAGAACGCTTTTCTGGGACGTTGTCAGGGGATGTACAGGGTCATGGGGGGGCTTGCGGGGGGCGTTTCCGCGCGGCTGCTCAAAAAAGGTTGGGTGTCGACATGCGTATTCCAGGGTTCCCACTGAAAAGAAACAGCGATGCCGACACCCCCTAACGTGGAGTCTGGAAGCCAACGGGTGGACCGTTAGCGTTTCGTCTATTGCGCTTGCGTGCTGCGAAGCCTCTCTGTATTGCGGCTCTCGTCGCCTGGGTTGGAACCGACGGCTCCGCGGGCGACGCGATCTCATCAAATGACGGCGCCCGCCACACATGCATGGTGCCTGCCGCGTTGACGGCCACCAGCAGGGTTCCGTCGGGCGAGAACCTCAGGTGCCCCCTGACGAATCCCTCGCCTTCCAGCGTGGCGACTTCGTGCCGGGTGGTGATGTCCCAGAGCTTCACCGCCTCGTCTCCCTGGCTGGCCGAGGCGAGCCGCTGACCGTCGGGTGAGAAGGCCACGGCGTGGACGCCGTTGAGATGTCCACGCAACTCGTCCACGACTTCGCGCCGGGCGGCGTCCCACAAACTGACCGTGCCCTCGGCCGATCCGGTGGCCAAGAGGGCGCCGTCCGGCGTGAACGCCATGCCGGTGATGCCCCAGTCTTTCTCGACGCCCGGCACCGTTTCCGTCTTACCGGTTCGAAGATCCACGAAACGCAGGCGCCCTTCAAACCCCTCGACGATGAGCGAACGCTGGTCGGGCGAAAGAACCGATTGCGAGCGAAACCAGGGCGCGCGCCGTTCCAGAGGCCAGGTGGCCTGGGATTGCCATGATACGGTGTCCCACAGGCGAATCGTGGGGTCCGGTCCGAGGGTCACCAGCGTGCGACCGTCGTCGATGAAGCCCACCATTTCCATCGCTCCGCCCCGTCCCATGGCGTCGGCCGGACCGGCGCTGAGTTCTCGCGTCGTCCAATCGAGCACCCGCAGTCCATGGCCTCGCGTGCTGGCCACGAGAAGCTTTCCGTCTGGTGAGACGAGCAACTCATGGACGTTGCTGCCCAGGGCCGTGATTGACTCCTCTTGCTGCAAGGTGTCGGTATTCCAGAGGCCGACCGTGCCGTCGGCGTTGACCGTCAGTATCTCGCGGCTGGTAGGAAGGAAGCAGAAGTGTGCCACGGTCGTGGGGAGGGTCTCGAAGCGTCTGCGCGGTTCGAGATGTTCGAGGTCCCAGCCGAGGAGCTCGCCCTCTTTCCCGCCGCTGACGACGGTCCTGCCGTCGCCGGCCACCGCCAGGCAATAGACCTCGGAGAGATGCCCTTGCAGGGCCGCCAGTTCCCGGCCGTTCTCGACGTTCCAGACGCGAATGGTCTGGTCCGACCCGGCCGACACCAGACGCTTGCCGTCGGGGGTGAAACTCACGCCCGGGACCCAGGAACGGTGACCGACCAGCCGGGCCGTTTCTTTGCCGGAGACCGTTGAGAGCAGTTTGATGTCCCTGGAGGCGCCCGTGAACAGCGGACTGGCAGCCAGTAACTGCTCGTCTCCCGAGAAGGCCAGCGCCGCAATGTCTCCCTCGAAAACATCGGCGCTGGCTCGCTCTGTTCCGCTCTCCATGTCCAACACGCGGACACGCCCGCCTTCCCCAACGGCCAGCAACGCGCCACTCGCCGAGATTGCCACTTGACGGCCTCGCCGTCTTCGTGTCTCTGCGCCCGGCGAGTGGACGGCGTGGAGTTGCTGGCCTGCGAAATCCCAAACCTGGACTGTCGTATCCTGGCTGGCCATCGTCAGGTGTGTACCGTCAGAGTCGAAGACCAACGCCTGGATAACTCCAGCGCAGGAGAAGCGCTCACTGATCTGTTGGGTTGCCGTGGTCCAGACCGTGACATTGGATTGCCGTCGGCCGCTGATCGACGCGGCCGCCAGTCGATCTCCGTTTCGTGAGAACGCAAAGGTCTGGGGGCCGAAACCTTCCGATACGAGGACCGCCAACTCGGCCCGTTGGGCCAGGTCCCACAGTTTGAGTCGTCCGAGCCGGTCTCGAGACGCCAGGAAGCGCCCCTCGGGAGACACGGCGACCGCTTCGATGGGACTGGATTGCGCCGGCAATGTGACGGTGGCCTGGCCGCGCGACTGATTCCAGAAGTAGCGCCATTCCCACTGCCGCAGGTCGGGGCGCCCGGGTGTGGGCTGATAGCGCTCCAAGAGACTCACGACGCGCCCCCGGTTGTTCGCGGCCAACGCCTGTTGAACCAGATTCATGTCGGAGTTGTACGCCCGTTGGAGGGTTGCTGCTTCCTCGGCTTCGGCCCGCCGGCGTTGGAGCGCCTCGTTGCGCAGGGCCTCTTGCGCCACGCCGTGCAGACGGCTTTGTTCCCGCTCGGCCAGCGTGGCGCGAACGGCCTGCCAACTGCCGACCACTGCGGCCAGCACCAGGAGGATCGTAGCGCCGACCACCACTTTGTTGCGACGGAGGCGCTTGCGCATCCGATAGAGGGTGCTGGGCGGCCGGGCCAGGATGGGTTCGCCGCGCAGATAACGCTGCACATCCATCACCAGTTCGTTGGCCGTCTCGTAGCGGCGCCTGCGGTCCTTCTCCAGGCATTTCATCACAATCCAGTCGAGGTCGCTACGCAGCACGTCAATCGGAATGGGCGGCCGATCCTGGGGGTGTCGGGAGTCCGCATCGGTGTTGGGTGTTGTGAGGGCAGCGACCCGCGCGGAGGGTCGAGCCGGTGGTGCCTCGCGAATCATGCGGCGGCACTCGTCGAGTCCGGTCCGCCATAGCGCGTCGCTCTCGAAGGGTGTCGTGCCGGTGAGCAACTCGTAGAGCAACACGCCCAGCGAGTAAATGTCGGTCCGGGTGTCGATGTCGTTGCCGCCCGTTTCGGTCTGTTCCGGACTCATATAGGCGGGTGTGCCGACGAAGGCCTGGGCCTGGGTGAACAGGGCCATCTCGCTGAGTTCGCACTTGGTGGCCCGCGCGACGCCGAAATCGATGATCTTGGGTACGGCCGTGCCATCGCGTTGGGCGACCAGAATGTTGGTGGGCTTGATATCGCGATGGATGATGCCTTTCTGGTGGGCATGCTGGACGGCCTGACAGACCTGCATGAACAGCCCCAGACGGCTTTCCGTCCCGAGTTGGTTGATCCGGCAGTACTCGGTAATCGGCACGCCCCGAACCAGCTCCATCACGAAATAGGGCCGTCCCGCCTCCGTAGCCCCGGCGTCGAAGACCCGCGAGATATTGGGGTGCTCCATCAGTGCCAGCGCCTGGCGTTCGGCTTCGAACCGGGCAATGACGCTCTTGGTATCCATGCCCAGCCGGATGATCTTCAACGCCACCTCGCGTTGAATCGGTTGCTCCTGCTGAGCTCGGTACACGACGCCCATGCCGCCTTCGCCGATTCGCTCGAGCAGTTTGTACCGGCCGATGACGGTGCCGGGTTGTTCGGTGACGTCGGAACTGGCAAAAAGGTCGTCCGGGCCCAACGCCGGGGCGGTCAGAAAGGCATCGTCGATGTCGCTGGCCGCCAGCAGGGTCTGAAGGCGATCGAGCAGCGCCGGACGATCGGCGCAGACCTCCTCCAAATAGGCGTTTCGCTGCCTGCCGCGGCGCATATGAAAAGCCGAGACGAAAATCTCTCGTTCGCTATTGGGCTCAGGCCCCACGATCAATCTCCTTTTTCCCCTTTACCTTCTATGCGGAATCGGTGCCCGCGGCACCCCAGAGAATCCGCGCGAACCTCAAAAAATGATGCCGGAGACCACATTTGGGCGTATGAATTCCTGCGGTGCGGCGTGGCCTTGGCCTCAGGCTTGCCCGCTGTCGGTGCCTTGGGTCATCTCGACGCGCAGCCAGGCGCGGGCGTAGGCCCAGTAGGCATCGGCGGTATTGTGCGAGATCTCCAGGGCTTGGGCCGCCTGTTGGGCCGTCAGCCCGGCGAAGAAACGCAGCTTCACCAAACCGGCCACCTTGGCGTCCGTTTTGACCAGGGCTTCCAGGGCGTCATTGAGCGCCAGCAGATCGTCCGGGGCCATGCCGGCTTCCGCCGCCGGGGTCACATGCTGGAGGTCGACCCGCTGATGGCCGCCACCGCGTTTGAGACTTTTCTTGCGCCGCGCGTTGTCGATCAGGATCCGGCGCATCGCTTCGGCCGCCGCGGCGAAGAAATGGCCGCGATTCTGCCAGTCCTGGCCGCGCTCGCCGGCCAGCCGCAGGTAGGCTTCGTGGACCAGGGCCGTGGCCTGCAGCGTCTGTCCGGGGGTCTCCCGCGCCAGTTTCTGAGCGGCCAGGAGACGCAACTCCTCGTACACGATGGGCAGCAGTTCGTCCGTGGCCTTGGCGTCCCCATGACGCAGTGCGTTCAAAATGCGCGTCACATCGGTCATGGTTGCTGCACTGCTTTCGCTGCCGCCGGGCTCGCTGTTATGATTGAATCCATGGCTTTTCCGTGTCTCGCCTTGGCGTTTGTCTGGCTGTCATCTGTGGCCGCGCTGCCGGCCTGAGAGGCCAAACCCCGCGTGCCGTACCTCGGCACCCACTTAGAGTTTAAGACGCAGCATCTCTTGTCCATATTGCATCATTGTGGAGCGTCCCGGCGCCGGTTGGCCGCCGTGTGACCACGGCTTATTCCCGCTGTTGCCAGGTCGCCGTGCCCATCGCCTCTCGATTCGCGCTGGGAGTGGCCATGGTGATGGGCATGGAGACGGCGATCTCGTCGGGCCCGCGAAAGACCTTTGCCAAGGCCTCACCCGTTCGCTTGGGAGCGGTGGTGACCAATTCGGGCGTGTTGAAGGTTCGCAGGCACGCGCCGTAGTGGCGGGGGGCCTTCTGCGGCAGAACGAACGGCTTGTGGGCCTTGCCGGTGGCGTCGACGTAACTGAGGAACGGACGGGTGAAGCCGCCGTGGAGCCGCTTGCTGCTGAAGACGATCCAGCGGCTGTTGCTGGACCAGGTATGCCACGATTCGGCGGTATCGCTGTTGACTTCCAGGGGCCGGTAGGTGAACTGCCCGGTTTGCTCGGCCGCCTGCAGATCGATCACGTACAGATCGCTTTCGGCCTTCCAACCGGCGAAGTACCCGTAGTCGATCAGGCAGAAAGACAGCCAGCGACCGTTCGGGCTACAGCGGAGCATGCTGACGCTCTTGCCGGTCTGCCGGGCCGAGAGAACCGTCTCGATCTCACCCCACGTGTTGGTCTCGAGGTCGTAGGCGATGCGCAGCAGATCGTACTTGACCTGATCGTACTTGTCCGGCGGGTTCGGCGTGTCGTTGGGCCAGAGCTTCGGGGCGCTGCAGAAGTAGAGATACTTGCCGTCGGCCGAGAAGGCGGGCCAGTTCTCCAAACGTTCCTTCTGGGCCAGCTTGGGCTCGACGCCGCAGCGCTGCTCGTCGCAGAGATAGTAGGCCAGCAGGGAATCGATGTTGACGGTGTCCCGCACCTCGTTGCGGGCCGCGTGGTAGAACATGGGCAGGTTGTTGACGGCGTAGACCGCCATGCGCCCGCTGGGATGCCAGGAGGTGTAGCCGAACTTGGTGCCGATCTCGCGGACCTTGCCGTCTTCGACGAAAAGGGTTCCCACGCCGTATTTTTTCGACCGCACTCCGAGGAGCATTTTGTCGGCGCGGTTCTGGGGGAACGCGTGACAGTTTACGCAGCCGTTCTCATAGCTGGTGCTGCTGAGGACGATCGATTCATCGAAATTGCTGAGGTCGCGACAGCAGATGTCGATGGTGCCGCGCACCCGCAAGTGGGTTGGGTACATCTTGCGGTACACGAGGTAGCCGTCGATCTCTTCGGCAACGATGCGGCTGCGCGTCGGTTCGAAGCGCTGCCACACGCCTTGTTCGGTCTTGACGAACACCTCGATCTGGAGGTCCTGCCCTTTGTTGAGGGCCAGCAGGTCGCGCCAGGATGGCTCGGGAATCCGGATGGCGCCCTCGCGGCTGAACACTTCGATGGACGCGCCTCGCGGCGCCGAGATCCTGGCGCAGAACGAAGTCCCCGCTTCGTCGATCAGGAAATTCAAGGGCGCAATATTGGGCGGAATGACAGTGCCGCTGTAGTCCGGTTCCGTGCGTGCGGCACGGTCGAGTTGTTCGAACTGCTCGATCGGTTCCCGCGCGGCGGCGGGATAAATCCAGACGGCGTAGGCCAGGGCGCCGGTCGCGAGAATGAGAATGACAATGGCCAGTGTCAGATGTTTCCGCACGACGATGCCCTTTAGCTGCCGAAGAAGAAATAGTAGTAATACGTGTTGCCGTACGTCCCTTTGAGTGCGGCTTGGAGTCCTTCCTTGGTGGCGGTCTTGCTCTGGCCTTTCTGCTGGAGCGCCTGGAGAAACTCATGGAGTTGCAGTTTGGTTTCCCTGGCGATGGTCTGGCCCGGAACATCGAGCGGCTGCTTCTTGAGCACGCGCCACAGCAGCAGGGCCTCCGTGTAGTGCCGGGGCACCCGCGTGGCGTTGAAGGGGTGGTACCGGTTGAAGATCTTCACGAATTCGTCGAGGTTCTTCGACAGCAGCAGCGAGGCCATGCCGTATTCGTAGGCCATGCGATTGGCCGGATTCTCCGTCAGCAACAGCGTCAGCGTATCCGCATTGCGCACGAAATCGGTTTTAAGCATCACGCGGCGCAATTGCTGGATCTCGGCTTGGTCAGTGCAGTTGGGGTCCTTTTCCAGCCGGGCCAGGCTGTCCCGCGCGCTGGGCCCCCAAAACGGGACCTTCTCCAGGGCCCGCAGAAAGACGCGCGCGACGGAGGGATTGCCCTTGGCCATATTGATCGTCGCCAGGCGTTGCAGCAGCAGGGGGCGTTCGCCAAAGGTTTCGACGCTGATGGTCGCGGCGTTCTCACTCTGGTTCATCAGCCCGATGTCCATGCAGGTGTCGACCTTTTGCCAGAGGGCCTCGGTGCCCGGGCGCGTGAGAAACAGCGCCTCCGACTTCTGCGGGAAATCGAACATGGCATCACCCAGTTGACCGGTCTGAAACAGGGCGCGATTCACCGCGTGGCAGACCAGGTAGTGATACGGACTGCGCCGCCCGATCTCAATGACCTGGTCCCATTGGCGCTGGCGGGAAAGATAGTCGACGCGAAAGATTCGGCGCAGGCCGACATTGCGATAGAGCAGCAAGGTCACCACGACCGCGGCGACGAGCACCAGGGTCGGGACGTTCAGTCCGAGAGCGCCGCCGCTGCGATCCTCGGCGATCCGGGCGAGAACGGTTCTGACCGAGCGCGGTTGGGGGGCCGCCTTGGCCTGCTTGCCGACCGGGCCCCGCGCGGCGCTGTGCGGTTTCCTCTTTGCGACCGCGAGGTTCCACAGTCCCAGCAGGCCCGCCGTCGCAGGCAAGAACGCATAGAGAACGTAGACCGCTGTCACCATGATCTTGGATGCGTCACGGCTGGTGATCTTCCAGGACCAGGGCAGTAGCTCGAAGTAGGCGTCATGGCCTCGGACCTGGTAGAGCAGGACGCCGGCCACATAGGGCAGCACCGCTCCCACGATGAGCAGCAGCAGGCCCAGCTTGAGACGCCGCCGTACGAGCAGCTCGTGGAGAACGCACAGCAGGGCGAAGAGCAGGAATGGGCCGCCCACAGCGACGTAGAGCACCGCGGAGATCGCCACGAAGAACAGACCCGCATGCAGCGCCCGCTTGGGGGTGAAGGTCAGGTAGAGGCACGTCGCGATCAGGGCGACGAGCAAGCCGATGGTTGTAGCGAAGTGAAACCCGTACTGCGAGTAGATTGCCAGCAATAGCAGGGGCCCGAGAAAGCGCAGGCCGCGCCACGAGCGGCCGCCGAAGCTCTTGACGATATTGTCGGTATACCAGCAGATCGCCCAGGCCTGCCCCGTCACGACGGCCGCGCCGAGCCAGGAATAATAGAACGACTGGGCCAACAACGCGGAGAGATAGGCGACTGTTCCGCCCGGATACGCAAGAAATTCGCGGCAGAAATCCCAGCCGCTGTAGAAGCTGGGAAAATTATCGATCAGGCCGCAGCAATGGTACAGCAGGCGGGGGTCGATCTGGAGGGCGAAGTAGAGGTAGAACAGCGCGAAGAAGACCACACTGCGCGGCAATCTCAACCGGCTCCAGGGGGTCGCTGAAGACTTCCGGTGGGGTTGTAATTCTGGTTCTACGCCGGTTTTAGCTGAGACCATCGATACTTTCGCCAACACAGCCTGGCCTGGTCGATGTGCCAGGGCACTTCGCGCGCACTAGGGATACTCATCTGTTAGTGCACGAACGACCGTACAGGTTACAGCCAAAAGCCGCAAGGAAAAGGAAAAAATAGCGTCTCGGTCCGACAACAGCTTGGGTGGCAGCCTCAAGCCGTCGCGCAGCGTAGGCTTGGGGATGGTCGAGTGGGCTGGTCATGTGCCGCGAACCGGTGCGGAGTCTATCAACCGTCCCCAAGTCCTGTGGACTTGAGGCTGCCACCCGATGCATTCCCACCGCACCTACCGTGAAAGGGCCTACCGGGGACGCTTGGCCTTGAGGAATCGTTTCAGTTGCGTGGGTGTCAGGCTGTTGAGGACGTTGCCCTTGGTCGCCCAGCCGCGGGTGGCGGTCGCGACGCCGAAGGCCATCAGACCCAGGCCGGCGGGGCTGTGCGCGTCGGTGCCGATCGCCAGCTTGACGCCTTTCTCGACAGCCATCTTGCAGTGCGTGTCTTTCAGGTCGAGCCGGTAAGGATTGGCGTTGATCTCCAGAGCGGTCTGGGTCTGGGCCGCATGCGCGATGACCGCCGCCATATCGAGATCCATCGCCTCCCGCTGACCGATGAGTCGGCCGGTAGGATGGCCGATACAGGCGATGTACGGATTATCCATGGCCTTGAGCGTGCGGCTTATGACCTTGGCCCGCGGGCCGACCAGCCCCGAATGGATCGAGCCGATAGCGAAGTCCAGATCGGCCAGCAGCGCATCATCAAAGTCCAGCTTGCCATCGGCCAGGATGTCCACCTCCGCGCCGGCCAGCACCGTGATGCCCTTGAGTTTGGCGTCGACTTTGTGGATCTTCTCAATCTGTTTGGTAAGCCGCTTGGGCGTCTGACCATTGGCGATGATCGACGATTCGGAGTGATCGGTGATGCAAATGAACGCGTAGCCCAGCGCCTGGGCGGCCTCGGCCATTTCCTCGATCTCGCCGCGACCGTCCGAAGCGAGCGTGTGCATGTGGAAATCACCTTTGATGTCCGACAGTTGCAGCAATTCGGGCAGGGTATGCTCAGCCGCCGCTTCGACCTCGCCGCGATCTTCGCGCAGCGTCGGGGCGATGAAGTCGAGGCCCAGCTTCTCGTAGATCTCCTCTTCCGTGGCGCCCGCCAGCAATTCCTCACCTTGGAACAGGCCGTATTCGTTGAGCTTGAGCTTGGCCTTGACGGCGATCTCGCGCAGCCGCACGTTGTGTTGCTTCGAGCCCGTGAAGTACTGCAGCGCCGCGCCGAAACTCTCGGCCGGCACGACGCGCACGTCCACCTGGACCGGCGTCGTTTCCGTCTGGACGATCGCCGAGCCTTTGGTTTCGCCCGCGGCCAGGACGCGCTCGACGAAGGGCGCACTGGTAAACGAGGCGACAATCTCTTTGGCGCTCAGTTCGGTCTTCTGGTTGCTGGTGCGCGTCGTGACAAGAATGTCCACATCCCCGATGCTCTCGGCGCGCCGGCGCAGCGACCCGGCCGGTTCGATCCGGTCGATGCCGGGCAGGATCTGCAAATGACCGATGACCATCTCGGCCGCCTGCAGCGCCTGATCCAGCCTGATCCGGCCGGCCGAGGTCTCCCGAAATTCGATACCTTTTTGAATCGCGGCCGCCTTCTTCTCCCCGAAGCCAGGCAGTGTTGCGACGGAGCCGTCGGCCAGGGCGTGCTTCAGCTCGTCGATATTCGTGATCTTGAGGTGGTCGTAGAACGCTTTGACACCCTTGGGGCCCATCCCGGGAATCTCGAGCAACTCCAGCAGCGAAGTGGGAATCTTCTCGAGCAGGGTCTGGTGGGCAGCGATCTTGCCCGATTCAAGGAACTCCTGAATCTTCGCCAGGCTCGATTTGCCGATGCCGGGCATCTTGCCCAGCGTGCCTTCCTCGAGCAGCAAAGCCACATCCACCGGCAGTTCACCGATGGTCCGGGCCACCTTGCGGTAGCTGTTGATGCGGAAACGGTCCTCGCCGAGGATCTCCATGATGTCGGCCATCTGGTCGAACGTGGCGGTGAGTTGGGCATTCTTCATAGGAAGCGATTATAGCGGGCCGGCCTCAGAAGCATAGCGGCAATTCGAATCCCCTATCCATGCGACCTTGACGTTTTGTCCGATTGCCCCGATCATAGTCGTGGCAGCGCGATCGGTTCAAGGAGTGGGGCCGTGAGCAAGGCGAGTTGTGAAATCCGGATCGGCACCTCCGGCTGGCATTACGACCACTGGCGGGGCCGCTTCTATCCCGACAGGCTCCCGAAGAGCCGCTGGTTCGAGCACTACACCCAACACTTCGACACCGTCGAGGTCAACAATACCTTCTACCGCCTGCCGCGCGAGAGCACCGTCCACAACTGGCGCCAGCAGGCGCCGGCCGGCTTCGTCTACGCCGTCAAAGCCAACCGTTTCATCACCCATGTCAAAAAACTGCGCGACGTCGCCGAGCAGGTGCAGCGGTTCTTCGAGGTGATCGATCTCTTCGAAGAGACGCTGGGCCCCGTCCTGTACCAGTTGCCACCCAGTCTCCATCGGAACCTGGACCTGCTGGGCGAGTTCATCGGGCTATTGCCCAAAGGCCGGGAGGCCGTCTTCGAATTTCGCCATGCCAGTTGGTACGCGCAGGAGACGTTCGATCTGCTGGATAAGAGTGGCATGGGCTTCTGCATTCATGACATGCAGGGCAAGGAGACGCCCCGGGTGGTGATGGGAGCCATCATCTATCTCCGCTTTCACGGGACCGGCGGTCGCTACGCCGGCAACTACACCGACGCGATGCTGGCCGACTGGGCCGACTGGCTCAGGAAACAACGGAAGGACATTCGCGCCATCTACGCCTACTTCAACAACGACGTTGAAGGCCACGCCATCAAGAACGCCAGGACGCTCAGGACCTTCCTGAATGCTTAGTCGAGAATTGTGAGGCCTCGGAGGGTGGCAGCGTCAAGTCCGCAGGACTTGGCGATGGGTCTGAACGGATGCGGCCACGGCAGCGATACGGAAGAGGCGCTCGCCTCTCTCCGGCCAACTCAATGCAGCTTGCTCGAACCCGCTCAGTCAGTCGAGAATGGTCAGACCTCGATCCTTCGCATAGTGGCGCACGACGGTGATTTCCTCGCGCGTGTTGCGGCGGTTGATCTTCGGATGCACGCCGGCCTGATAGCAGGGGCGGTACTGGCCCATGACGTTGATGGCGGTGTGGGGGCTGATCTCATCGGCGAGGAAATCGATGATTGGTTCACTGCCGGCCTGACCTTTGGGCAGGACAAGGTGACGAACGAGCAGTCCGCGTGTGGCGACGCCGTGCTCGGTTTGCAGATCGCCCACCTGGCGGTGCATCTCCTTCACGGCAGCGAAGTTCACTTGTGGATAGTCCGCCGCGTCCGAAAGTTCTTTGGCAACGTCCGCGTCCGCGTATTTCATGTCGGGCATGTAGATGTCGATCAGGCCTGCGAGCAACCGGAGTGTCTCGACCGAGTCATAGCCTCCCGTGTTGTAGACCGTCGGGATGGTCAATCCCTGCTCGCGGGCCAGTTCGATGGCCGCGGCAATCGGAGCGATCACGTGGGTGGGCGTGACGAAGTTGACATTGACGCCGCCGATGTGCTGCAATTCGAGCATCGTTTGGGCGAGTTGTTCGATTGTGATGGGCCGCCCGGTGCGCTGATGACTGATATCATAGTTCTGACAAAAGACACAGCCCAGGTTGCAGCCCGCAAAGAAGATCGTACCTGAGCCGCGCGTACCGACCAGAACACGCTCCTCGCCAAAGTGGGGGCCGGTCGAGCAGACCAGTGGCTCGATGCCGATCCCGCAAAAACCGACCTCTCCGGCCTGGCGCTCGACGCCGCACCGGCGCGGACAGAGCCGACACGGGCTGCTCATCTCCCAGAGTTGCCTGACGTTGTCGCTGAAACGAGCCGGATCGATCATCGCGAAATTCTCAGTCGCCCACCAAATCGGGCGTGACGATCCACTCGACCTGCCAGCGATTGTCGCCCGTGCGTTCCAGGCAGACGAGGCCCGCGTTGACGAACGTCACCACCGGAGGCGATTCGAAGCCGGTCAGCAGCAGGGCGGCCAGCCGGCTGACGAACGGCATGTGCCCCACGATCATCGTGTCGTCCGAGGTCGCGCCCAGTTCGTCTCGCAGCGGCGTGACGTAGTCGTCCGGCTCCAGTCCCTGCTGCGCGCCGGGCCCCTCTCCAACCTTCACCGCGCGGGCGAAGATCTCCGCCGTCTGCTTGGCGCGGGTCTTGCCGCTGTGCCACATCCGGTCCACCCGCAAACCCAGCGGCCGGACAAACTCCGCCACCGCCCGCACCTCGCGCCGGCCCTCTGCCGTCAACGGACGATCCGGATTCTCTTCCTTGGACGTCGCCTTGCCATGTTGCACCAGATACAGTCTCATCGCAGCGCTCCTTGCCCCCAGACGGGGTACACTTCGCCTCTCGTCCAGGAATGGATATCTTCGATAGTACTGGATACGAAGGACTGCGGTCTCAGCTTCTCAAGCGGTTCTCCGCAGAGATCACACGGCCATGAGATCGCTGTCGCCGACATGGCGGACGTCGTCTTGGTGTAGTGTCAGCAGAGCTTCCGTCTTGCCGGCCGCCGTCACAAACTCCACTTCAAGCCCGTCTGGTTCGTACACCTGTACCACTGCCCCTAAGTCTCCCTGCTTGAGTCCGAATTCTGGCATATCTTTGTTCAAGACAACCGGGTCTGAGGTTTTGAACTTCATCGACGATCTCCCGGGCACGCAGGGACGAATCGCGGAACCTCTTCACCTGCCAGTATAATCCAAACGCTGGTCACTTCGGCTGTTTTTCCAACAGGTCCCTTCATTCTACCACGAATCTCGTATTTCCGGCCATACGAAGTTTCCTGGCGGAGAACTGCCTCCTGAGTTAGGTGCTGCTGACGAAGATCCGCCTCGAAATGACTCCAGTTCTCCTGAGTGTAGCCCAGCGATGAGAAAAACACGGCTTTGAACCGCCCGACGGGATGCGATGGCGACAGCAGATAGTCCCGCAGTTTCTCACAGTCGATGACGGCCTTTTCACGTTCCGGGAGCCTCAAGGTGAATTTGTCCTTTCCGTCGAGCGCTCAGACAGGATGTGAAGCCACTGATATTGACGCTTCACGCTCGCCTGAGGATTACCAAATCAAGGTGTCGCTTTCAAGTGGATTCCGCCTATCCTCCGGCACCGCGCCCGTCCCGTCTCGCGGGCGTTGCCACCCATCGCCAAGCTGCGCTTGACGCTGCCACCCGCCTTCATTCTGTCTCGATCCTCAAGCCGACTATAGGTCCTGGGGCATAGTCCGTTGCTTGCTCTCTCGTATTTCTTGTAGCACACGAGTCGGCCCTCCAAAAAGCAGATGGTCGGCAGGTGCTGAACTGCTTGCGGTCCAGCAGCAACAACGCATGGTCCGCGTGACGGCTGTCTCATCAACGGTGCGGGACTCTGTCGCTGCCCGCTGTATCGGCTGGGACGGGCGGGGGGATCAGGAAAAAGCGGCGGATTTTGGTTGACGCCGGGAGGTTGTGTTTGTACAGTGGATACTGAACATGACCACTGAAGTCGATAATGCGTTATCACTGACGGCATGGCGCATCCGCAGATGCGACGGGGGGGCTCCGGGACGGGTCCGGTCGGCGGCGGTGTCATCATGTATGCAAAGCGAACCCAATCCTTCGGGCATACAAAAGGCTGTTAAGTCTTTATGTTTCTCGGGGTTGGGGCGACAGGGGATCGTAGATGGCCGGCACAAGCGAACCCAATCGAAGCCAAATATGACAGGCCGGAGGCGGGAGACCGGAGGGTGGAGGACGGAGGACGGATGACAGAGGGCAGACGACGGACGACGGACGACCGAAGGCGGGCGTCTTGCGTGATGGGCACGACGCGCGACGCGCGACGCACGGCGCGTCGCGGGCGCCGGGCCATGGGCCGGGAACGGCGCCAAACAAAGCCAATTCTGTGCATTTTTGGGGTAGAAATGAGGGGTGGGCGGAGAAACGAAGCCAATTTGGGGCCGATTTCCGGGTGGTGCCCGGGCCCGTGCCGGCCGCGGGCGGGCGGTGGGCCATTGAGTGGGGCCCGCCGGTACGGTATACTACGGATTGGCCGATGAACGCGAGGATTATGCAGAAAAACGCCGCCGCAGCCGAACAGAGCAACCACTTGGCGCATCTAGCCCCCAAGATGACGGATGCCGCGCGCCCAGGACGGACCTCGCAAGCAGAGCAAGCCGCGCTGGCCAAGCGTCTGAGGCACGGGGACCGAGCGGCGGCCGAGGAACTGGTGGAATGGTATTATGACCGGATCTATCTGTTCATGCGGGCCATGGGTCATGACAGCCAGATCAGCGAGGATCTGACCCAGGAGGCGTTCATGAAGGCGTGGTATCATATCGGGCAGTTGCGGAGCGGCAAGGCCCTGACCGGCTGGCTCTTCCGCATCGCCAGCAACGTCTCGCGGCTGCACTGGCGCAAGCACAAACACGAGAGCCACGTCCACGGCGAAGGCGCCGAGCCGGTGGCCGGCGGGGCTGATGGTCTAACGCACGCCGGAGAACGCGAGCAGTTCGCCTGGCTGCACCAGGAGATCGCCCAGTTGCCCTGGAAGCTGAGACAGGCCATCGTGCTGCACTATCTGGACCAATTGACCATTGCCGAAGCGGCGCAGGCGGCCCAGGTGCGGCCGGGGACACTGAAAAGCCGCCTGAATCGCGGGCTCGAAGCCCTGCGCAAGCATATTGTGGACGAATGACAGCGAACCGGCACAAGTCCGACGTGATTCTCTGGGAGCGGACCGTATCATGACCAGCAAAGAGAAGATCGAAGCGATGCTGAGAGCGTTGGCCCGGCGGGGCATCGAGCCGGCTCGGCCCGGACTGATGCACGAGATCAAGTGCCGGATCCCGCGGCGACTGGTCCCGCACCGGATGGATACCGTCCGTATCATCGTGGATCTGCGGATCAGCCGGATCGCGGCCGCCGCGGTCATTGTGCTGGCCCTCCTGGTGGCCGCCAGCTTCTTCGGAGGCCGGGAGGCCATCAGTGGTGGCGTCGTCCACGATGGGAAGCTCTTCCTCAAGTACACCCTCAGGGGGGAGAGTGCCTATCGCAGCCAGATTTCCGATACGCTGGCCCGTTTCCGCGAGGGCCTGCTCGCCCAGGGTCGTGAGGTGGTCTATTACGGCGAGGCGGCCGAATTGAACGATCCCCACGCGATTCTGATGCACTGGAAACTCGACGACGACAAATATGGGGTCATTTTCGGAGACCTCTCGGCCGGCACGGTTAGTGCCAAGATGCTGATTACGCTCCAGGCCCACATGCTCGAAAAGGGGGGCGAGTAGACCTGGAAACCGGCTAATTCGCCTGCAGCCTTGCGTTTCGCAGGGGACACTGGTACAATAATCGTAGCGCGTACGGTCTGCAACGGACGATAGTTCTATCTTCATCAGAGAAAGGGCATTGCTATGCGGAGTCGCAGGGGATTCACACTTATCGAACTGCTCGTCGTCATCGCCATCATCGCCTTGCTCATGGCGATTCTCATGCCGGCTCTGCAACGGGTTAAGAAACAGGCCCAGTCGGTGGCCTGCCGGTCACGGCTGAAGAGTTGGGGGTATATGTTCAAGTTCTACACCGATGAATACGACGGTAGCTTCAATCTTGGCTGGGGTGGTGGTGAAGCAGACCTGTGGATGACGGCGCTGCGTCCCTATTATAAGGAGGAGTTCGACTTGCTGCTTTGTCCGACGGCGACGCGCGTCGACGAGTCCGGTCAGGAGGGCACCTACATGGCCATGACCCGCCAAACGGCCACGAAGAGCCATGGGTCGTGGTTGTACACGTTCAGCTACGGCATCAATAACTGGACCAACAACATGTCCGCCGACCGCGGTGCCCGCCAGGTGGAGGAATTCTGGAAGCGAGCGGATGTGAAAGGCGCGTACCGGATTCCTGTCTTTGCCGATTCGACTTGGCATGATGCGTGGCCGCGGGCGACGGATGAGCCGATCCAGTTGCCGTGGGAGTTTGGTGGCGGTAATACCGGAACGACCGGCGAGATGAACCACTTCTGCATTGATCGCCACAACGGCTGGACCAACTTCCTGTTCATGGATTGGTCGGTGCGGCCGGTGGGGCTCAAGGAGCTGTGGACCCTGGAGTGGCACCGCGGATACGACGAGAACGGGCCGTACACCAAGGCCGGCGGGATGCTGCCTTCGGACTGGCCGCAATGGCTGAGAAAGTACAAGGACTACTAGGCCGGGCGGGCCAAGAAAAATGCCGACCCCGGGGGATCGGCATGGTTGTCTGACAAGTGAATGAGTGATCGCTAGTAGATAATGGCCGTGGCCTCCTCGACCTTGTGCACGACTTCGCTGACATCCGAGGGGTCTGAGACGTAGCCGTCGAAGCCTTTTTGCAGCAGGGCGCCGGCTTCCTGTTCGCTGAGATGGTTGGCCAGGGCGATGATCTTGATCGTGCCGAACTCTTCGCTGCCCCGGATGCTCCGGCAGATGCCCGTGGCGTCGACGCCGTTGGCCAGCAGGTTGATCAGCACCACATGCGGGGTGAATCTCTGGATAGCGGCGCCGGTCTCGAAGCTGGTGTAGGCCGCTTCCACTTCATAGTTGCCGTGTGCGGTCAGACGGTCGATCAGATCCATCTTGGGCTGCTCGTGGCTGTCGATGACCAGCACCCGCAGCTTGCCGACCGGAATGGCCTCGGTGGGCATGTTGTGGGCCTTCATGAAGCGCACCAGTTCGTTCAGCGGAATGCGACGGTCCTTGCTGCCGGGGATGCGATAGCCCTTGAGCTGACCGGAATCGAACCACTTGGAAACCGTACGGGGGGCCACATTGCAGATCTTGGCGACGTCCCCGGTTGTCAACACGTTCTTGCCTTTAGCCATCACTGGGTTCCTGTATCTAAGGTCGTAAAGCCGTTACGTTTTTCGGCCTGTCGGGCCCGATTATTTAGCCGACAGGGCCAAATCGACCGTTTCCGGGCCGTGGGGCATGGTTTTTGAGCGGCATGGTCCCATAAGAGGCGGCTCCTCGGTGGCGGGGTCTGTGACAGGGCGAGGGCAAGCCTGCGTGACTCGCAGCCATAGGGAAATCTGTTTGCTTTGGGCGGGCCGCGCTTTAGAATGCCGACGTCACGACGAAGGTATTGATGATAGGAGAACCCCGCCATGCGGATCCACCTGGCTCGGCCGGACATAACCAGCGCGGAAATCGACAGCGTGGTGGAGGTGCTGCGCAGCCCGAACCTGTCGCTGGGCCCGAAGCTTCTCGAGTTCGAGGAGGCCTTCGCCCGCTATCTCGGCCGCCGGCGGGCCGTGGCGGTCAACAGTGGCACCAGCGCCCTGTTCCTGAGTCTGCGCGCCCTGGGTATCGGAGCAGGGGACGAAGTGATCACAACGCCGTTCACCTTCATCGCTTCGGTCACGTCGATCATGATGACGGGCGCCCGACCGATCTTCGTGGACATCGACCCGGTCAGTCTCAACATCGATCCGGCGCGGATCGAGGCTGCGATCACGCCGAGGACGAAGGCGATTCTCCCCGTCGAGGTCTTTGGCGACCCAACCGGCTTCGACCGGATCGCTGAGATCGCCGCCCGGCACGGCCTGCCCGTTGTGGAGGACAGTTGCGAGGCGCTGGGCTCGACCCTGCGGGGCCGGAAGGCGGGCACCTTCGGCACCCTCAGCATCTTCGGCTTCTATCCCAACAAGCAGATCACCACGGGCGAGGGCGGCATGATCGTCACGGACGACGACGAACTGGCGGATCTGTGTGTCTCGCTGCGCAATCAGGGACGCAGCGCCGGCGCCGGCTGGCTGGCCCACGAACGCCTGGGCTACAACTTCCGCCTTAGTGACATCAACTGTGCGTTGGGCCTGACGCAGTTGGCCCGCATCGAGCGGATCACGGCGCAGCGGCGCGAAATCGCCTCGTGGTACCAGGACCTCCTGGCGAATGACAGCCGCCTCATCGTGCCGACCGCACCGGACGAGAGCGACATGAGTTGGTTCGTCTTCGTCGTGCGTTTGACGGAGGCCTTCGATCTCGAACAGCGTGACAGGCTGCTCGCCGCCCTGACCGAACAGAACATCGGGGTCAGCAACTACTTCCCGCCCGTGCACCTCCAACCCTTCATCGCCGAAGCCTATGGCCACCAGCCGGGCGACTTCCCCGTCACAGAGGCGACCGCCCAACGCACCCTCGCGCTACCCTTCCACACCCAACTGACCCAAGACGACGTCGCCTTCGTCTGCGGCACCCTCGGCGCGATTCTCGATGTCGAAGCCCTCTAGGTCGCGTTGGCCACCATTATCTGGCCGGCGGATCAGATTTCCGAACCAGAAACTGTAACAGCGGTGGGTCGGGGCGGACTCTCTGTCATGAGAACTCGGGCACGGACCGTTTGGCCTCTGGACAACTCGGAGGCCGCGCCGCAGCGGACGGCGGTTGTGCCCAGGGCCAAGATACGAACGCGGTGATCGTTTAGGAAGGAGAACCATGGAGAAGCGACATGAGTACATTTCGTTCGTGATGATCCTGTGCCTTGGTGCCTTGCCGACGGGGCTGTGGGCGTATGGCGGGGGCAGCGGGACCCCGGAGGATCCCTATTTGATCTACACGGCCGAGGAAATGAACTCCATCGGCCTGAACCTCGCCGATTGGGACAAGGACTTCCGGCTGATGGCGGATCTCGACCTGTCCGCGTACACCGGCAATCAGTTCAACCTGATCGGCCTTTACCGAGCGGCCCAGGACCCCAATGAAGACCTGGAGGTGCCGTTCAGCGGCGTGTTCGACGGTCAGGGGTATACGATTGCCAATTTCACGTACGAGGTCACAGGCGACGAAGATCCGGCCGACGGTTGGGTGCGAGGGATCGGTCTCTTCCGGCTCATCGATGGGGCGAATGCCGAAATAAGGGACCTGACGCTGGTCGATCCCAACCTGTATCCGTCATCAACCTGCATGCAGCGTGTGGGGTTAATAGGGGCCCTCGCCGGTGTCGTGAAATCGGGCCTGGTCACCGGGTGTCACGTCGAAGGTGGACACATTCGGGCGGAAGGCATTGCCGGCGGATTGGCCGGGTCGGCTCGGAGACACTATATCGATGACGTGCCCGGCCCTTTCCCGACCTTTTCGCATTGTTCGGCCGATTGTGACGTGGCCCTCGCCCCGGAGCGTCCGTACGTCGACGCGGAGCTGGCGAACGTCTTTCTTCACTCGTGCGTGGGAGGTCTGCTGGGCCACAACTGGGGGATGGTCTCCGATTGTTGCGCCACGGGCCCGGTTTCGGGGCATGAGACTGCCGGCGGACTGGCAGGGTACAACCGGGGAGACATCGTCCGTTGTCACGCGACCGGGCCGGTTTTCGGGGGATATGATGTTGGCGGCCTGGTGGGCGAATCCTACCGTGGCAGCATATCATCCAGTTGGGCCGGCGGGGACGTCATAGGAACCAACGAGTGGGCACCTGAAGAACCACTCGTCAGATCCTCCCGTGGAACCACATCATCCAGTTGGGCCGGCGGGGACGTCATAGGGATCGACGAGGAGGCGCCTGAAGATCCACGCTTCCATATCCTCGGCCTGGGTGGCCTGGTGGGATGCGGCACAGACAGCACGGTCTCCGATTGCCATGCCAGCGGCAGTGTCACAGGTGAATATCTGGTTGGCGGATTGGTGGGCCGCTGTTACACGACCAGTATTGAACGTTGTTACGCCGCCAATATGGTCGTCGCAACGGAATGCCAGGCCGGCGGCCTGGTAGGGGTAGCGGACCTGGATAGCGTGATTTCCCAATGCCATGCGTGTACTTCGGCATCTGCTCGGTGGGCCGCCGGCGGGCTCGTCGGTCTCAATGGCAGTACGATCCGAACCAGTTGGGCCGAAGGCGAGGTGTCAGGCGGATCGAGCATAGGGGGACTGGTTGGGACGAACTGGAAATGGAGGTTGTCTGCTGCCGGCGATGCTGATTCCAACGGTGTCATCACAGACTGCTATGCGACCACGGACGTGATCTGCACCGAGCAGCAGGGCGGCGGTTTGGTCGGTTCGAATAGAGGGGGGACCATATTGCGATGTCTTGCCACCGGCGAGGTGATGGGGCCTCGGGAGATGGGCGGCCTGGTGGGCACTGAGGACGTGCACTATCCTGCTGAAGTGGCCCAGTCGTTCTGGGATGTGGAGGCTACCGGCTTGAGTCTGAGTGCCAGCGGGACCGGTCTGGGCACTCCCCAGATGTGGAGCCGCATGACCTTCGTCGAAGCCGGATGGGATTTCGCGGATGAGACCGATAACGGCACCGACGACATCTGGTGGATGGTGGACGGCCAGGACTATCCGCGTTTGTGGTGGGAACAGGTCGACGAGTAGCCGAGCCCGGAGCCCGTGGCTTTGATACCGTGACGTGATCAATGTGGCTGCTGCCGTTACCAGGCAGGCCCTCAGCCGCGTCTCTGACATCGCTGGGCGACCGCCCGGCGCACACCATGTTGGAGGAGGTGGTGTACCTGCCTATACCGGTGTCACCGGGCGCGTGACGCCGGCATCTTGAAGCCCTGCCTCCCTGGACGCCGCACCGCTGTTGGTCCGATCACGGAGTGGCTGGCGCACGTGGGAAGGGGGATTTTGCCATTTGCATTTCGGGATTTTTTCCACATAGTTTACTACAGAAGGACGCTGCGAAGGGCCGCGGTTGGCCCGCAAACGACTTCGCGTGAGAAGGGGGGAACATCTTAGGCATGGGTCTTAGAGCGAAATTCGTCTTTCTACTTGTCGTGTACTCGGCCGGTTTCCTGACGGCGGTCTACTGCCTGGCGCCTGCCCCCGAGCAGACGCCCGGACAGGCCACGCAGCGGGGCTCGCTTCTGGGGGGCCTGAAATCGGACGAGTTCGCCATGTCGGTCAACTCCGGCATCCACAAGGCGATCGGTTTGAGCAAGGAAGCCGCCGACCGGGCCGCCCAGATGATCCGGGAGAAGATCGAGGAGGCGCAATCGAAATCAGACAAATAACCACGGACGACCACGATCTCGCCGAGGGCTATGGGGATTCCGTTGGGGGGGCCTGATCGGAATCCTATGCAAGGGGGGCTACTTGCCCAAACATGAGAAGGCCGCAGGTCTCAACCGCCTGCGGCCTTCGACTTTTTTGTCCTCGCCATGTACCACACCGCTGACGCCGGTTGTCGCCGGCTAGTTCCGCGCATGCCTCTTGGTTTCGCGAATGTGGGTGTAGATGGCCTCGACGAGCACCTCATCGGAGCCAGCCACATCCAATGACAGGTCGGGAAGCAGCCCGCGGCGGTCATCGTAGCCGGCCGGCCGCATGAAATGCCGTGTCGCCACCGTACAGGCCAGTCTGCTGTGAGGCAGGATGACGCCTTCCAGATTCCCGAAGAACGAGGCGGCGCCACCGGTTTCCTCGCCCGCGATCAAGCCGATCCCATGGTCTTTGACGAAAGTCGCCAGCCAACTGGCGGCCGACGCGGTCCAGCGGTCGCAGAGCAAGACCAGCGTGCCATGCCAGGCGTTGGGGTCGGGTGTGAACTCGCCGTAGGGCCGGTCGATGACCTTGCGCAACAGTTGTGTGCCCAGAGCGGCGTTGCCTCCGCCGTTGTTGCGGAGATCGAAGATCAGGACCTCCGTGCCGCGCTCTTTCATCTTCGCGATGCTTGCATCCGTTGCTGCCTCGATGCGCTGGCACAGGTTGTTGGCGAACGACTGTCCCTGGAACAGGCAGACCTCGTTGTCATGATAGAACTGGTGGCTGAACAGCGGCGGCGCGGGCGTCTCCTTGTTGGGGGCCGTCCACGGAGCGACGGCCGGCAGTGTGATCTCGTGGACGGTGCCGTCGGCGCGACGGATCCCGAGTTGGTACGCGTCGCGGGCGTCGCCGAGCATCCACTGATAACGGGCAAACAGCGCTTCAATTGTGTAATGCCGCATGGTGTCGCATTCGGCTGCCACGTAAGCGCTGTAACGTGCCAGAATCGTCTCCATCGGCTCATCATTGACTGACAGTACGACGTCACCCTTTCTCAGATCGGTTCGTTCGATTTCCGGGGACCAGGAGGCGACCTTCATGCGTCCGTCCTGGTAGCGAAACCGGACGGGAAAGACCTTCCCTCCCTCACGCTCGTATCGACGGAACCACCGCAGGTCCCTGTGTCGGGTGTGGCTGTCTCCGATTGTGGCCAGCAGCCTGGCTACAGAGAGGGAGAGGTCCTTGGTGTGCATCTCTGCGCCAAACCCATCTTTCAGCGCACGCACTTGCGCTTCGAAGTGCTCCTTCGAAATCTGGGTGAACGGGTCGGGATGCTTTTCGAGCACTTGGGCGACCAGGAAGTCCACATCCTCGGTGGCCTGCCGGCGCGTAATGGCGTCACTCACGGGTTCCGCGTCTACCTTCTGGGCCCAGTCCAGGATAGCCGGGTAGAGGTCGGCGCTGGTCTGGCCTTCGTCGCGCTTGCGGTAGAGGCGCAGCAACTCCCGGGCGAATTCGTCGAAGCGGACGAACCGGCGCCGTTGGACCATGGTGTTCATGGCGCTGCGCTGCACGATGGTCGCGGCGTCGTCCGCGTCGTAGGCGTCGTAGGCGTACAGCACGAATACAGCCCAGGTCATGTACTCGTTGAAGGTCATCTCGGCTGATTGGTAGCCGTTCTGCTGGTTCCATGCGCCGAGGTCGGCGAACACGTCATTGACGCGGTCGAGGTGATCCTTCGTGACGCGATTGACATAGTTGTGGTCGATTTCCGTAAAGACCACACGCGACAGGCACCCTTGTTCGACCGGGTCGTTGACGTCAGCGGATTCGCCTGGCCCGCTGACGAACATGATGGTCTCGCTGAAGTCGGCTTTGCGGAAGCTGCACGTCTCATGCGAAGCGCCGAGCAGAGGGGAGAAGACGATCTTATAGCAGTCGTGCCGATTCGGAAACTGCGCCTCCAGCCAGGTCCACATCTGGCGGACGGGAACCATTCGACGGTACAGCTCAATCTGTCGCTCATAATACGGCAGGTTGTCGCGATAGAACTGTCTGAAGTTGCTGACGCGGGCGAAATCCTCCAGCCGGGCCAGTTGCCGCTTGAATAGATCGGGATGCCGTATGCTGAAGTATTGGCCGGCGTGAACGATTTCACGGCCCTCGAACCGATAGGCAAGGCTGTTGTCGCGGAACGGATAGCCGTAGTTGCGGGTCAGATCGGACTGGGCGATCAGCGGATGGTGCTTGAAGGGCAGGAAATGCGCGAGCACGCGCTCGTAGTAGGCGCCCTGTTTGTGGACGCGGTGTTGCTCGTTGAGCCCGGGCTCCGAGATCGCAATGACGATGTTGGCCAGTTCGAAGGTCTCCGGGATTTCGATGAGCACCTGGCCTCGGTTCTGCTCGATATACTCGGCCGAGTAATCGGCGCCGGTGTGCGACAGCGACACGTCTACTATGTTGCCAAAGCGTTCCTTGGGCAGGTGCTTCTGCCAGGTGTAGAGATGGTATCCGCCAACGACTTGGTGCGACTGACAATCTCTGGCATAATCGTAGGCGACGATCTCTTCGGGTGTCACCAGAATGAACGTCTCGATGCCCTCACCACCGAAGTTATTGCTCAGCCGTACGGCCCGACCCGAACCATCGGTCTTCTCCGGCAGTTGCTGCGGATCGCACACCCACCAGATCAGATGCCGGGTCTGTCCCGGGGGCAACGGGGTGTCGGGCGTCCAGTACAGACGGAAACGCCCGGGCGAAATCTGCCGGTGTTGGACGAGGCGAATCTGTTGCTTCTTGCCGCTGGTGGCCTCGAAGAGGGCCATGTTGGGATGGTCGGAATTCATGAGGCCCACCTCGTCGGTCCATACTTCGTTGCTGTCGTTCCGGGCTGCGACAAATCCGCCCTTGCGCAGGTTGAAGTCCTGATCGACGAAGTAGACCTGGGTGTTAGTGGGGATGCCTTGTGGTTGGGCGATCTCCTCCAGCGCCTCCAGATAGACGTCGGCGCAGTGGCGCAGCACACCGAGGGGCAAGTTCCCGAGCGGATCTTCGACCGTTTCGACGGTCACGGCCGCGCCGGCCGGGATGGTGAAGTCGAACAGACGGGCCGGCGGCACGTCGTCGTAGGCAATCTTGGTGGCGTGTTTGAGCGTGTCGTAAGCGCCGAGCCTTTCACCGCGGACCGTATCGATGCTGATGGGCAGTTTCGTTTCTGAATCGATCAATGAGCGTACCTCCAGTTGTGGCGCACTCATCGTCAGCACGAGAAGCTGCTGTGCGCTGCCCGGATCGACGACTTCGGAATATGTGATCCGGCCTTCGAATCGCTCGGCCAGACTGTTCATGCCCGCGAAGAACTCACCCAGGCGAAAGATTGACGCAACACCGGGCCCATCCTGGATGCGGACCGTGTTGGCTGTCTCGTCGTAGGAAAAGGTGTTCTGCGGGGTCGAGATGATGACCAGGCCTTCGTCGATATGGCGGATGTGCCAATGGTCGATCAAACCCGTCTCGGGATTGACCTTGCTCCAGATCTCAATTTGCCTGTCATCCCAGTCGCGGCCGAGGATGTGGACGATCGAGGTCTTGCGCAGTGCCTCGACGGTCTGTTCGATGGCGTAGGCCGGCGCGGTGAAGTGCTGGACATAGACCAGAGCGGCCAGGCTCGCGATGACAAGCACCACGGCGGCCAGCCCGCGCAGCGCCGGATGGGCCAGGGTGATCCAGAATCTGGCCTTCGACCCACCGTCTCGGTGGGCCACGTGGATTTCGATCAGATCGCTGAGTGTCTTGCGGTGCACCTCAGGTCGGGGCCGGACATCGAGTTCCCGGACGGCCCGTTCTGTCTTTCGTGTCGATTTCATGGGGCAACCTCACCGTTTAGCATCGCACGCAGTTTGTCGATCCCGTAGCGGTAGCGACTCTGTGCGGTGTTGATCGAAACGTTCTGACTCTTGGCAATTGCGCGGAAGGGCAAGCCGCCGCGGAGGTGCAGCACCACGACCTCGCGCTGCTCGTAAGGCAACTGCCTCAATGCCTCGGTCAACTGCCGCACCTGCTCATCGTGGAGAATCCCCGGCAGGGGGGCGGTGGCCTCATCCGCGCTTGGCCTTTGCCGCTCGAGATGCTTGGCCGTACGCTGGCGGGCGCGCAGGCGATCCCGCGCGAGGTTGGCCACACAGGTCGTCAGATAACTCCGCAGACTGCCGGTGAGTCTGAGCTTCTCGGGCGCCTGAGCCAGGGCGACGAAGACGTCGTGCACCACGTCCTCGGCCGCACCGACGTCACCCAGCAGACCGGCCGCCACGCTGAGCATCGCCTGCTCGTACTTCTCGTAGATCCAGCACAACGCCTCTGTGCTGCCGCCTCGAAAGGCCAGGATCAGCAATGTGTCTTCCATCGATCTCCGCTCAAGCCCCTGGCAGAATGGCCATTCTTTGTATCTCTCACGATTGCCGCCCCTCGATTAGTCTATGTCTCGGGAGATTTTTCCGCCAGAGGCATTCACGCGGGGTCAAGCGGAATACACTTGATGTTCCGGCTGCGATCCGCACAATAGGAGGGCGTGGTCCCGGGGTGTGCCGGGGACATCTCGCAGATGTAGCGTTGAATGGATGGAGTGACTCATCATGCGGCCCAAGCGAATCCACCCCCTGTTGACGTCGATTGTACTGGGCTTCTGGAGTGCCATGGCCCTCGGCCAGGATGCGCCTTTCCCGGGCCAGCGGGGCAAGGGGCTGGACACGTTTGCCCGCCGGGATATCTGGGACAAGCAGAGCAACAGCTTTCTCGCCCGATTCGTCAAGGTCCCGCGCGACAAGGTGGTGGGCTTTGCGCTCTACACGCACGATCACGGTGTCCTGAAAATGTCGGCCCAGCTCTATCCGCTGAAAGGCGACGAAGCGCGGGAGGTGCGGCTGGAACTGAAGACAGAGGGGCAATGGCGCCAGGTGGCGACGGCCCCGGTCGTCTATCCGGGCTGGTCGGCGCACTTTCGCATCGAGCCCTGGGACGGGACCCGGGATGTGCCGTACCGGGTTCGACACGGCGCCGAGGCGATGTTCGAAGGTCTGATTCGCAAGGACCCGATCGACAAGAATACGATTGTCGTCGCTTCGCTGTCGTGCAACTCGAACGCCGACCGAGGGCCGCGCGAGGAAATCGTCCAGAAGCTCAAGAAGCAGGACCCCGACCTGCTTTTCTTCGCGGGTGACCAGAGCTACGACCACAAAGAGCACACGGCGGCCTGGCTGTTGTGGGGCCATCAGTTCCGCGAGATCATCAAGGACCGTCCGGTCGTAACCATTCCCGACGACCACGACATCGGCCAGGGCAACGTGTGGGGCGAAGGCGGCATTGTCGCCGACGGCACTGACGGTGCTTCGGGGGGCTACTTCTATCCCGCCGAATACATTCGTATGGTGGATCGCTGTCAGACTTGGCATCTACCTGACCCGGCTGACCCGGCCCCCATTGCCCAGGGCATTACGGTTTACTTCACGCGCCTGCGCGTCGGAGGGGTGGATTTTGCCGTCCTTGAAGATCGCAAGTTCAAGAGTGGGCCGAAGGACAAGATTCCACAGATGGGCCCGCGCCCGGACCACATTCGCGAGCCGGGATACGATCCGAAGAAGATCGACCTGCCCGAGTTGAGACTTCTGGGCGATCGCCAGTTGGCTTTCCTCAATGCCTGGACCCAGGATTGGACCGGCGCCCGAATGAAGGCCGTGCTTTCGCAGACGGCGTTCTGCGGCGCGGTGCACATGCACGGATCGAAGGAGAATCGCTTACTGGCCGATCTTGACTGCAACGGCTGGCCGCAAACCGGGCGGCGCAAGGCGCTGGCAGCGATCCGCCGGGCACTGGCCTGCCATTTGTGTGGCGACCAGCATTTGACCGTGATCGTCAAGCACGGGATCGATACGTTCCGGGATGGTCCGTACGGATTCACCAATCCGGCCATCATCAACAGCTACTACGGCCGCTGGTGGTGGCCCCAAGACGAACAGCCCGGCGCTCGTCCGATTCCAGGCAGCCCGCTGCCCTGGACGGGCGATTACCTGGACGGTTTGTACAATCCGATCACGATGATTGCCTATGCGAATCCCGCTTACGACAAGATGCAGGTGATGCGGAAGAACCAGCGCGACCCGGAGGCGTTTCTGGCCGATGGGTATGGCTTGGTACGCTTCAACAAGCGAACGCGCGAAGTCACCTTCGAATGTTGGCCCCGTTACGCGGACCTCAAGGACGGCGACGCGGCGCAGTATCCCGGGTGGCCCTTCACCTTCAAGATGGAGGACAACGATGGACGCAAGGTCTTCGGACAGTTGCGCGAAGTCTGGGTTCGAGACGCGACCGATCCGGTGGTCCAGGTGATCGACGAGGCGAGTAACGAGATTCTCTATACGCAGCGGATTGCGGGCTCGCGCTTCCGGCCGCACGTGTACGGACCGGGATCGTACACCGTGAAGGTCGGTCGCGACAAGCCGGATGCCTGGTCGACATCCGGGCTCAAGCCGGATGCGGGTGATACCGAGCCGCTCGTCATCGAATTGAACTGATGCCGAATCAGAGCGAGCGGAGATACGCGAGCAGATCGTCGAGTTCTTGCTCGCTGAGGTCTTTGGTCCGGCCGCGCTTTTGCATCCAGTTGAAGTCCGTGATTGTCTCGCGCAGCGTCAGCGCGTCGCCGCTGTGCAAATACGGGGCGGTGCGCCACACCTCGAGCAGGGTCGGTACGTCGTACGCAACGCCCGAGCCCAGGCCCGGGTCGACTTTCTCGCCGGAGGTAAACGTTGGGTGCGGATGACACGCGGCGCAGCCGGCTTTGCCTTCGAAGATCGCCTTGCCCCGGCGAGCAGCAGCGGTCAACACGCCGCGGGGGACACCGGGACAATGGCATTTGGCGCAACTGGGCTGATCGGTCCTGGGGCGCTCCAACGTGTCGGCGTCGAGGCTGGGGCCAGGGGTTGCCTTCATGTGCAGCAGATAAGCGTCGATGGCTTGGGCCTGCTCAGGTTGCGGTTCGGCGAACTGGATATGGTGAATGCCCGCCCGCACCGCCGTGCCCGCGTCGGCCCGGACGCCGCGCCACATCACCGGCGGTGTCAATGCCGACATGAGCATGCTCTTGGTGTTCTTCGTGTTGGCCATTCCGTCGTTGAGCAGGTCCCAGTAGAGGGTATCACTGCGCCCGTTCGGGTGACAACTGGCGCAGCTCTGCCACTGCTGGAAACACAACGTCGCGTCATTGAAGTACTGTTCTCCCCGTCGGGCCGGCGACGGCGCCGACGGTGTCGCCAATCCGACGACTCGCGTTGGTGGACCCGGCCTGTTGAGATCGATCCTGGCCAAGTCGTCCGAGAAGTAACCGGGGATGTAGACCGCGCCGTTACGTTCGAGCACGGCCCGCGGGCCGTGGATGCCCAGGGGCACGCGCACACGGATATCCTTCATCCAGGTCAGGTCGTTGGCGTCGTAGAGACCCGTGGCGCCGCCGCGCGCCGCCACGCGCTCGCATAGCGCTGCGAAGTCGATGACGCTCAGTTCATGCGTGCCGCCGTGAGTGACGAGGAGCCGGCTTCCATGCATCGAAAACGTCACCGCCCACGGATTGGCGGCGCCGCGGTCGGGATCGTCCAGGATGACGGTTTCGATCCATTCGAGGGTCTGGGCGTCGATCAGCGACAGGGCGTTCATGTTCATGGCGCCCCGTTCGATCTGGGTGGGAGGAATGGTCCAATGGCTCAGGACGTGCGTGGCGACCACGTACCGACCGTCCGGCGACATCGCGATGCCGCGCAGTCCCTGGCTGCCGTTGGGCAATTCGATGTTCTTGATGAGTCGTCCTTTCTCCACGTCCAGCACGGAGATCTCGGCGCCGATGTAGGGATTCTCGTCGTCCAGGAAAGGCCTGACCTCCGGCAGATGGTTGGCGACGAAGAGACGCCGGCCGTCCGTGCTGAACACCAGTGCCACCGGCTCGCGCACCACGTCGACGGTACGCAGCGAATCGGCCGTTAGATCGACGAGGGAGACCGTATGGTCGAAGCGGTTCGCGACGCAGAGCGTGTGCCCGGCGGGGCTGATGACCGGCGCCAGAGGCGTGTGCCCGACGCGCCACTGTTTCCGAACAGCGCCGGTCCGAAGGTCCACGGCGAGGATCCGTCCGGCCGGTGCACGGGTGGTGACATAGAGCGTGTCACCCCGGACGACGAAGCCGCCGCCGGGTGCCGGCAGATCAATCGTGTCACGTGTGCGCAACGACGTCCGGTCAAGAATGAGGATGTGCCGACCCTTCGACCCCAGGACCAGCAGCGCCGCGTCATCATCCCAGGAGCACATGGCTACCGGTGCCAGCCAGTCCGGCTGCAAGGTGTCCGCCTCGTCGGACGTGCGTATGGCGCAACTGCCATGCAAGACGAGTACGCCGGCCAAGCCCAGCAAAATTATGCGCCATGTATTACTCACACCGTTACACCCCACAAATTGTCTCAGCAGCTTAATTCAGAAGCGGATCCCACGCAAGCCTGACCTTCGCAGCGGCGCAAAAGGAAAGCCGCCGGGGCAAGCCCGACGGCCGTGGTGTGCCAACGATAGCGACGTTGTCCTAATCGTTTTTGTAGAGTTCGGGACCGATGCAACCGGCTACGACTCCGATCGGCCCATCGGCGCTCGGATACAGCTCCACATTGAGTAGTGCCTCGCGCGTGGAACCATCCTTCAAACGGACGACACATGAAACCTCCGCGAAGGTGGCTGGATCGTCGAGGTGGTTCATTGTGCCAATGCTCACCGACTCGACGGGAGTCTCATTCTGGTAGGCGGCCTGAAGGTCCAAGAGAGCCTGGCCCGTTGCCAGGGGCCGCAGGGCTTGGACTTGACTCCAATCCCTGGCGATGACCGTGTCCCAATAGGCCTTGACGACCTTCCAGCAGGCCTCTCTGGTATCCAAACCCTCGACCGACACGCCGTAGCTATCGCCGTCCTTCAGCAGCGAGCGGAGCTTCCGTGTGTCGATGATCTGTGCCCCCGCCGGAATTTGAAAATCGAACCAGCCTTCCGGAATCTCCGGGTTGTATTTCATCTCGGTGAATTCGTAGTGCGGCCGACCTTGACGGTCCGGCGCATACCAAACGCCTGCGTGTACCGGCAGTTTCGTCTCCAGGTCGATCTGAAGTCGCCAATAGGAGGCGGTGTTGACCGGAGCGCCCGTGAAGGTGACGAAAACGCAGTCCCGCCCGGTCTCGGGATCCTTGCGATATTCCTCTTTCCAATCCTGGGCCATGGCCCGAAACTCGGCGAGGACGTCCCCGCTGTAGAAGGTCGTCATGTCGCGATTGAGTCCCTCGGTGATGTAGACGACATCCGTCTGCCTCTCAGCGTGGCGTT
>Ga0272443_10001529_pt1 | contig 33191 bp, 30 predicted proteins | sample SSMAcet12_FD_193581 | JGI IMG/M metagenome (GOLD analysis project Ga0272443, IMG submission 193581) | Marine sediment archaeal communities from Little Sippewissett salt marsh, Falmouth, MA, United States - SSM-Acet-12 | ecosystem: Environmental > Aquatic > Marine > Wetlands > Sediment ... | reverse complement strand
GATGGAGACGGGATGGTACCAGAAAGTCCCTGGCACCTTCGGGAGTGGACTTGATCATACTCGGGGTCTCGATCTCCATGAAACCCTGGTCCGTAAGGTATTCGCGGACGGCAAAGGTCACATCCGTCCGCAGCTTTATCTTGCGCTGCATGCCGAAAGACCGCAGATCGAGGTAGCGATAGGTGAGCCTGAGGTCCTCCTTGGCATCCGTCTTCTCGTCGATGTTGAAGGGCAGAGGATCGCATGTGCTGAGGATGGTCATCGAGGTCGTCTGCACCTCTATCTCTCCGGTGTTCATCTCCGGATTGACCATGTCTTCGGGGCGTGCCCGGACGGTCCCTTCGACGGCGATGCAGTATTCCCGCTTCAATTCGCGGGCGGTCTCCTTCAGAGATTCGGCTGCATCGTCGTCGATCACTACCTGAGTGATTCCATAACGGTCCCGCAGGCTGATAAACTGAATGCCGCCATGGTCGCGGGTCCGGTGGACCCATCCGTTGAGGGTTACTCCCTGACCGATCCAATCAGCGGTCAGATCTCCGCATGTTGCTGTTCGTTTCATCGTTTCCATGAACAAGACTCTATCATTACTGCGAATATCTGTTCAAGCCGGAAGACCCGGCCCATCGCATAACCCGGGACAGTTCATAACCTGGACTGGTGGATATGCCGCCCGGCTGTAAACCGGATTCAGCGAATATACCGGTCCGGCTTGAATGGATCTGTTCAGATGACCTATAATCGGCAGACACGCACGATGAAGAGACGGTACAGGCGCATGTTACAGCTTTTAATTACAGCTCTGCTCCTCCTGCTGGTGTTCAGCAACTATCACATCAGGCACACGACCCGGGAATACATCTACGGCACTGTCGAGGATGTTCCGATAAATCAGACCGGTCTGGTCCTGGGTACCAGCCGGTATCTGCGGGGCGGAGGGATAAATCCCTATTTCCAGTACCGGATCGAAGCCGCGGAGAAGCTTTTTTCCCGGGGGAAAATCCAATACATAATCGTCAGCGGAGACAACTCGCTCATCTCCTACAATGAACCTGTGCACATGCAGAACGCCCTCCTGGAGAAGGGAATTCCAGTCGAACGGATCTATCTCGATTATGCCGGGTTTCGTACCCTGGATTCGATTGTCCGCTGCAAGAAGATCTTCGGACAGAATAAGGTGACGGTCATTACCCAGGAGTTTCACGCTCAGAGGGCCGTCTTCATCGCCCGGCACCATGATATTGAGGCAGTTGCCTATACCGCCGGAGATGTAACGATGAGGAGGGGAATGAAGGTCATGATTCGGGAGTGGTTCGCCAAGGTGAAGGCGATTCTGGATATCTATCTGTTCCGAAGTAAGCCCCGTTTTCTGGGAGAGCCAATTGAAATTCCGAACGGGCGGGAATGATCAGAACGTAAAAAGCGGGGCAGTATAAACTAACGGGGCGAACGCCGGGTGTAACAGCTCGCGCATCCCAGGACGTGGACGTGCCGTCTTTGGGGGGTCTCGAAAAAGCGGGCGTATACGATACCGCCGGTGGGAATGGGCTGGGAACAGACCGGACAGGCCCGGGGACGGCTGGCATTTGGACCGTAGCAGTAGGGGCATCCGTAGATCTCCATGATCCCGTCGGGCTTCCCCGGGTAGAGGACGGATTTCACCCTTTCGTGGCGTTCGAGAATTGAACCGCAGAGCGGACACTGATGAAAACCTCTCGAGGCCGGCGTCTCCGGGGCGGGTTTTTCCCCGTCTTTTTCTTCCTGGAGGCGGGCAGTTCGTGGAGGCCTGTTCCGGGACGGCTGTTTGGTCCGGAGCGGAGCAGCTTCGTCGGGAGTAATCACCGGACCGTCTCCGGAACGGCGCCGGGAACTGGGGCTGCCGGCGTGTCTGCCGATTCCGAGGATTATGAGAAATATTATCACCAGAGCGGTGACGGTCAGAACGACGAACTCGATACCACACTTCCTTGAAAAAAGCTCATCTTGTACAGAACCATTGTAGCGTTTACAATGTGGATGTGGCAACGCTTTTTATTGTGGCAACTCCGATCGGCAATCTGGCCGATATTACTCTCCGGGCCCTCGATGTATTGAGAGGGGTCGATGTAATCGCCTGCGAGGACACCCGGCACACCCTCAAATTACTCAATCACTACGGGATTTCCAAGCCCCTGCTGAGCTGCCGTTCTCAAAATGAGACGGAGGCGGCGGAGAAGATTGTCAGACTCCTGGAGGAGGGGAAGGATGTTGCCTATGCCAGCGATGCCGGTACACCCGGTGTAAGCGATCCTGGACAGCGTTTGACGGCGGAAGTGCGGAAGGCCGGATACGGGATATTGCCGATACCGGGACCGTCGGCTGTTACGACTCTGCTGAGTGTTGCGGGCTTCGGGGGACGAACGGTCACATTCGACGGTTTCCTCAGTCCCAAGGCCGGGAAACGGCAGAAAAGAATCGAGGAACTTCTCGAAAGAGAAGAAAATTTTTTATTGTATGAATCCCCCCACAGAATACTGAAGATTATGGCGGTTCTGGCCGAAAAAGAACCAAGCCGGCATGTAATAATCGGTCGTGAAATGACCAAGATGCACGAAGAATACGTTGAAGGGACTGCGGAAGAGGTGTTTCGTCTGTTTGAAGGCCGGAATTCGCAGAAGGGCGAGTTCGTAATACTTGTTTCCGGCAGGAAAAAGAGTTAATATCTATGGTGGAGATGACGATAAGTAAATTGAAAGGTAGGAGTCGGGAATGAACATTGAAGGTATAGGACCTATCGATCAAATATCGAAGCTCACAAAGGGTCAGAAGGCACAGAAAGCTGCCAAGACGGAGAGTAAGGATTCGGTCAGTATCTCTTCGGATGCCAAGACGATGGGCGAGGTCTACAAGATTGCCGAACAGGTAAAGGCCGCCGATGATGTCCGCTGGGACCGCATTGCCGAGGTCAAAGAGAAGCTGAAAGATCCCAATTATATCAACAATGCCATCGTTGAAGATGTAGCCGACTCATTGATGAAGTTATTTGACATCAGCTGATCCGGAAGGAGAGCTGTGAAGGATTGAAATATGCAAGGCAGGGTTTATCTCTGCCTTTTTTTTATGCTATACATACAGAGCGGAGATTAAAATATGCGTGAACTCGAACTTCATATACCAGGCAGAGTATTCAGCTCTCATTCCGCACTCACCAATCTGAACGACACCTGTTTTTCGGGCGGCCGCAGGATCCTGCTGGTCACGAACGACAGTCTGCAGGGCGGCAATGCGCTGAAGATGATCAGGGAGACTGCGGATGATCAGGGAATCGATCTCATAATCGAGCCGGAGGTGAATCCCTTCTCGACCGACGAGGTGGTTGACAAACTGCGGGAGATCGCGAGGATCAGCTATGTAGAAGGGGTGATCGGCTTCGGAGACGTGACAGCTCTCTCGGTTGCCAGGGCAGTAGCGGTCCTGCACAAGACGGTGCTCAACACCACCGATCTCTCATCCGATACCAGTACGGAGGCCCCGAGCCTGCCATACGTTGAGATTCCGGCTGCTTACGGTTCGCCCTTCTTTTTCAACGGCGGTATGGTACTCAGCGACCGGTATGACAAGACAGCCCGCTTCATCTATCTGAAAAAATTCACCCCCGACGCATTCATTCAGGACCCTGCGCTTCTGAAGGATTTCTCCCGGAAATACCGAATCGCTTCGCTGCTCGAGACGCTGCTGCTGGCCATAGAGGGGTACTTCTCCAGTGATTCGACCTATTTCTCCGATACGCTGCTGTTGCGGGGCATCGGGCTGACTATCGATACGCTGCCCGGAGTACTGGAGCGGCCGGATGACGGTGAAGTGGTGTTCAAGGCACAGCAGGCGGCATTCTTCACCGGCTACGGTCATGCGATGAGTTCTCCCGGTTGGGGGACCGCCTCGGCGTACATTCTCGGAAGCCTCCTGCGGGTTCCCGCATCCATAGTAGCCACCGTACTGCTGCCGTACGTTCTCGAATACGGCCTCAAAGTGTGTCCCGACAAGGTGGCACGTATGGGCAATATGCTCGGTGAGAATCTCAAAGGACTTTCGGTGGTAGCTGCCGCCGACCGGGTTGTCGAGTCGATCCGGGCTTCCCTCGGCGTTGAACAGCTTCCAGGCCGCCTGAGTGAACTTGGAGTACAGGATACCCATCTCTCTCAGACTGTGTCCAAGGTCATGGATGTGCCCTTCATTAATTCCCTGCCGGGACCGGTTGGACCGCCTGAGCTGTTCGGTTATCTGGAGAACGCCCTGTAAATGGGTCGGCGGGGTTCCCTGCTGTGCCTGCTGTTATGCCTGCTGCGGCATCCTCTTCAGACCCCGCGGGGGATTCCCTTTCCGGGCCCCCTGTCCGGCTGCCCTCAGCGCCCATTTCCGGGTCCCCTGAACAGGAGAGAAGATGATCACGGTCAACAAGCTCAGGTCCCTTCCCCCGAAAACACGGCTGCGTAAGATCATTACGCTGATCGAGGAATGGGAACGGGCGTACACATACCAGCACTCCGCCGACTCCATGTATCAGCGGGATGTTCTTCGTCTGCTCGCGGAGGAACCTTCGGAGGCCGTGCAGCCCCTGCTGGATGTGATCGATCAGATCCTCGGACTTCTCTCAGGTGAGTTTTTTCCAGACAATCGCGGGACGCACGCAGCGGGCAGAGACGATCGCGGGACACACACAGCGGGCAAAGACGATCGCGGGCCGGACGCAGCGGGCAGAGACAGCCGCAGACCGGCTTATTCCGGCGAAGGCAGGCGCCAGGTGAACACTCCTGAGGCGGATACCGTTCTGAGACTGCTTCAGCATGTGCGGTACGGCCTCATGGATGCTCTGGGAGTCGCCCCTGCGGATTGGGACTTCTACGATCCCGTCGCCGGGCAGCTGACCAGACCGAGGACCGCAGTGCTGCCTATCGCGCTTTACCTTGATGATGTTCGTTCTCCCTACAACGTCGGATCCATCTTCCGGACCGCAGAAGCGTTCGGTGTCCAAGAGGTCTTCCTCTCGCGTTACACAGCTTCGCCCGGCCACAAGAGGGCTGTCAGAACCTCCATGGGCTGCACGGAGCTCCTCCCATGGCAGGTCGCCGATCTCGCAGAAGTGGCGCGGGAGCGTCCGGTGTTCGCTCTGGAGCTCGGAGGCACTCCCATTGGACAGTACTCCTTCCCGCCGCGGGGCATTGCGGTCCTCGGGTCCGAAGAGCTCGGCATCAGTCCCGAAGCCCGCCGGGTAGCAGCCGGCAGCGGAGGGATCGTCTCTGTGCCCCTGCGGGGGGCCAAGGGATCTCTCAATGTAGCAGTGGCAGCGGGAATCCTGCTGAATGCCTGGTCGGCGTATCTCGGATCACAGCCGGAAGACCATCACTGAACTCACTCCGCTGAAGCAGACGAGTAAGTGTTGAAGCGAACCCCTCCCCACTTGAGAAAACTGAAGTAGGTACAATCCGAGTATTCCCAGGCTCTGACTACCCGTCCGGCCACGAGCTTCATGAGCATATCGTCCATCAGCTCGAGAATATCCCGGCTGCTTTCCCGCTCATCGCCGAGTATTATCTCTCTCGGCAGGAGCGCGGCGGTCTCCCGGGCCGGAAGCCGTGCTTCCAGTACTTCTCCGCTGGATATCTCCTGAATCTCCGCGATAATGCACAGCTTCCCCTCATCTACGCCGGACCTGATCTCTTTGACTTTGTATGTACGGGTCATAGTTCCTCCTCTCTGTACAGTAAGAGGAGGAAATGGTACGAACTGATTCAAAAAAAAGGAGCCGTCTCACAAACCGTGAAACAGCTCCGGAAAGGATATGGGGGTAAATATGAAATCAGCGGTGCAGTGCCCGCTCTATTTCGGCTTGATTGAAACCCACGATAATTCGGCCGTTGATATCCAGCACAGGCACGCCCATCTGTCCTGATTTACGGACCATTTCGTTTGCCCTGGTAGGATCGGAGGCCACGTTGTATTCGGTAAAAGGAACTTTGATTTGTCTTAAATAATCTTTCGCTTTCCGGCAATAGCCGCACGTAGGCGTACTGTACAGAGAAATCGCCATTTTTTCTCCTCCTGAGGTTTTGTTATTGTATAGTAAATATAATATATAGATAAGGAAGAGTCAAATATACCGGACAACTGAGGCTATGTTCCGAGTCTTCCTACCAGTTCTCCCGCCGGGCTGATTCATGTTCAAAAGCCTTGCTCAGGCGTTCGATAATGATATCTACCTGCTCATGGCTTTTGATACCGTAGCTCTGCAGGACCGTCTGATTGAGCTGATCGTAACTGATCTCGCCGTCCTCGAGATTGACCAGGGCATTGGCCAGATACACCGTATAGACGACGTCGCGCATGGCCGGATTGCATTGCATCGGTTCGTGATGGTACCGGATTGCCTGCACGAGGCTTTCGGGGAAGTTCCATTTCTCGGCGACCATTCCGCCGATCTTGGCATGATTGAGGCCGGCCGACAGATCCTCGAAGAGCTGCCGGTCGATGTTCCGTTCTTCACAGAAGCCGGAGATTCTCTCCAGAAGCTGAGGATGGACTTCGGCGAAGATGATCTTGCCCATGTCGTGGAGAATGCCTCCGACGTAGGCATCGTCGAGCAGGTCTTTCTTGCGCTTGAAATTTTTCGCGAGGTTGTACGCGTAGAAGGCGGTCTTATAGGAGTGGTTCCAGAGCCACTTCATCTTCTGGTTCAGAATCTGCTGAGTACCGTAGGAGTAGAGAAGGTTCTTCAAACCTCTCAGACCGACGAGCTTGACCGCCTCCACGATGTTATCAACCCGCTTGGGGAGCATGAACTGGGCTGAGTTCACGACCTTGAGAAGGTCAGCCGTGAGCGAGGGGTCGGTGCTGATCTGACGCGCAATAGCGCTGATCTCCGAATCGGGATCGTTGATCAGGTTCTGCAGCTGCAGGATATTATCGGGGAACTGGGGAAGCTCGTTGATCTCGCGTACTATCTCTTCGCTCAGAAGGTCGAGATTCTCCACATGGATCTCGTTGAAGGGGAGGGTGATCCTCGCGACAGTTTCTCCGTTCTCCACGTCGATATCGAAGGAATCCTCATCAAGACCGATCTTCTTGAGCATCAGTACCAGAATAACTATTCCGAGACCAGCTCCCTCCGAATCGTCGATGACCGTCGAGAGGGCTTCCTCCATGGTTTCGAAGGCCCGGGACCGGGCGATCCGGTCATATACCCGCATCTGCTCCTTGCGTGAGATCTCCGTATTGTTCTTGACGCTTATGGTGAAGGTGCGCTGCTGTACGTGGAAAACGATCTTGATATAGAGCCCTGCATCTTTCTGCTGTTCGAGGTAGTGATCGATCTTCGAAAGGGTCTCTTCCTTGAAGGTCCTCATTCCTTCGTCGTAGTGGGAGGGATTGTTGATATCCAGGTTCTTCTCCTGGAAGTATACCCGCTTGGTATTGGCCTTCTTGCCGTTGACCGCGAGTTCCTTCAGACAGTATGCCAGGCGGTCCTTCAGGTGGTCCTGTCCAAACTCCTTGAGAAAAAGTGCGAGCACCTCTTCGAGATATTCCTCTGTTTCATGGGGAAGGGTATATGTTTTGATTGCGAGAGGCACTGAGCTTCGGATCGCCTTTTTAACCTGTTCGGAGTTGACCTTGACCGCCATACAAACCACCTACACTATTTTATTCTTTATGTATCTGTACTATATCATAAAAGCGAAAAAATGAAAGTCAAGTTTTTTATGGTCAGCCCGAGTAGTTCTTAACCTGGTTCGCCATTTCCTTCAGCCGGCGTTCTACCCGCGCATTGAGAGAATCCTTCGGGAAAACCCCCTTCTCGGAACGGATTCCGGCAGTATCTCCTGACAGAATCTCCAGTCCTTCGTCGATGCTGGTGATGGGATAGATGTGGAAGAGCTGATTCCTGATGGCTTCGCTGATTTCCTGGCCGAGCATGACGTTCGCCGTGTTTTTCTCGGGTATGATGACCCCCTGCGAACCGTTCAGACCGAAGACCTTGCACATCTTGAAAAAACCTTCGATTTTCTCGGAAATGCCCCCCACCGGCTGAATTTCGCCGGTCTGATTCATCGAGCCGGTTACCGCTATTCCCTGGTCTATCTCGATGTTGCCGATGGCCGACAGAAGTGCATAGACTTCCGCCGCGGAGGCGGAATCTCCTTCGATCTCACTGTAGGACTGTTCGAAACAGAGGCTCGCGTACATCGAAAGTGGGAAAGTGCTGGCATACTTGTTGCGCAGATACCCTTCGATGATCATCACCCATTTGTCGTGTATCTCACCGGACAGCCCCACTTCCCGTTCGATATTGATGATTCCTTCGCTGCCGGGAGCCACCCGTGCCGAGACGACCGTCGGCAGGCCGAAACTGTAGTACCCGCGGTCGTGCACCGCCAGTCCGTTGATTGCCCCTACTGCGGTACCGCTGAACCGGATACTGATCTCCCCTTTGGAAATCATCTCGATCATCTTCTCTTCCGGCAGTCCGGCCAGATAGGTCCTTTCGTCCAGGGCCTTCTGTACCGCTTCGCGGTCGACTCTTTTTTTTCCCATCTTGACCGCCCAGTAACTCGATTCCCGCAGAAGATCGGCGATCAGGGAAAAACGCGTACTCAGACGGTCCCGCTCCTCCGAGAGGTATACGCCATGACGGACGACCCGGGCGGCTCCGCTCGTGTCGAAGGGCAGGAGATTCTCGTCCTTCTGAATCATCCGGATGAAGCCGATGTATCGGGCCAGGTTGTCCTGGGAGAGGGGCATGACGGAGTCGAACTCCGCGCTGATCTTGAAGTGTTTGTGAAAATCGTTGTCCTGATTGTAGAGGTAATCGTAGAGGTTCTCGCTTCCGACGATGATTACCTTGGTGTCGATCCTGATGGGATCGGGCTTCATCATGGTGTAGTGGAAGCTGACGATGTGTTCGCTGGGCTGGATCTCGACGTGTTCGGTCTGCAAAGTACGTTTGAGCTGGTCCCACAGGTCCTCGTCCCGCAGCAGGTCGTGGGCGTTGAGCACGATGAAGCCCCCGGAAGCCCGGACGAGGGATCCCGGCTTGATCATCATGAAGGTCGTCCGGCTCTGTCCGTTCAGGTCGAGTTTAGTCTCGATGGTCCCGAACAGATTCGTTGGGGTCGGATGGTGTTCGAAAATGATCGGCACCGTTTGGGTGCTGCTGTTGTCTACGAGGAGGTTGACGCCGTATCTGACCAGCGCCGGATTCCCCTCGCTGTCGGTCGCGTTTTCCCCCTGGAAAAGGTAGAGGTGGGTGAGCACGTCCTCCTGCAGGTCGCTCAGATAGCGCTGCACACGCTCGTCGGTGTAGGTATCCTGAAGCCGACGGATCTCTTCTTCGACACCGGGAGTAATCGCCGTCTGCTTGAGCTTATCCAACTCATTCTCCAGCTCTCTCTGCCGCTCCTTCAGGTCCTGGAAGAGGTGCTTCATCTCGTCGACGAACTGAAAGTAGCGGGAACGGGCGGTATTCCAGTACTCCTGGCTGATCCCGCCTCTGTTCAGCAGCTCCTGCAGCTTCTCGAACTCAACGGGAGCATTCTCGTACACCGGCAGGATGTCGGTTGATTCTCCTTGATCGTCCTTGAACTGGGTCAGTTGAAAGCCGGCCTCATTCACCTTCTGCTCGAAGCGGTGCAGCCGGTCGTTTTCCTGCTGTTCGACCTCGCTGATCAACCGGTCCCGTTCCCTGCGGTAGGTCTCTCTGTCCAGCTTCACCCGGATGAGGTCCTTCATGTTTTCGATGAACTGATGAATATCGCTGCGGAACTCTTTTCCCCGTCCCCGCGGAAGGTAGAGTACTGAGGGATAATCCGGATCGCGGAAGTTGAATGCGAACAGGATGTCCTTCAAGCGGTCGACCGAAGGGGAGAACTGATGCAGGATCTTTCGGATGGCGGTTGCGCGGCCGGTTCCCGGCTGCCCGGTCACGAAAATATTGTATCCCCGTCCCATGATTTCCGTACCCATCTGAAGCGCCCGAAGCGCTCTGGTCTGTCCGATGACATCCGGTAGTTCAATGTCCTGCTGAAGCTGCTCGATTTCGTCTTCGTCGATATAGAGGGTGAGCTCTTCGGCAGGGAGTTCTCGGTGTTTCATTCATTGCTCCGTATCGACAAATATAGAGAGGGTCAGAACATATTGTCAAGTATCCTCCTGCCCTTGAAAAATATGGTGCCGCCGCTATAATGAGGCTATGACGTTGAATACAATCGTGCAGTTCCTCGATTCGGTCCTCCCGATCGATGATGTGGCCCGGATCGACTATTCTCTGAATGGTCTTCAGGTAGGGCGGCCTGATCTTCAGGTGAAGAAAGCCGCCTTTGCGGTGGATGCATGCATGGCTGCCTTCACCAGAGCGGCGGAGGAAGAGGCCGATCTCCTCTGCGTGCACCACGGCCTCTTCTGGGGCAAGCCCATAGCCGTGACCGGCGAACACTACCGCCGAATAAAATTCCTGCTCGATCACGATCTGGCCCTCTATGCTGCGCATCTCCCCCTCGACATGCACATGGAAGTCGGGAACAACGCGGGACTGGCGGATGCGCTCGAACTGCACACCCGTGAACCCTTCGGCATGTATCACGGGATAAAAATCGGCGTCAAGGGAGAGCTGAGCGAACCCCTGGATATGGATGAGGTGTTGAAAAAAATCGGTCTCAGCCGCGATACTGCCCTCGGAGTGCTCGAGTTCGGCCGGCGGGAGATCAAAAGCGTGGGCATTATTTCCGGAGGAGCCGACAAGGAGGTCTCCCAGGCTATTGAAGAGGGACTCGACCTGTACATCACCGGCGAATTGAGCCACCAGGTGTATCACACCTGCCTGGAGAGCGGGATCAACCTGATCGCCGGCGGCCACTACCACACCGAAACCTACGGGGTGCGGAAGCTTATGCAGATACTGAATGACGAGTACGATATCGAAACGGTCTTCATCGACGTCCCGACCGGACTGTGAGAAGAGACTGATCATGGAGAATCATGTGGATACGATCCGGCAAAGCGGAGCAGCGGCAAAGAGGCTGCGGCCCCTCATTCTATCGGTTGCACTGATAGTGCTCGACCAGATCTCCAAGGCCCTCATTGTTCACTTCATTCCGCTGCACACGATCGGCGCATCATACTGGAACGGCTTCCTGCGGATTATTCACACCCGCAATCTGGCGATAGCCTTCAGTCTCGGCCGTTCCCTGCCCGGCAATGTCCGTTCAGTTCTTTTCATCATACTGCCCCTCGTGCTGCTTGTCCTATTGGCAGTCTATTTCGTCAGGAGCCGCGACCTGACGATGCTGCAACGGTGGGCGGTAGCCGGGATCATCGGCGGCGGCTTCGGGAACCTTATCGACCGTATTTTCCGGCCTGCCGGAGTAGTGGATTTCATCGATGTACGGTTCTACGGGCTCTTCGGTCTGGAGCGATGGCCCACCTTCAATGTGGCAGATTCTTCCGTCGTGGTAGCCGGTATTCTTCTGATTATCTCATTTCTCATTGAAAAGGGTGAAGACCATGAATAAAAAGCTCAATACTTTCCTGTTCGTCATCGGAGCCACGGTATTCAATATAATCGTCATGATGGTGATCATGATCCTGGGGCTGGCCCTGCTGAGCGCTCTCTTCGGAGAAAATATAGGTCAGGGAATGGCCCAGATTCTCTTCCTCCTGCTCTTCGTCGTCTCAATAGCGGGTGCTTTCGGATTGTATCATTTAGTTATAAATCTGATTTCACGGAAGATCGAGATGGACAAGTACTTTCATCCGATCTTCGGCCGGAGAAGAAAATAAGCGAACAGCGTTATCGGCGGTCGAAGACCGCCTCCTGCCGCGTTCGTCAATCCTGCAATTTATCAATAACCGTCCGACATGGCGCGGTTCTTGTCCTTCTTGTACAGTTCATCGTATACGAAGCCGCGCTTTCTCAGTGAATCCCGCAGGGATTGGGGGAATGGAATGTTGCGCCAGAAAATGCCGCGTACCTCGCGGTTGAGCTTCTGGGTCCCTTCGCTCTCCTTGGTGATCCACAAGAGGTAGTCCTGAATGAAGTACTCCTTGACATCGCCGCGGAGCTTCTGACTCTCCGCCCACATGTAATAGTGGCCTGTCAAACCCTCTTCCATCCAGTAGTGCTGTGCCTTCTCCTTGGCTACCTGCCAGCGGAGGTCCGCTACCGCGGCAATCACGGCAGAGCGCAGGTCCTTGGCATACATCGGAAGTGCTACCCGCCCCCTGCTGGTGGCGCGGTTGAATTTCTCGAAGGGTTCCCAGCAGATCCCCCGTTCCCCGTAGCAGGGGATGAGGATGATGTACGGCACGATCCTGTTGAGCTGCTGTTTGTATGTACGGGTAAAGGCGCCCGGATCGATCTGTTCGATGTAGGTGAGTTCCCGGATAACATTCTCACGTGTGCCGAGGTCTCTTTCAAGGGGCCGGAAGTACTGCTGCATCAGGAAGGGAATATGGTTCCCCTGACGGCCGACGCTCATCTTGGCCATCTGCCGGACCGTATTGAACTCCTGCTCGATTGTCTTGGTATCGACCTGAATGTCCGCCCCGAGATCTGAAACCTTCCGCTGAAGTTTTTCCACCAGTTGCTCGGCCTCTTCGAGCTGACGGAAGAGGGAAGTCATCTCCTTGTCGATGGTCAAAATCTGACGCATGACCTGGTTGATTTCGGACAGGGCGCTGCGCTGGTCGGGAGTATAGGGAGCTTTGAGATGATAGTAGTCTTCAAGAATATCGTGGGATGCCAAGACGGCGCTCTTTTCCTTCAGTATATGTTCAGCGGTCTCGAGTTGGTTCATCTTGGCCTTTATAAGGCCGATCTGTACATCACGGCTGCCTCGGGCCTTGTCGACCTGGATCATCAGCCGTTCCCCGTGGTCCTTCTGGGAAATCCTCACTTCGTCCTGGGCAGACTGTCCTACCTCGCCATGGGCCACCTTGCGGAGCCATTCATCGACGTAGTACACCGGTTCGCCGGTGTCGTTCCGGTCAATTACCCTGCCGATCAGGTCCCGCTGCGCCTTTGAGAGGGCCGTAGGCAGGAGATATCCGAAGCGGAGCATGAACCGCTTGGCATCGGGAATCTTTGTGTGTATCTTCACCGCTATCGAAGCTGCCAGGTTCCAGTAGGCTGAGATCAGCTTGGACCGGTACATGGACCGTTCCTTGGCATCCTCTACATTGAGAAACTTTGCCAGCAGTGAATGGACCCGCTTGGCTTCCTCGCCTTCACCGGAGAGGGCCTGTTTGTAGAAATCGGTGGATGAAAACAGCTGGTTGGGAGTTTTTTCAAAATATGTGGTAATAGGGGGAAAAGCGGATTTGGAAAGGTCCAGGTCGCCAGCGGCGGAATCCCGCTGGGCTCCGGTCTTTTCTCCAAACAGGTCGCTGAATTCAGGAGTATCCTCGGTATCGTTCTCATCGTCAATACCCATCAATTCGGCGACTTCTGGATCGATTTCTCCCGAATACGACTGGTTACTCAAGACTTCCTACTTAAAAAAAAGCTAGTGGAGGTGGTGGGAATCGAACCCATGACCTCGTGAATGCCATTCACGCGCTCTAGCCAACTGAGCTACACCCCCACGAAATCCGGTACAGCAACAGCATAGTGATTAGGTTGTTATTTGTCAATAGCGAAGCGGAAACGGGGGCCCCGCGTCAGCACGGCCCCCCGGTTGACAACAGGTATCATAGCATTTTGTGCCGCTCAATCCTTGTCCGGCGGGGAGGGCGGTTCTTCTCCGTCGGGGACGAATACGAGACTGGCGGAGTTGATACAGTACCGCAGGCCAGTCGGGTTCGGCCCGTCGGTGAAGACATGGCCGAGATGGGAACCGGATGTGCTGTCGAGTACTTCGACTCTCCTCATACCGTGGCTCTTGTCCTCCACGAGAACAACGGCGTCGGGTTCTACGGGTTCGAAAAAACTCGGCCATCCCGATCCCGAATCGAACTTCGCATCCGAACGGAACAGGGGCTGCCCCGAAGCGGCGGAGTAATAGGTGCCCTTCTCGTGGTTGTTGGTGTACTCTCCGGTGAAGGGGGGTTCGGTCCCTTTTTCACGGAGTATATGGTACTGGGACTTCGAAAGCCGCTTTTTCCATTCCTCCTCGGTCAGGATGACGGGGAACTGCGGCAGATCGCCCGGTTTGTATACTGGTTTTCCTTTGAACATAGCTACCTCCTACAGGCGTTTGCCTTAAATATAGGGATTCCTGTGCAAAAAGTTAATAAAAATAGTCAGGTAACTATACGTCCCCTCTGCGGACCGCTTTCTTCGTCCGCCGCTTCTCCCTTCGGGCGAGTTTTTTCTGGCGCACATCATTGAACACTCCGTAGAGACACGGGATAAAAATCAGCGCCGTAATGGTGGAAAAAATCAGTCCGAAGATTATGGTGCTGGCCATGGGTCCCCAGACTACAGACTCTCCGCCGATGCCGAGGGCTGTCGGCAGGAGACCGGCGATGGTGGTGAGGGAGGTGAGAATGATCGGCCGGAGACGGGTGACCGCTGCCTCGATGACTGCCTGGCTGACTCCGTAATTTTTTTCCCTGAGCTCGTTGATGAAGCTGATCAGTACAATAGAGTCATTGACGGCGATGCCGGCCAGAGCAACCCCGGCGTACATGACGGTTGTCGAGAAGGGGGTGCCCGAGACGACCAGGTAGAGGATGACTCCCGCGAAGGCGAATGGGACTGAGAAAAGGATCAGGAAGGGCTGACTGTAGGATTTGAACTGGGTGCCGAGGATGATGTATATCAGGAAAATCCCGATCAGGAAGATCCGCAGGATCTGTATCAGCAGGGTGTTGAATTCGGCGAATTCGCCGCCGACGATGAAGTCCACATTCGGATTGCCGCCGCGGAGATTTGTATCGTAGAAGGCTGCAATCTGTCCATTGATCATGCGGACCCGCTCCTCGCTGTAGGCTTCGGCGGAGATGGTCACTTCGCGCTTTCCGTCGACACGCTTGATGGAGGCGATACCCGAGCTCTCTTCAATGCTGCAGATCGAGTTGAACGGTATCTGACGTCCATCCCTGGTGGGGATTTTGATCTGGAGGAGATCGTATACCGAAGTGTAGTTCCCTTCCGAGTAGCGGATGATGACGTCGATCTCTTCGTTCTCTTTGAAAACTGTCGTAGCGGTAACGCCGTCGATGGAGCTGCGGATGTACAGACCTACGGACCGGGTGTCCAGTCCGAAACGGGCGGCCCGGTTCTCGTCCACCCGGATCCGGAGCTCAGGGGTGCCGCTGTCGATGTTGTCCCTGATATTGTAAAGCTCGGGATAGTCTCCGAGCTTCCGCTGTACTTCCAGGGAGAGGTCTATCAGCGCCGCATAGTTGTCGCCCCTCAGGCGGAAAGAGACGGGGGGATCCGTCGGCGGGCCGTTGGTCGCCCGCCGGTAGCGGACCGACTCCGGACCGGGAATATCGGTGCAGAGGGCTTCGACTTCCCTGATAATGGCCGGGATGGAGCGGCCCCTTCCGCGGTCGCGTTCTTCGAGATCGATGATCAGTTCCGCTACATTGCTCGTCGTAGAGTTGCCTCCGCCCCCCCCTGCGAATCCGATCGTGCTGTCGATGGCAAGGATTTCACCATTGCCGATCAGCGGCAGCAGGCGGTCTTCGTACTCCCGTACGATCTCATCGGTTTTGTCCCGCGGAGTTCCGCTTGGCATTTCGATGTCGATGTAGAACAGGGAAAAATCTTCCGCACTGAAGAGGTCCTGCTGCACGGTGCCGGTAAGTCCGAGAATGAATACTGCCGCCAGGAGCATCCCCGCTACGGTGAGTTTCCTGCGGCGGAAGAGGACCAAGAGCAGGGTCCGGTATCTGTCCCGGAATCTATCGAAGATCCTTCGGGTTCGCTGTTTTGCCTTGCCGGACCAGTCGGCGAAGTGAACGGGGAGAAAGACGAGGGCTTCGAAGGTCGACGCTATGAGGGCGATGGAAACGGTAAAAGGGATGACCCGCAGGAACTTCCCTATGGTGCCGGGGAGTATCATCAGCGGAAGGAACGCCGCCACGGTGGTAGCGGTAGCCGCGATAACCGGTTTGACGACCTGGTTGGTTCCTTCGATGGCAGCGTCGATCCTCGACAGCCCCTCCTGCTGAAGGCGGTAGCTGTTTTCAATGATTACGATCGCATGGTCGACGATCAGTCCGAGTACGAGGACGAGACCGAAGAGGGTGTTGGTGTTGAGGGTCTCCCCCAGGTATTCCAGCAGCAGGAAGGTGAGGGCGAAGGTGACCGGTATCCCGGCGGCGGTAATGAGCGCGTTGCGGAGGCCGATGAAGAGGTACAGAATGATGACCAGCAGGATGAAGCCGAAGAGAAAATTGTTCAGGAGGGTATTTATGCTGTCCCGGATCTGTATAGTTGAGTCGTTGAAGATGGTGACCGACATCTCCGATGGAATTTCTTCTTTGAATTTCTCGACGGTCTCCTTCACGCCGCCGGTTACGGTGAGGCTGTTGCCCCCGGTTACTTTGGATATCTTGAAGTTGATGGACTGACGTCCATTGTAGCGGGCGCGGGCCCCGTCTTCTTCATAAACTTCCCGTACCAGGGCGATGTCGCCCACCCTTACGATGCCGGGCCCTCCGGTCCGGCTGGTACGCACGATCACGTTGCCGAAGTCTTCGGTCTCCTGCAGTTTGCCGATGGTTCTGAGCAGGTAGTCGCGGGTAGGGGTAGTGAGTGTCCCTCCGGGCACGGTGACGTTCCGGCTCTGTACCGCCAGGATGATCTCGTCCAGTGAAATCCCCAGGGCTTCCAGCTTCTGCGGATCGGCGGTTATGTTGATCCGGCGTTCACGGCCGCCGACGACTTCGACGTTGGAGATGTCGGGAAGGTCCTTGAGCTGATCGTACAGAAGGGTGGACTTCTCGTTGAGGGTGTCGAAGTCGACGTTGCCTGAGAGTATTACCTCGATCACAGGAAGGAAGTCGGCGGCCGAAAAGTCGTCGATCTCCGCCTGAAGAGTGCCGTCGGGCAGTTCCACCTTGCTGAAGCGGGTCTGCACGTCCTGAAAGAGACGGTTGAATTCCTCCTGCGAGATGCCGTCGTCGAATTCTATACGGACAACCGAAAGTCCCTCGCTGGTGACCGATTGTATACGCTTCAATTTATCGATGTCGCTGTACTGGTTCTCGATGGGGACGGTGACGGTCTCTTCAACGTCTTCGGCAGCCGCCCCGGGGTAGGGTACGATAATATTGGCCCAGTAGAACGGGACCTCGGCGAACTGTTCCTTCGGCAGGCGCTGAATGCTGAAGGCGCCCAGCAGCAGGATCGTCACCATCAGAATGTTTATCAGGACAGGGTTGCGTACTGAGAAAGAGCCTACGTTCATTTCCAGCTCCCGCTTTCCCCGATGATGGAGGAGTTTACTGGTTCACCTTCGGAGAGCCGGGTGATTCCCGATATGAGTATTATGTCGCCCTCCTCCAGACCTCCCAGGACCTCGGCGCTGCCGGCGAGCCGACGGCCGGTCTCCACCTCCGTCTGTACGGCGGTCCCGTTGCGGTCGATATAGACGACCTGGCGGCCTTCCCTGCTGAGGAGAGCGCTGGTCGGAATGATGAGTACCGAATCGCGGCCGGCGGGGGGGGCGATCTCCGCTTCAGCGGACATGCCGGACTTGAGCGCGGGACCGCAGTCGTTGTCCCACTCCAGTACCACGAGATAACTGCCCGTGTCCGGGCTGCTGCCCGCCGCAACTGCGGTCACCTTTGCATCGAAGACCTTCTCTTCACAGGAAGCGGGGACTTTCACCCGGGCGGACGCTCCCTCTTCGATCAAACCGACGACCCCTTCGCCTACGGACACCTCGAGCCTGATCCGCGACAGGTCGGCTACTCTGGCGATGGTCATTCCCGGGGACAGGTAGTTGCCGAGAGATGCCGCCGCTTCCTTGGCGGCGATGTAGCCCGGGATCGGTGTTTTTATAGCGCAGTCGAGAAAAACTTTGCGGGCCTGTTTGAACCGTGCTTCGGCCCCCCGCAGTGCACTGCGGGTACGCAGGAGGTCCACCCTGGCAGCCCCTCCCTTTTCCACGAGATTCTCAGTGGTCTGATAGTCGATGCGGGCGTTTTCCAGCTGCTCTTCCGCCTGCTGCATGTTGAGGGCGGCTATCTCATCATCCACTTTGAGGAGGACCTGTCCCGCTTCGACTTCCTCGCCGAGCTCGAAATCCACCCGTTCAACGATGCCCTGGGTTTCGGAGACGACCAGAGCTTCACGTATTCCGGCAATGGTTCCGGAAGCGCTGATAGCGGTGACGAACTGTCCGCGTGTCACCCGCAGGGCTTCCACCGCCAGGGGCTGTGCTTCCTCGGGTCCGGTCCCCCCGGGGGCACCGCCGTTTCCGGCGGACCCTGGGCGGCCGCAGCCTGCCAGGAACAAAAATGAGCAATATGTCAGTATGAGAAGAAAAATACCCGGTGTTATTCCCCGATACAGGTTCTTTTTCATTGGATGCCTCCGTCGCTACTACCTGTAAAAAATAGTAGTCATTGCCGTCATGAAATGCAAATCGTCGGATAAATTTTGCGAAATGAAGAGTTCCGCATTATGATTACAGGGAAAACACTGGAGGAGAAATACAATGTGGGATGATGTACGGGTAACCGCAGATATGGTAACTATGGGTGAACTTCAGCATACTCAGCCGCCGAAACGTGTGCACCTGTATGGCAATCAGGAGAGGAGTCCCTCCTACACCGGTATATGGGGATACGGATTCGACCACGGCCGCGACGGCAAGGGCCTTTTTCAAAACGCATATTTCAACGTGCAGCTTCCGCATTCATATGCCGAGGGAAGCCCGGTGGAACCGCACATGCACGTCCGTCTCCTCCCCGGCGGTGATGCCGCGGCGGGGCAGAAACTTCTGCTGGAGCTGGAATATGTCTGGGTGAATGTCGGAGAACGGGCCCCGGAAGAGAGCAGGATAATTCCGCTCAACTACACGGTGAAAACTGAAGACCTGACCGGCGGCAATACCCTCATCAGTTTCGGATTTATAGAAAAACCGGAGGCGAAGATCAGTTCAATGCTGAGCTGCCGCTTTTCCAGGATTACTATCGAAGACGGATGGCAGGATTACTGGCGTCCGGCTGGATTCGAAAATGACAGCTTTATCGGCACGATGGTGCTTCTCGAATTCGACTTTCACATCCAAAAGGATACGGCGGGCAGCAAAGAGCTGTATGAAAAGTAGAAAGGAGGGGTGAGATGCGTTACCGGCGATTGGGAAAGACCGGTCTGGAAATCTCGGAGGTGTCTCTGGGGACCTGGCAGGTCGGTGGAAAATGGGGATCGGAATTCAATGATCAGAATGCGGAGCGCATCCTTCATCAGGCGATCGACAGCGGTATCAACTTCATCGATACAGCCGATGTGTACGAAGATGGAAAAAGCGAGGCCGCCGTCGGCAGGGTCGTACGCTCCCGGAGCGAACACGTGTACGTCGCCAGCAAGTGCGGCCGGAAGATCGAACCTCATGTCCCGGAAGGATACACTCCCGAAGTACTGCGTTCGTATGTTGAAGCGAGTCTGAAGAACAGCGGGCTCGAAACACTGGATCTCATTCAGCTCCACTGCCCTCCGACGGAGGTATATTACCGTCCTGAGATCTTCCAGGTCTTCGATGATCTGAAGAGTGAGGGCAAGATCCGCAATCTCGGGGTGAGTGTCGAGAAGGTCGAGGAAGCGCTCAAGGCCATCGAGTACCCCAACGTCACAACGGTACAGATCATCTTCAATATATTCCGCCAGCGGCCTGCCGAGCTCTTCTTCGAACAGGCTGCAAAGAAGGATGTCGGCATCATTGTCAGAGTGCCCCTCGCCAGCGGTCTTCTCACCGGCAAATTCGGCACCGACACCCGTTTCGATAAGGGGGACCACCGCAATTTCAACAGGAAGGGCGAAGCCTTCGACAAGGGCGAGACCTTTGCCGGTATCGACTATGGACTCGGACTGGAACTGGTGGAGGAGCTGAAGGAGATATGCGCCGCCTGCCCGAGCGGGACCCTCGCCCAGCTGGCGATCCGGTGGATACTCATGTACTCCCAGGTCTCCACCGTCATACCCGGGGCTTCAAAGCCGGAGCAGATGGTCAGCAATGTGAAGGCCTCCGAACTCCCGGCCATCGACACGGAAACCTGCGACCGTATCCATCGGCTCTATCGGGATCGGATACGGCCGCTGGTCCATCACCGCTGGTGAGGGACCGCGTTGAAAGCGCCGCACGCTTCGCCGGCCCGGTCGGCAGGATGTGTATCAGCGGCGCGGTAAACAGAGCCGGACAGCCCGCGGCGGATCTTGTATTTTCCCGCTCCCGCGTGCAAGGATAAGTCATGATATTTTCTATCGCAATGTCCGTTCTGGGAACTCTGCTGGTTCTCGCCGGTCTGGCAGGATGTATCGTGCCGGCCCTGCCCGGTCCACCGGTAGCCTTCGTCGCCCTCCTGCTCATCTCCTGGGCCGGAGCGTGGGAGCTGTACCAGGTGTGGCTGCTCGTGCTCATGGGCGTGCTTGCTGCCGCCGCTGCGGTCCTGGACAATGTACTGCCGGCCCTGACTTCCCGCCGTTCCGGCGCGGGAAAGGCGGGGGTGTGGGGAAGCGTCATCGGTATGCTGCTCGGCACAGTTTTTTTTCCGCCCTTCGGTACGATCATCGGGGCTTTCGCCGGGGCCCTGGCGGGAGAACTGCTGGTGAAGCGGGAGGATTCCAGACCGCTCAAAGCCGCTCTGGGTGTCTTCAGCGGTACTCTAATGGCCATCACCGTGAAGCTGGCTGTCACCGGCACCATCGGAGTGCTCTTCGTCCGGGGGCTCGTTCGCCTGTTCTCCTGAAAAATTCCTTCCCGCGATGAGATATAGGGAGACGCAATTGATCAAAGCGTGCAGCAGCACCGCCGACCAGATGTCACCTCCCAGAATCCGCAAGGTTCCTAGCACCGCACCCATAGCCAGTGCATAGACCGGCCAGACCCACATTTCCCGTTTCATCGGGTAGTGACTGAGAGCGAAGAGAATGGTTGCCGGTACGAATCCGAAGCTGTACTGAAGTGCTCCCCTGAACAGAATCTCTTCTCCGAGGCCGCTCAGAATTGAAAGGGCGGCAATTTCCCCCGTTCTTAGGGGTCCAAGCGGGTCGAGAACGGCGCGCATGGACTGCTGAAAGCGCCTGAGGACCTTCGAGTGACGGGGGCCGGCTGTGTCGAAGAGCAGGTTGGCCAGGAAAGCTGCCGCTATCAGACCGAGTTCAAGACCCGGCCGGAGCCGTTCGGCGGGCGGAAGGCAGCGCAGGACCGATACTCCTGCCGCGATCCGGTACCAGATACATCCGACCAGGGCCATGATGCCGTAAAAGACGAGGGCCAGGGTGACGAATTTTTTCCCGTCAAGAGAAGTATCAGATTCCCGTATCCGCATGGCGACTATTCTGAATGGAATCAGGCCGAGTGTCTACTCGTCCGGGCGCCGGGAAGGCAGAGGCGGTACAGCGCCTCCACCCGGATGACCTGAAGCTCACGATCGTACAGAGCCGCTGCAGTCAGGCTGTTTTCCCCAAAACGCTTCAGACGTCCGGAATCATCGAGCAGCTTCGATACCGCCTGTTCGAAAGCATGGTCCGACTGCAGCCGCAGTCCGTTTAAGCCGTCTCCGACAATCTCCAGATTACCCGGGTCGTCCCGTACGACCAGAGGGAGTCCGGCGGCGGCTGCTTCGAGGAGGGTCAGGGGATGGTTCTCGCTCAGCGCCGCGGTTACGAAGAGGTCCGTGGCAGTGTAGAGTTCCAGGATCTGCCGGTGTGACAGCAGTCCGGTGAAGAGTATCCGGTCCTCCAGTCTGTGTCGGCGGACGGTTCTTTCGAGGTGTCTGCGGAGCGGTCCGCTGCCTGCCAGGAGGAGCACCGTGTCGCGGCGGCGCTTGAGGAGAGGAACCAGCGCGGCAAGCAGGTGAGCGCTCCGTTTTTCCGGGGAGAGACGGCCTGCGTAGAGCAGCACTTTGTCCGATGGACGGCGGCGGATAAGAATGGGACCTGCCGGAGTACCGATGGACAGGGCCCGGCGGGCGGGGTCGGGGAACCCGGCGGATTCCCGCGGAGGTCCGTTCAGTTCGATCCCGTTGGGAATATGGACCGTTGTGTCCCGCGGAAGGATTCCTCGCAGGTACAGACGGGCTTTGGCGGAGGGGCAGATGACCGCATGGAAGGGGTGCAGGAATCCGCCGATCACCCGGCGGACCGCAGCGGGTGGAATGAGTCCGCCGAGGGGGAGGTAGTGACGGTAGTCTTCATACATGGTGTGGAAGGTGTGGACCAAGGGAATACCCAGGTCGAGTCCCGCCCGCCGGGCCGCCCGGCCGATGGAGAATTCGGTGTGGGTGTGAATGATATCGAGCCCTTCCACTTCGATAATCCGCCGCATCGCAGCGGCTGCAGCCATGGCGACGTGCAGATTGAGGGAACGGTTGAAGGGCAGCGAAGGCAGCCTGTAGACCCGGGATCCATCTGTACCGACGGGATCGTTCCGGTATCCATCGAGGCGGTCAGACCGCGACAAACGGGCCCCTCTCCGGGCCCCCTGAAATCCCGCCGCCGTTACCAGCGTCACCCGGTGGCCCCTCGCCTCCAGTCCCTCCTTCAGATGATGGACCGAACGCGAGACCCCGTTGGGTGTCGGCACATAGCAGTCTGAAAAAATACCGATCTTCATGCCGAAACTTCGGGGCGGACCGTGAACGGGATTGGTTTCATGTTCGGGCCCGCTATCGCTTGAATTTTTTACCGGTGGCCAGCTCGACGCTCCTGTAGGCCCCGTCATATATGCCGATCTGCTTGTTCTTCACGATCTGCGAACAGTAGAGCTCCAGGAGGTCCTGCTCGTGAGTAAGAAGATCGATAGCCTGCAGAGTCTGGGGGATGGTACGGGTCTCCACCGTGCTGTCGCCGATCTCGGCCCCCCTGATCGCCCCCCACATCTCGTGTCCCCCGACCCGGGCGTTGAAAATCTTGGGTACCGGGTAGAAGGCCAGCTCGCTGGGTTTGGTGATCATCACGTCGACTATCCGCATGAGGTAGTTGGTGGCGTATACGGCATGGAAGATGTTGTCATGGAGGAAGACGTGCAGCCCTTCGGCGGAGTTATCCCGGATCCCGTCGGTGTAGGTCTTCGTGTCCTCCCAGGTGAAATGGGTGCGGATCAGGTCGCGGTATTCGCCGAGCTGGGAGCTGAGCCAGTCCCAGTTGTCCCGGTGGTCCCCGAGATTCACGAAGAGGGTCAGTTTTTTCTCCCTGATCAATGGGATACAGTGCTGGATGATTGCGTGGAAGAGCTCCCGCTGGGCTCCGGCCCCGCCCATGGTAACCAGGAAGCGGCGGGGTTCCCCGTTCTTCATGCGTTCGAGCCGGGAGGCGCAGTCGATTTCGATATTCTCCACCAGTTCGTGGTCCACGTGGTGGCCGGTGAAATGGATCGCATCCGCGGGCAGGGGCTGAAGGATTTTCCCCTTGTCGTCGAACCCCCGCATGGCCCGGAAGCCGTAATAACCCGAGGGGGACTGAACTGCGTGTTTGGCCCCTTCGGTCAGCTGGAAGGCCATGGGCCAGTTGTCGAACATCATGTCGACTACATTGGTCATACCTCCGGCTACGGCTCCCATGCAGTTCCACATATGTGCGGTGAGAATCGGGATCTCGGAGGGCAGGGCCCGGTGGAGCAGACCGAAGAGCTCGCTCATCTTGTAGTCCTTGATGTTCGTCTTGAGGAACCTCCAGGGCCAGCCGACGATCCAGCTGTTGAGGAAGGCGGAAAGGCCGGGGAGGGTGGGTTCGCCGGTGGTGACGGGTTCCCATACATACGTGTTGAAAAAACTGCTCCGCTGGCTGATCCGGGACCAGCGGCTGTACCAGGTATTGCACCAGTTGATGACATCGCTGGTAATCCCGGGGATGGTGAGGAGGTCCAGCCAGTAGGGAGTGAAGCCCATTGCCGCGGCGGCGGATGCGCCTGCCATGGCGATTCGGTAATGGCCGAAGCCCATCCGGATGGTGCTGATCACCACGGCGTCGGGACTCCTGAGTTCTTCGGGGGATGGTGCATCGTTCAGGCCCGCGACGCCGGCCGGACTGCCGGCCCTCATGCCGGCGGCAGCACTGTCAACCCGCACGATATTTTTCAGTCCGAAGACCGGGCCGAGATAGGGATTATCCTCGATGCCGAGAACGTACTGTTCCCGTGGGTCGTAGTTGAATTTTCTTATAAACATCTTCTGCCATCTCTCGACGGCACGGGAATGGCTTCGCTTTATCGGATTGCCATAGAGGGTGTAACAGCCGTTTATCTGTTTCATGGTGTACTCCTTTGGTGGTGCCTCTATTTGTTCGACCCGAGGGTCAGTCCTTCGATGAAGTATCGCTGCAGGAATATAAATACCGCAAGAGTAGGTACCGTGGCAATCAGGGCTCCCGAAATAATGACCGTCCAGTCCTGTACGTACTGGCCCTGAAGGATTGCGAGCCCGCTGGTGACCGGCATTTTCTCGGCGGTCCGGATCAGGATCAGGGGCCAGAGGTAGTCGTTGAAGATCCAGGTGAACTCCAGGGTGGCGATGGCCGCGAAGGAGGGGATCGTCAGGGGCATCATGATTTTCCACCAGATACCGATCTCCGAGCAGCCGTCGATGCGGGCGGCTTCCAGGATCTGTCCGGGGACCGTCATCATGTAGTTCCGCAGTACGAAGGTACAGAAGCCGAGCTGGAAGGCGGTGTGAATGGCGATCAGGGCGATGTAGGTGTCATATATTCCAAGGGCGTCCGACAGCCGGAATACCGGCAGCAGGAGAATCTGGAAGGGAAGCATGGTCCCGCCGACGAACATGAAGTAGAAGAAATACCTGCCGCGGAAGCGGAAGTGCGCCAGGGCATAGGCGCCGAGGGATGAGAGGAAGAGGGTCAGGACCAGTGACGGTATGGTGATGATAAAACTGTTCGGAATGTAGTACTGCAGGCCTCCGCGGTTCCACGCATCGGCGAAGCTCTGCAGCGAGATCGACTTCGGCAGCACCAGAAATCCGCGCAGGAGAATATCGTCGTTGGTACGGAGACTCGTGATCAGCGCCACGATGACGGGCACCAGCCAGACGAGGGTGACGATGATCAGGAGAAGATACAGGAGCGCACGCAGGAACAGGGGAAGTTCTGATTTCTTAGCCATTTGACTCCTCCTTCGCGATCCGGGTCAGGTAGAAGAGGATGAACACCAGGCTGATGAGGAAGAGGATCACCGATATTGCGGCGCCGTATCCCATGCGGTAGTTGTTGAAGGCCTGGATGTACATGTAGTTGGCCAGTACGCTCGAGGAGTTGAACGGGCCTCCCCGGGTCATGACCGATACCAGGTCGAAGGCCCTCAGCGAATCCACGATGCTGATGACGATAACGATGACGGTAATCGGGGCCAGCTGGGGCAGGATTACGTGGAAAAAGCGCTGGATGGCGCTTGCTCCGTCGACCTTGGAAGCGGAGATCAGGTCCGGATCAACGCTCTGCAGACCCGCAAGGTAGAGAACCATGACGTAGCCGACCTGCCGCCAGATGGCGACGGCGATAACTGATTCCATTACCACCTTGGGATCGCTGAGCCAGCCTCGGGCAAGCCCATCGAGTCCCACCGCCCGCAGGACCGAATTGATCAGACCGAAGGCGGGATTGTAGAGCCATGACCACACCAGGCCGCAGACGACCAGTGAGAGGACCATGGGCATGAAGAAGCTCGATTTGAAAAACTTTTCTCCCGGTATATTGCCGTTGAGGACCATTGCCAGGGCGAGTCCCAGCACGATGGGTATGGTCATGAACAGGATGATCCACTCGATGTTGTTCGAGAGGCTGATGTAGAAGACCCGGTCGTTGAAGAGCCGGATGAAGTTTTTCAAACCCACGAACTGCGGCGGAGAGAATCCGTCCCAGCTGGTGAATGAAAGGTAGAAGCTGTACAGCATCGGGCCGATTACCCAGATCATGTAGATGAGCACCGGTACGGCCAGAAAAAGGTAGGGGGTGAGATTGTATCTCAGTCGATTGCCAGTCATAATTGTCTCCCTGAAAAAGAGGGCCGGCGGTCGAACAGCCGGCCCTCCGGATGGGTGTTCCTTGAAATAAGAAAAGCTTATTCGGTGAACAGGTCCTTGCGGTCGGCTTCGAGCCGTCCGAGGATCTCTTCGGCCTTGTCGGTGTTGGCCCAGAACTCCATGAATCCGTTCATGCCCTTATCGGCCATTTCGGGAGTGGTGTCCCGGTCGTAGAACTGCGCGACATAGTCGGCGCCGTTGATGAGCTCGACACCCTTCTGCTGGTTTGCGTTGTATACCGAGGGGTCCACGTCGTTGTTGGTTACCAGACGCTTGAGTTCCTTGGCGATGAACTCCTGTGTCTCCGCGGATCCGAAGAACTCCAGCAGGTCCTTGGCCATCTCGGGATTCTGCACGTTGGCCGGGATGAAGTAGCCGTCGGTCGGAGCGTCCTCGCCGACGGGAACACTGGGATCGATGATCGGGAAGCGGAAGAAATCGATGTCGTCAACCTTTTCCGCGGGATAGGAGTCCCGGATGAAGTCGCCCATCAGGTACATTGCCGCCTGTCCATTGGCCATGAAGGGGATCGCTTCGGCCCAGGTGTAGGAGGCGGGATCGTCTATGAAGTAGCCCTTGTCGATGAGGGGTCTCCAGTAATCGTTGAGGACCTTGACGACCCGGGGATCATCGTAGCTTTCCTTGCCGAGCATCAGATTGATGTGGAACTCGGGACCGTTGACCCGCATGTTGAGGTAGTCGAACCAGGCCGCCGCGGTCCAGCGGTACTTGGTGCCGATGGTGATCGGCGTAACGCCGTTTGCTTTCAGTTTGTCACACACGGCGATGAACTCGTCCCAGGTCTCCGGGGGATCGATGTCGTACTTCTCGAAGGTCGACTTGCTGTAGTAGACCGCCCACCAGTACCAGTTTCCGGGCAGGAAGTACTGTTTGCCGTCGACGGTGCTGAGAGCGCGAAAGCCCTTGGAGTAGCTGTCGTTCCAGCCGGCTTCCTCCCACACGTCGCTGATGTCCATAATGAGTCCCTTGTCGATGAAGAAACGGGCCCGGTTGCCCGCGAACCAGGTCAGAACGTCCGGGGGAGTGGAAGAGGTCAGGTAAGCGCGGATGGCCTGTTTGAAGTCCTCGTGGGCTACAGTGCTGTGGATGATCTTCACCCCGGGATTCTGTTCCTCGAACATATCCATCAGTTCGGCTTCCACCCGCTTGGGTTCCGGATCGCTCCAGTAGGAATTGTAGACCACCACTTCCTGCCCGGCGGCCTGTGTTGCCGCTTCTTCCTTCTGGCATCCGATGAAGCCGATCAGAAGAGCAGCGGATACTATCACCAGTGTAACGGATAGCATTATCCTTTTACTCATATAAAATCCTCCTTTCTTAAGGTAAGAAAATTATCCCGCCTCCGGAGAAAACCGTCAATCATAAGATTTGAATGTAATTGTGGATATTTTAAGATCGGAGTATACTGAATTGAGCGCCTATGGGAAAGTTTGCCTTTAGTGTCATCACCGAAATGGAGCTGAAGCTGCCCTTTTACCTGGTGGGAGTCGGCATAGATTTCCATCAGGAGATGGATCCTCACAGCAGGTCGAAGGGATATCCTCACTACCAGTGGATCCAGTGCGAGGAGGGCGAGGGTGTACTGCAGGTGGACGGACAGGAGCACGTGATCGGACCCGATCAGGGGATGTTTCTCCATCCCAGGATTCCCCATACCTACTATCCGGTGACCAATCCCTGGAAAGTCCACTGGTTCACCTTCAACGGCGCGGACCTTCCCCCGATACTGGCCTCCATCGGTCTCGATGAATCCGGAGTGTATTCGGTGGTGCACGCGGAGCAGCTGGTCCACAAGATGCGGTATGCGTTCTACCACCTGTTCTCGGATTCGAATCTCAAGGGGCTGGAGTGTTCATCCCTGGTCTATGATTTTCTCATAACTCTGATGAAGTTCGTCCATCGGGCCGAGGATGAACCGGTGGTGAAGAAGTACTCGAGGCTCAATCCCGTCTTCAGTTATATCGAACAGAACTACCGCAGGCCGATAACAATCGATGAACTGGCCGGGACCATCGATGTCAGTCCGCAGCATCTCTGTCACCTTTTCAAGGAGACCCTGAACCAGAGACCCTTCGAATACGTGAACTCATACCGTATCGCCAAGAGCAAGGACCTGATGCTGCAGGAGCCGGACCTCAACCTGGTAATGGTAGGGGAGCAGTGCGGATATGAATCCCTGAATTACTTCAGCAGCGTATTCCGCAAACTGGAAGGAATGAGTCCGGGGGAGTACAAGAAGCTCCATCTCGGATTGATATAGATAAAAGAATAAAATATCTGCAAGGAGAAATGCTATGCCGGAAGTAGTACTCATCTACGGAAAGCAGTTCGGATGGCACGATGTGGGGAATCTGAAAAAATTTCTCGACGTCAACACGTGCAATGACTGCTGGCTCTATCTGGAGGCGGCTCCGGTTGAGAGAGTGGAGCGGGAACTGGAGGGGGACCACCGTATTCAGCTGCGGGTGACGAAAAAGCCCAAAAAAGATGCCCAGAAATACCTGGAAGAGCTGAAGTCCAACGGAAGCGCCGCCGAGATCAAACGTCTGGAAGAGGTCTCCGACCGTTCCATGCACCGCGGAGCGTGCTGAGTCAGGCGTTCACCTGATTATCCAATTCCCCGCTTCCTCCCCGTAATATCTGATGGAGGAAGAATACCGCCTGATACCACAGATAGGAGGAAGCGCGGGGATTGATGAAGTTGAGACGGTAGAGCGAGTTTTTGTGATAGAACTCGAACTTCTCCCCCACCTGAACATTCTCCCCGACGATTTCCTCGATCGGGAAGAAGAACTTCTTCCCGATGGTTGTATGAAATTCAATTCCCTTCAGCGACAGATAGGCGTGGCCGGTGTTTATCTTCTTGAGAGGACGGGTCCGGTATCCCCGCAGCAGTACGGCCGGCCCTTCCTCCAGCAGAATCTTTTCCCGGTCATGCTGATCGCTGAGGAACTCCTGAAGGTATTCGAGCTGCCAGCTGTTCCAGTCCGTGATCGAGTTGAATACCAGTGGACCGTTTACCGGTTCGAAGAATCCGAATTCGTTGTGTCTGAAGCTGTAACCGCAGTTCTGACAGGTCGCCGTATCCCCTTTTGAATGGAGTGAAGCGAGGTTCTTGCACTTCGGACAGGCGAAGATCGTGGACTCGATATATTCGGCGAGGTCTTTCCCCCGGAAGGGAATCATCCGTTCCTTCTGCCATTCCATGTCATCCTGGTAGATCCGCTCTTCGAGAAGCTGCCTGCATTCGTCGGAGCTGATGGATGCCAGCTCTTCGGAGGTGAAGACGAGCTTGTACTCCAGTTCCACCGCACCCTTGCGCATATAGCGTGCCCACCGCGGCTTGGCCAGGTAGCCGCCCTTGATGATGACGCCGACAACGGGAAGCTTCAGCCGGTGGATCAGCTTGGAAACGGTCGGAACGTGATTCAGCATCCGGCCGTCCCAGGTGCGCCTGCCTTCCGGGAACACTCCCACTACCCCCCGTCGCTTGGTGATTCTCAGGACCTGCGCGACGGTGGCGATATCGGTCTTGAATTTCGAGGTAGGAATGGAACCGAGCAGCCGCATGACGGTGCCGAGGACCTTGGTCCGGAAAATATTATCGGAAGTGATGTACTGGATTGTAGGCTGGATGGACATGTGGAGAAAGAAGGGGTCCCAGAAATTAACATGGTTGCCCACCATCAGAAAGGGGGGCTGCAGCTGGTCGACAACCTCGCCGTTCACGACGGAGATGTTGTACCGCTTCCGCAGAAACGCAAGGATATTCGGCTTCACCAGCCATACAAACCACTTCTTCGGTGTGATGGTCTTCTTTTTTCTCTTTTTGACGACACGTGATTCACGAGGCATGAAGTTCCTCCCTGGCCCCGTTCCGGGGCTTTTACTCAGACGGCAGTACGCAGTCCCGCAGCTTCTACATTACCGAGTGAAGCAGTCCTCCGTCAATCACGAAGGAGTGTCCCGTAACGTAAGATGCAGCCGGGGAGAGTAAAAAGACCGCCGCCTTGCCGAATTCTTCCGGTTCGCCGTACCGTTTTAAGGGTACGTCCGCCTGACGCTGTAACTGGATTTCCTTTACTGTTTTCCCCGTTTTTTCGGCAGTGATTGCATCGAGCTTCTTCAGCCTGTCGGTGTTGAAGTAGCCTGGAATAATGTTGTTCACCCTGATGCCGAAGGGGGCGAATTCACGGGAGACCGTCTTCATAAGGCTGACAACTCCCGAACGCATGACGTTGGAGAGTATCAGATTGGGAATCGGTTCCTTCACCGAGATGGAAGTCAGGGTGAGGATCGATCCGCCGCCGTTCTTCTTCATCACCTCCGCGGCTTCCCGAATGAGCCTGATCGAGGAGAGCAGCGTCAATTTGAACGCCTCTTCCCACTCATTGTCGTAGAAGTCGGCAAATGTTCCCGCGGGGGGTCCTCCGGCATTCACCAGCACGCCGTCGATGGTGCCGAACTCCTTCACCGTGCCGTTCAGCCAGCCGCGGATCGAATCGCCGTCCTTCATGTCCAGCTGAAGTCCGATCACATCGCTGCCTGTCTCGCTCTGTATGGTCCGGGCGGCGTTCTGTATATCCTCGCGGGTGCGGCTGCCTATGGCCACGCGGGCCCCCTCGCCGGCGGCAATGCGGGCTGTACTGTATCCGAGACCGCTGCTCGCTCCCGCTACCAGCAGTACCTTGTCCTTCAAAAGCAGATCCATCTGAATACCTCCGACTTCAAGTATTGTTTATTTTTTTGCTCAAGTCCAATCGAAGCGGATACCAATGGACATATGGATAATAACCGGGATGACCGGGAAGGTTTCGTCCGGGGGGGGGTGGATGGGAAATTCCGGTTTCTGTGATGCACGCACTTTCGGCGTTTATCCTGCTCTGGGTATGAGGGGAAATTCTGCGAATACCCCGGTTACTGCTTGCAAAAATGCAGTTTCAGTGATAGCAGTAGGTAGTGGAATGGATATCGATTGAAAAGTCCGAACTGATTTATCTCGGAGTGACCACCCTAACTGCCCTTCTTCTGCTCTTCATTCTTCCCGCCCTGATTCACCGGTGGGAGAATATCAAGCTGCAACGCATCAGAAAGCTGAAAAGATTCGCCGCCGTCAGGACCCGTGCGCCGGTATTGGGTCAGACCAAAACAGCCAGGGAAGCAGCGGTGGAAAGCGTCGGCGGCCGCTTTTCGATTATCAGGAAGATCGTGACCGCCCTCATCGTTCTGATCTGGTTCATCATGGTAGCCTTCCCCTTCATCGGCATGGTACCGCGGACAATGATTTCGGTAGTGATATCCGCCATCGGCGTCATTGTGGGTATCGCAGCCCGGCCCTTCATCGAGAACCTCATCGGCGGGATCATTATCTCCTTCTCCAAACTCTTCAGGCTCGGCGACACCGTCATTATCGACGACAAGTACGGGACCATCGAAGACATTACCATGACACACACAGTGGTAAAGCTGTGGGACTGGCGCCGCTATATCGTACCGAACAGTACCATGCTCAGTAAAGAGGTCGTCAACTTCTCTCTCTACGACTCCTACGTGTGGGCACACGTGGAGTTCTTCGTCTCCTGGAATACCGACCTTGAGATCGTCAAAGCGATTTGTATCGAGCTTGCCGGCGAACTCATGAGCAAAAACGCGCATGAGGAACCCCGTTTCTGGGTTATGGGCATGGAGAAGGAGTCGGTGGAGTGCTGGATAGCCGCATGGACCGACTCCGCGGACGACGCATGGAGATTCCGGGTCGAAATACGTGAAAAAATGATAGCCCGTCTCCAGGCTGTCGGCATCAAACCGAATCTGACCGTCCTGGAATGGGAAAAAGAGGGGGCTCCACGGTCCGGCGGCCGCAGGAACTGATGTCTGAAAATTACGATTAAAAAAATACGGGGAAGGCCATTGCAGCACGATAGAACCGCGCAAAGTATTTCCGCATATATCGACGACGACATGCATATATTCGTCTTCCCCTCGGAAGTGGCAGGGGAATACCGTCTCAAGCAGTCCCTCTTTCTCTCCGAACGGCGGGCGGTCCGCAGCGACCGTTTCATCTCCTGGGACCGGTTGAAGGAGCGGGAGTTTTCTCCGCACCGCGAGAGAATCCCCTCAAATATTCTGTACCGGACGGTATTCTCCGCGGCGCTGCTCGAAGAACACAGCAGGAGCGGTCCTCTCCTCAGGGTGCTCGCGGGGAGCCCGGTAATGTCCGACGGAGGTGCGGGCTCTGCCGCGGAGCATGACCCGGGAATGATGAACGAACCGGGTACGGTGCATGGAAGCTCCTTCGACCCGGCGGTGTTCCAGAACCAGCTGGCGGGAATGCTGCCGCAGCTGAAAAAAGCGGTGAATATCTGCGGAAAGGAGGGAGACCCCTTGCCTGCAGGGCTTCCCGCGGCTCTGGCGGAAGATTTCAGGTTCCTCTACCGGCGCTACCTTGAATTTCTGGATACCTCCGGTCTCTTCGAACCGGCCTACCTCAGCGCACAGGACTGCAGTCCTGTGCACGTGTATCACATTTTTTTCCCCGAACTGATCGATGACTTCGAAGAGTATCGTCCCTTTATCGAAGGGAACCAGGCATTTCGGCTCCATAATGCTGCGGAGGCAGCGGCGGGCGAAGAGACGGGGCCTGAAGGGACGGCGGCTGAAGGATCGGCGGGCGAAGAGACGGCGGCTGAAGAGAAAAAGACCCAAGGAAGGGCTGGTGGCGAGAAGACGGCCCAAGAGTGGGCGGATGAAAATTGGCCGGTGATGCGGAGATTCCCGGACGCTCGGCGGGAATGCGCCTGGGTCGTTTCGGGGATTCATCGGCTGCTGATGAATGGCTCGCATCCCGGCGATATCGCCGTCACGCTGTCGGATTACGAAGGGTGGCAGCCGGTCCTGGAGGAAGAAGCGGCGGTCCGTGATATACCGCTGGATTTCCGGTCGGGAAAAATGCTGACTGAATATGCAGCGGGCCGTCTATTCCAGCGGCTGGCCGA
>Ga0272443_10001528_pt1 | contig 33203 bp, 40 predicted proteins | sample SSMAcet12_FD_193581 | JGI IMG/M metagenome (GOLD analysis project Ga0272443, IMG submission 193581) | Marine sediment archaeal communities from Little Sippewissett salt marsh, Falmouth, MA, United States - SSM-Acet-12 | ecosystem: Environmental > Aquatic > Marine > Wetlands > Sediment ... | reverse complement strand
TTGAACATTGTACTTTCTCCTTGTTAGTCCATTCTTGATCCGGCGTAAACTGTTACTTTATCACCCAGGTGTTTTGCAAGGTGATCTGCGAAAGCTCTTGCATAGGCCTGTTTGAGTTCCATTGACTGTCCATACTCGCCTACCCAAATGGATACTCCACCGTAGTAGTGTTTGCTGGCGCCACAGTGTTTCTTGGCGTAGTTAGCGGCGGCACAATTACCAGGCTTTATAATCACCCACGCAAAGCCGCAAACACCTCCGCCTACTATCCATTGTTGTTTTACCGGAGAATTATCGTCCAATTGGTTGGTGTGTTCCTGTACCACCATTGGAGTAGGTGTATGATCGGCTGCTGCTATTTGGCCCAGTCTGTGTGCTTCGTCAAAGACTTCTTTGAAAAAAGCCTGTTGTCTTTCTCTTTCCGCTCCTTGTTCCTTGATCATGTCCAACCAGTGTTGTCTTGCTTCTTTTTTGTGTTGGACACAATACTTGGAATTGGATGCTCGCTTGTTGTTACACCCTTCCCTGCTGCAAATTGATTGTAACATGATGTTTCTCCTTCTGTTGTTATTAGTTATTGTGTTATTTGGTGGCAACCTTTTTTCTCTTGGTCATTGAAGCGTTAATGATGTTTGATGAAGCCGATACCGGGAGTTTTAAGAGTACTTTGTCGTAAGTTCTTTCAACAACGATGGGATACTTCCTGTAGCTTGGCTTGATTCCCAGAAACTTGTATGCTTGTCCACCATAGGTGAATACTGTTCCTTGGTGATCAATTGTTAATCCAAGTGCGATACCTGAACCTTGTTCCAAGTTTCGGGTCACTTCTTGTTTGATGAGATCATCCCTGGACAATGGCTGTCCATCGTTTGTGGTGGCGTATCCTAAGATACGAGTTTTAAAATCGGCAGAAGTGAATGTTGTACTGCCCAATGTAATTGTACATTGGTACTTCTTTCCGATCTTGTTTAGTGCCGATTTAATATCGGCGTTAATAGCCTTGACTCTGTTTCTTGTAAAGTTCATGATGTTTCTCCTTCTGTTGTTATTAGTTATTGTGATTTCGATCTCGCTCCTGATAACTCATCCCTGGCCACATAGATTTGTTCCAACAGCTCCTTTATTGTGTCTGTGAATGTATCCCCATCTAAGTACTCATGTGTACACTGTAGATAGATGAGACCTGTTAGGGCTTCCTCTTTCTCGATAAGTTTCTTTTCCAGTTGATTGATGTGAATGGGACTCGACATTGTTTGTTCTCTCCCTGCTTCGTTAGAAAAAAAATTTTTAGGCGGGGAAATACTAAGTCCCCGCCCAACAACTTACTACATCCAATTGAGACGTTCCAATTCCTCGATAATATAGGGAATATTAAGATCCACATCACCATTAACACCTAACTGACTTTCTTCTCTCAATTCAGCAATGCTAATCCACTCCCAACTATCAATTTTCTCTAACGCCTCAATTGATCCTTGGTTGATGTTATCGTTTTCTATCGATCCGGCCGAAACCCAAAATTGTATGTTTACTCCGAGTTCTAACTTGTGTTTGATGTAAGTTACTAAATCTTCCTTATCTTTTGTGTTTTCCTTCTTGTGGTCAGGATCGAAATAGAAAGGCACAACCCATCTAACAGCTTGTGTTATCTTCTTACAAGCGTTAGCTACCACGTCTGTTGTGTGGTGCTCGATAGATGGTTGGTGTCCAGCCATTCCTGTGCATCGATACTTGGCTTGTAGTATGTCGAATGTTTGTTCGAATTCTAACATTGTTTGGTTTCCTTTGTTTGAAGTTAAGCGGGAGCCGAAACTCCCGCTTGTTGTTAGAAGTTAAGTGGCTTCCGAGGCCGGGGGAGTTTCCCTCGCCTGTGAGCTGCCACATGTTCTCTCTTGTCTGGGCCTTCGTAACTGGTAAATGTAGGCCGAAACTTGAATGGTGTCTTGGCTTTCTTCCGGGGCGAAAAAAGTTTACGGAAAAATCCTAAGACCGCCGCCAACAACTTTCTCATTACATCAACCATTGTACACCTCCTTGTTTGTAGTTTATTTATCGATGTTTGGTGAATCAAAGTTCATTGTTTCCCCATTGCCATAGATGTTTGCTGATACCGGGTTTATTGTGAGATGTTTTACTATTTCCTCGATAGTTGTGTAGTGTCTCGAATAGTGGAAACAGTTATCTTCCGTTAGTTTTACTACTCTGTAACCTGTGAATTGTAGTCCCCCCGTAACAGTTGGCGCGAAACACACCTGTATGGATGTCTTTTTATCCGTAAGGAATATTTCGCCGTCTGTTAATTGTTCTCCTTTCTCGTAAGACTCAACTGGTACTTTATGGTGTTTAAGTATATAGTAAGTCAAAGCTGTGATCTCTTCTGCCATGGTGTTTGGTCTCCTTGTTTGTTGTCAAACGTCCCGATAATTGTCTTGTGCGTCGAAAGCCCATTGGATGAGATCCTTCTGTTGTTTTTCGCTAAGAAAAGCGAACCGTAGAGGATCAACAACCACAGCTACAAACCAGTCACAGTTGTGTTCGTTGATTTGATCCGGTGTGATGTCTTTGTTGGTTGTTCCTATTGGATTGATAAAGATGTTTGGAGCTTTGATACAGTGTTCCCGGATTCGGTCAAAGACTTCTGGATCGTTATAGCTGTCTCTGTGAAATGTCATGATAGAGAGGATGGTGGAAAAGATTTCTGTTACGGCGTATCGTAGGATGTCGTCTGTCATGTCAGGCAGGCAATTGTCTGTTGATCCGGCGGCTGTAAGTAGCCATTGTGCGTCGTTTTGTTGGAAGTCGGTTTCGCTTTCGAGTCTGTGTTTGGTGAAGTCCATTGTGTCCATTGGGGTTTCCCCTCGAAAGGCGTATTCGGGTCGTTCTTTTCTTTGTTGTTCCATGGTTCTTCTCCTTTAGTTTGTTGTTTACTTCCCTAAGAAATCGAGAACTGTTACGTCAATGCTGTTATAGTGTCTTGTTCTTCTTCCCGTTCCCTTTCTTTTGTAAGGTCTATCGTTTAGTTGTTCTCTTTTTTCTGTTTTGTGTACTGTTCCGTATTTCCGTCTTTTAACGTTGTGTACTGGTTCTTCTTCTTTCCCTTCCGATTCCTCGTCTGTTGTTTCTATAAACCATGTTGTGTGTGAAGGGCGAATTGTCTTGCGAAAGTTGTTTAGGTCATTCTTGTTAATAAAATATGTTTCCTCTCTGTGTGATAAGAAGTAAACGTTGTCATCTGTGATGTCTACTACTTCGTAGGTTTCTCTATTCCCCCGGTGTATGTAGTGATCCCCTAACTCTATGTTGTCTGGGTCTGGTGTTTTGTAATGGTGCGGGTGTTTCCTGGGATGTGGATTTATCATGTTGTCCCCTTTAAAGGGTTTAGCTAATTGTCTCCAGTTTTTCTTTAGCTTACTTCTCTTATCTTCTCCGAACTGTTGTCGCCTGTCTTTTAAAACTTGTGCTAACTCTCTCGTTTTAATCTTTACTAATTCGTCTGTTGTCATCTCTTTCCCCTTTTCCGTTAGTTGTTATAGGCTTTTCGCTTATATAGGGTATTACGTTAGAATATAGTAAAAATAAATTAAATAGTCAAATACTTTTTTTAACCGGGGAAAAAAATTTTTTTCGAAAAAAGTACTAAGTCCCCCGCCAACATTTTACTACACACAATGTAAATTTTTCTCTTTTATTTCTCCTTTTTTTTTCTTATATTATAGCGTTAAAGATTAAAGAAAAACCCCCAACAACTAACACCTATCTTTTATCTTCTATTTAACGTCACCGAACAACAATCAACTCTCCTAAGATCCAACTATCTTGCACAATCCCCAACACACAATGTAAATTTTTAGAATTTTTACCGAAAAATTCTAAGTCCCCGACCACCAATCTACAATATCCAATATAACAATTAACAAACCACAACAACCAATCTCCTGAATTTCAACAATATCCACACCACAATGGCTGGCAGCATTCAAAACCCCATTCCCAATGCCTCGGTGCTATCACATTTTCCTATAAAACAATAAAAAAAGGGATCGATGAAAATTTAATTTCATCATCCCTTTTTTTGTTCCCGAATGAATTTAATAAAATGCGCTGGTGTAATTTTTTATGGTGGAAAAAATAAAGCCATACCGAGATATGGCTTTAGGGTAAAAATGCGAGAGAGAGCAAATTTGATTGGGTTTATTGTACTATAATATACTGATTTTCTCCCGGTTGAGACTTTTAATCTTCTTCGAGACGACGATCTATGTCAGCATCCTTCAATATCTGATTCACCTTACATAAAGGATCGCAAACTTTATCTTTCGATATAAGAGAGATGGATATTACTTTACCGCCTGTGATGAGCTTTTGATCCGTTGTTCTTCTGATTTGAGACTTTTCCGCGCTTACTCCCAATCCCAAATACATCTTGTCCATTCGCTCAGCGAATTTAAGAGGTACAACAACCGTCACCGCTCCAAGCAGATAATATCTTCCACCATCTCTCATTACTCCATTAAGCCTTGCTGATCCTATTAGGCGTTCCGTATCGAAATTATAGTACACAGGAAAACTATCTACAGATCGATGGCGTTGAGCTAATTGAGTAATAAGGTCTTGCGTATAGACAATATTATCCTTTGGATGAGGATTATCAGAAGCGACAATACCATAAATGTAATATCTTTTAGCATTGGCCCAACTGATCCTTTTGTAGGGATTTACGGATTGTTTGAGCTTGGCCTTGGTAATTTTCTTTCTGTCTTTGGCCTTTCTTAAAAGAGCTTTCGCATTTTTTCTCTTGGCTTTCTTTAAAAGCTCTCTTGCATCTCTCTTTTTCTTCATGTTAACTCCAAGTGATCCAATTCCTCTTCTTCAGCCAATCTCATGATGGCTGTAAGATCGAGCTTGACTATGTTATCCCCTTCGGATTCCACTTTGCGAATGGTTTCGGGAATAGCGTATACATCATAGCCTTGAATTGTAAGGATAAAAGGCTCCCTGTGCCTTTTTAGATTCTTGTTATAGGCTGTAACTGCCTTTTGAATCTGACTGGCGTCAAGTTTCGCATCTACAGGAACACCTTCCTTGGCCACAAGCAGAAGTATCATTTTATCCTCTCTAAGAGTTGGTTGTTTCTCATTAACTCTATTAAAATGGCCGTAAAAATACAGGCATACTGTTTATTAGCCATTTCCAACTTGCCTCTGCTTCTGTATTCATCGATCTCTCTTTGGGTGTATCGTTGAATAGCGAAACGACAGTGAGCGCAAGTCTTTTGATGAAGTGTACCAAGAGGGCACTCCTTCGTTGGATCTGCGGGCGGATAACTTAACACCCTTTTCTTTCGTTCTTTCTTATCCATTTTCGCCTCCATTATAGAGTAAGTATATTCTTTGAAGTACCTTCGTCATGTTTTAAACTTCTTAATCTTGACATAACGAAAGCGGGGATGTGCTTGTTTATATTACCATGATAAGGATAAAAAGGCTTTTTATTGGCGTTTTCTATCATCTGGCTGCGACCATCTGTCGTAATAGTATTGTAGCCATGAGTGTCGAGTCCACTTTCCCATGTCTTTTGACCAATTTCTTTTATAACTGGTTTAAGGTCTGAACCTTTTGCCCATTTGGTTGCTATATAATAAAGCCAATAATTCAATCCTCTAAATTTCTTTGGATTCTTAACTTCAACTTCATGGGGATTATTAAACAAAGCAGATGCCCTAAAAGCCATATTTAATCCGGTATGTCGATGCTTTCGGAAAAGAGCGGTATGTTCAGTTTTTATATTGTAAAAAACTCCTTGATGGCTGTGTATCCAATCAATATCAGAGTGTATATGATCAGCATCTCCCACTGTACATTTTACAGCATTCCAAGTCTCATATATTCTTGTTGGAAAAGAAAAGCAATCAGCATCTTGTACGAGAACATAATCTGCATATCCAAGTAATGGATTTTCATAATTTGCTATTTCTATCCATTTCTGGCTTGGAGCGATTCTCTTGTCGCTATTAGAAAGATAAACCAATTTGCTACAGCCAGCCAGTTTCAATCGGTCATAAAAGGAGAATACAGCGTTGCTGCCCATTGGTTGGTATTTTAAATTACTATCTTCATAGACAACTACTTGCCAGTCATACTTCTTGCTTTTGGCGTATACTTGTCTACAAAGTCCCTCGAAAGCCAACCAACCGATTTTTTCAGCTTGATAAAGGGGCATACCCACTGTGAGTAACATGATCACTCCACATGTTGATAAGTTTCATCCGGCATTAATTTCCAATTCCTATTTACGTTGATTTGGTGCTTTTTAGCGGCGGCGTAAAATAGCAAATCAACATGATACCCATTAACACGGGCGATATTGAGTAATAAGATGAGTACATCTGCCAGTTCTGATAATCCATCTGGACGATTACGCAATTCTGCCGCTTCCATCACAAGATGATTGCACATCCCTAAAAGTCTTTTCTCGCCAGGGCCAAATGTTTCATTTGACCAGCGAGCAATTTTATCTTGAAGTTGTTGATATTGATCTGCTCTATCCATTTTCCTTCTCTTTTGAGGCTTCATACACTTCTTTTGATACAAATTCAGTATCATTCCAATTAAGAAATGTTCTTGCATATATTGAAACATACACTTGGAGTATGTAAACTGTTTCTAACCAAATCGTTTCTTCATCGATTGTTATTGGAATAATAGCAAATTTCTTCACCACTCTTGTATCGCCATCTGTTGGTCTCTTAAATTTCACTTTGTTCTCTCTCCTGTATCAGGATCAATTGGACCATGGTGGACAGGCTTATACCCTGGTTGCTTTCTTCTGGCCAATTGCTTATCTTTCCAATTGTGGGCCTTTTGCTCCATCTTTCCGCGAAATTTCAACATCCTTTGAGCTTGTTCCGTAACGAAATGTGGAGCTGTACTTCCGGCAATTTCTTCGTCTGTTGCGGGTTTTGCATCCTCTATTCGAAAGTATTTTTCACAATTGGAACATATAATTCCAACAGTGCGTTCGTTATAAGATTTAACTGAACCGCAATGTGGACATTGGCAATACATTGTTTCTTTTGCCTTGCCTGTCCCGAAATCCAGTTCGTCTGCTCCGCGCCATCCCCCTGGGCCTCTGCCTGGTACATCTGACATAATCTGTCTCTCCTTCCATTAGAAATATATCAGATAACATTTGTTCTACTTTTTCTTCAAGCATTAAATTAAAAACGCCTTGTAATGCTTCCTCAAACTTTTTTCGATCCCGTTCTAAATTCTGTATCAGACGCACCTCTCTTTTGTTGGCTCGTTGATCTTTTCTTGCTCTTCTTTGCCAACTTCTTCTGCTGGCGTACAGATCGGCGGCGCACGGTTCGATTAGCTTCAACATTCCCTTTTTCATCTTCTTCTGCTCCCAATTTTTCTGTTCTCGCCTTGTTCAATGACTCAGCATTATAAGTGCCAGAAGCCACTGGACAGTCATGGGCCAGTTGAAAAATAAGGTTGCGATCATCAGATACGAACATCTGTTGTAGATGGGTATAAGAAAAAGTCATTGATTTAAGAGCGGTCTTGCCATTTTCATCTTTCCCTTGTACACAAAATGTTATCAAGGAAAGATTAGGCTCTCCATCCTCTTTTACACCGAAAGCCTTTTTCATCATGATACCAAGTCTTTTAGTCAACTTGTGATCGACATTAAAGACTTCATCGGCATGAATGTGTTTACGCTTGAGCATCTTGCCCTCCAATTGTTAACATATCGGGTTTAGGATGTAATTGATTTTTTATCCATTCTTGTATTACTGAAAATCTCTTATCATCGAGATAAAAACTTTTTACTACAGGCTTCACACTTTTCGTATCGTGTCTTATAATTGGTAACGCCCTTACTCCATCCGGATCACCAAGATTTCTCAGGAAAAATCTTCCGGCTTGAGCCAACATGAAAGCATCCGCTATATCATCATCTGGAAAATCGTATCCAGTCATTTTATAAATGTCCAATAGCAAAGTGGATGATTTGCCCTTGGTTGTAACATTCCCTCTACCAAAGATAAATTTTTTCAATTGAGTAGGCAACACGAATCTTTCAGAAGTTATTGTCCTATTTTTAGATTTCTTAGTGCTATAGTATCTAAACAAAGGAAATTTGTTCTTGATAAGAAACCAAAATATCATTCCCATCAGTGCGGCTTTTTCGGATTGTTTCATTATCATTATATTAACGCCGAAATCCTCCATCATCACCACACCAATATCATATTGTTCCTTGCAAATAGCCAATTCTTCTATCACATTGTCAACAATATTTATTGATCTTTTCAGACCAAAATGACTTTTACCAGCACTAACTCTTACAGCTCGAAATAATTCACCTGTAGCATGATCTACAGTTACAATCCCGACCTTTGTAAGGTCGGCATCGATTCCTATTGTAACCTTTTCATTTGCCATGTTTTTTCGCCTTGTAAGGTTTGACTTCCAACTCCAAATGCTTACACCTGGGACAAATTTTTATTTTTACATCGAGATTTTTATTATCGCCATCAAGTGAAATAGTCTCACCCTCTCTTAGTGCTGTAGCTGAAATCCAAATCAACCCCATTAAATCTTTTGGATCAATTTGAAAAAGTAAACATATTTTTTTTAACGCTTCGAGACTGGGATTTTGTTCTCCTGATTCATAACGAGTAATTTGCGGCTCACTCTTACCAATTTTCAATCCCACCTGATGCTTAGACATATGTAATCGATATGAATCAGAGACATTACTATAGGGCCGCTCAAGTCTTAATCTTCTGAACAGCTGGGAATTAAAACAACTTTTGTTTGTTGTGTTAATTAAAATCTTTTTTTTATTTTTTCCGGTAGAATTCGAGTCCATCTTTAGTTCCTTTCTCCAATATCCCTTCATCCGCCAATTCTTTTATCGCCATCATAAGAATTTCCAAATCCTCATACATTGGAACGCCAAATGCCTCAATGATTTCGTGTTGATAATAAAATCCCCGTTGTTCGTAAAGTCTTAACACCGCCTGCTTGGCTGCTTTAATATTCTTCACCATGTTTTCCATTTCCACCTCCAACGATTTTACTTACACCTTCTTCATCTTTAGTCACAATTATACGTTCATCGACTTTGAATGTCTTTTCTATTTCTTCCAAGTGCGTAATACAATGAACATTACGCCTGGACTTATCAATAAAAGATTGAAATATATCAAGGCATGTAGCCCTACCCACTTCATCAAGAGACGAAAATACTTCATCAAATAATACTATGTTAGGAATTTGATCCTCTGATAACATCAAATCAGCAACTTCTTGTATTCCGGTATAAATGGCTAATGCGAGACGTTGCTTCTCTCCACCACTGTATGATTTATAATCTCTTGGATCTTGGCCCTCTTCAACAATAAGGATTTCATATTTATCAATCTTCCCTTCACTGGATTTTTTATCGATTTCAGTATCGAGTTCTATTGTAACAGTGATTCCAAATTCCTTCAGCTTCTCATTAAATTTCTTTTCTAACAATACGTTGACTGTATCGATAATCATCAACTTAATGATAGGAATAGACATATAAATGTATTCATAAAGATCAAGGTCATTTTGTTTTTCTTTGCTTTCCCCTTTCAACTCTTTTAATTTTCGCTCATTGCTCCGATATTGTGAAAGATCGTTTTTGATTGATTTGTAATTACCATAATGTATCGTAGCATCGTTAGTTACAATCTCAAAATCCCGTTCCAATGTTTTTATATCGCCTGGTAAATATGACTTTCTGCCTCTTAACACTTTGTTTACTTCTGCCACCAAACCATCTATGGCTTTTAATTTATCATCCAAATTCCTTTTGAGACGTTTCTTATCATTCTCCAATTCTTTTACTTCATCCTTGCTTTTAAGAGCAGATTCCAATTCTCTCTTAGCTATCTTTGCCACTCTTAGAGTGTGTTGTAATCTTTCAAGCTCACCTCTTTTCTTCTCCAATTCCTCTGTAACTTCCTTAATACCAGCAGCAATCTCATTCGCTTTAACTTTCCATCTGTGTATCGATCCCTCTGATATTTTTATGTTCTTTTTTATTTTATCAATATGAGATTTTGGCACAATCTGATCACAAGTTGGACACTGACCCTCTCCGATATTGTCGATTAATTCCCTTAATTCTACAACCCTATTTTCATATCCACTGGCAGTATTTACAGCAGTAGTCTTTTCCTTAATGAGAGAATCTCTTGTCTTTTCAAGATCGGAAATGTATTCTTTTTGACTGGCTTCTTTCTGTTCCTTTTCTGGAATAGAAGCCACTTTCCTTTTCAATGAATCTAATTTATCGATTGATTCTTTTTTATCTTCAATCCGATCATTCACCAATCTTATTTGAGTATCGAAATTTGTAACTAAAGATGCTTTATCATTCATCAACCTTTCTTTTCTCTTACCAAGCTCTACAGTATCGGTGGCTCTTTTTATTTCATTTTGTATTCGCTTGGCTTCTGATCTGGCTTTCTTATACTTGCTATATTCCAATCTCTTTTCTTCTGATTGTTTCCCATAATCGAAACTTTCCAATTGTTCAGCAAGTATATCGACCTCAGCTTCTGATCTACTTACAAGACTTTTTAAATTGTTTCTCTCAACTTTTACAGCACTTTTTACTTTGTCCCATATACCGATACCGAAAAATTGAGTTACAACATCGACTCTCTCACTACTCGTACCATCGAGATATTTATTTGAAGCACCTTGTCCAAAATAAGAAGTTACAATAAAAGTAGTGAAAGAACCAAAATGCTTCTCGATATTCGATTGAGTAATAGATGTATTACGACCTGTACCGGAGAAATCTTTATCTTTTTCTCCTGTTTTTAAATCGAATCTATCAAAGTGTAAAGAATTGTTCTTACCACGAAATCTTGTTATTCGGTATTCCCAAAGCTCTTTTTCAATAAATACACGAGCATAGCCTTGATCTTGACCACTTCTTAACATCTTGTCTTTGCTAATATCTCTGACTGTCTTTTCCCATAACACCCAAGTCAGTATATCAAATATCATTGACTTTCCAGCACCATTTCGAGACATTCCTGACTTTTTATTAACTCCACATATTAATGTTTTGGAGCGAACGTTAAAACGATATGTCGCCGATTGAAATGGCCCGATATTGCTTATTTGTATTTTTCTATATTCAATCATCTTGTGCTTCTTTAAGTAACTTAATCATTGTATTATAAGCTCTTTCGGGAGATACATTGGCTGGCGGAGCATTTTCCTTCATATAAGATTTTACATATTCTTCTGGATCTGTATGTACATTTAAACCAGTCACTCTATCTTTCTTGGTTTTTCTTATATCATAATCTACCATTACAACTTCTGTACCATATATATTTTTAAACAAGCCATTAAGTTCTTTAGTGCTTACGGTTAATTTTTGTTCTTTTGTAACAGTTATTACTAACTTCACGATTGATTTTTTCTTGATCGTTTTACCACCAAGTTTAAACTTCTTGCCCTCTCTTAACATCTTCAGCATCTTCTTATAATTAACATATTTAGTTTTAAATTGTAAATATTGCCGATCAGGAATATGTTGAAATCCAACAATCGGCAAATTTGTAGGTGAATCGAATGTTACAACGTTAAATCCTTTTTTCTCCGGCTCACTCATATTAATGCGTTGTAGGCTTCCGGCGTAAAAAATTTCATTCGCTTTTCTAAGTCCCCCTTCACCAAGTTTCTGATATTTATGATAATCACCCAATGCTACATAACTAAATCCGGCTAACATTCTTGGATCAATATCGGATTCCATTACGTGTTCGTTGGCACCTACAATAGCTCCGTTGACGCCGAAATGTCCCACAAGTACATTGGGCTTTTTGAAATCACGACTTTCCTTAGCATGCAATATAGCACTTTTCAATGTAATATTATCTGGAGTCAAATAGGGAACAAAATGAAATCTCATTGATCCAATATCTTTTGTACAAGGCTTTTCTATTACATATAAATATTTAGAATCGAAAGTCATTTCCTTGATGTCAGAAAATGCTGATATTTGACCGTCACTATCATGATTCCCGACCAATATAATAGTGTATATTTTATTCTTCAATAACATCTTTACATATTTTGCAAACCATCTTTTTAACCACATTGGTTGAGTTGGTCTATCGTAAACATCTCCGGCTATTACAAAATACTTGACACCTTCTTCAATAGCATACTCTACTGTAGTTCTGATTTTCCTAAAAGCATCTATTGTTCTTATATTAACCGGAACATTTACGTGCTTTATACTACGCTCGATTTTCACAGAAGATGTATTGCTCAAATGAAAATCAGAGGTGTGTAACATTTTTACTGACATATTGTCTCCAAGGCAATTTATGTAACCAAGCATAAGCGTAACAACTTAGTTTCCATTCCCTTTTATGAAATATTTCCACCTTGTGAATCATCTTGGGCTTACCTTTTCCCGTGAATCTATCATCATAGAGATCGAATTTTTTATCTTTAACCAATTCTCTTCTTTTTTGACGTAACACCCAAGCTATTCTTTTCTTTCTTCCAAAACTGTAAAATCTACAAGTATCTCCACATCTTATTCCCAATTCACAACTGTTATATTGCTTGGGCAACAATCTTGATAGCTTAGGGTGTACACAAAAGTGAAATAATTTTCCTCCACTTGGATCTTCCCGGTAAAATCTACAGTCTGCTGCCGGTTTTGGTTTCTCCTGCATAACAATCAAGTATCTTAATGGTACATAATTTTTACGTGGACAATCCACGTCTGTAAGTACACGAACTGTGGCCTCCTGCTCAGGCATTGTCCATTTCTCCCTATGCTAATTTTTTGATTACATTCCTCCTTAATACATCAGATTTAGATTTATTGTCTTTAAGGTACTTGATAAGTGCATTCTCTCCTTTTACTTTCACATTCATTTTCGGAATGGTATAAATGGCTCCATTCTTTTTAATGAATTTGGCTTTTATACCGGCAATAATCAAATCCTTTTCCCGATTGATGCCTGTACCAAAATCGATTTGTACCTGTGCAAATCGAAAAGGTGGAGCCAATTTATTCTTTACCACTTTTACTTGGCAAAGAATGGCGGTCACTATATCCATTCCATCAAGTGTTCCCTTGATCTGCTTCCGCTTTCGTACATCAATACGGATTGAGGAATAAAACTTTAATGCCTTACCACCCGGCGTATCTTCTGGATTGCCCCACATAATCCCAACCTTTTCTCTTATCTGATTGATAAAGATAAGACACGTATTGGACTTGGAAGCAGCTCCGGTAATTTTCCGTAAATGCTTAGACATTAATCTTGCTTGCAAGGCCACTTGCATCTTTTCGATGCTTCCCTCCAATTCCGCTTTCGGCACAAGAGCGGCAATCGAATCGAGCACGATAGTAGTAAAGCCCTTAGACAACACTAATGTTTGGATAATATCCAGAGCCATTTCCGCCGTATCAGGTTGAGACACATAAAGCTCATCCACATCAACACCGATTGATTCAGCATATCGCGGATCAAGACTATGTTCTACATCTATAAAAGCAGCCTTACCCCCTTTCTTTTGTGTTTCGGCAATAGCATGTAAAGCCATTGTCGTCTTTCCTTGACTTTCAGGGCCAAATATTTCAATTATTCTTCCACGCGGCAATCCGCCAATACCTGTAGCGTAATCAAGCATTATACTGCCTGTAGGAACAGTATCAACTTTTATATTGAGACGTTCACCGAGCTTTATCAATGCCCCTTTGCCAAATTGTTTCTCAACTTCTTTTATGGCCTGATTTACAGCTACATCTTTTTCGTTTGGCATTATTCAGCCTCTTGTAAGCGTGATGTTCGCTTGCCCTTCTTGCGCTTCAGTATTTCGGCGGCATCTTTCTTTGGAGACTTATTCATTACAGTTCCGATTGTTTGGATGCCTTCTTGATCCTCCAATCCTATTACTGCATCTTCTACAACTTCACTTTCATCTTCTTCAACCACATCTTCCACTGAAAAAGCAATGTGGTGAGTTGAAATGTAGAATGTACGCTTTTTGACATTAACAGTCAACAAGCCGCTCTTAGGATCGAATCTGATCAATTCAGCTAATTCTCCAGACCATCTTGTGGCAGCAATATCGGAGAACACTCTGACTTGAATTTTTTCTCTATTTTGAAGATCAATCAAATCATCCAAATCAGAGCTATCCAGTTTGGCCACCTCCAGACTTACATCGTGTCTCGTTGGCATTTTCTTCTCCTATACATCGTGAATGAATGTTTTGAGGTGAGTTAAATGTTTATTAAATTTCGGCTTGTACATCTTTTTATCATAGACTAAACAGGCGGGATGATATAAAACAAAACATTTCTTGTTACCGTACCGGGATGATTCAAAGAATTTTCCCACGTAAGAATAAAGAGGGGGATAGAATCCCAACACTTGCCTGGTGGCATAATCACCATAAAGAATCAATAGCCTTACCTTGTACCTCTCGATCAACTTGTCTAACCACACACTACACTTCATCATCTGGTGAGCGGTAGGCTTTCCATTCTTTACAATTTTTCCATTACCATCCAGAACAACTGGGCGACAGGAAACTACGTTGGTAATAAAGTAGTTGTTATTGATACCAAGAAACTTGCGTATCCTTTTTTCCCACTGCCCAGCCGCTCCAACAAATGGTTCCCCGCTTTTATCTTCATTCTTACCAGGAGCTTCTCCAATAAACCCGTACTCAGGCGTGCCCACAATTTTAGGCAACACAACCTGAGTACGGTGTTTGCGGAGAGAGCATAATGTACACTCGGAATGTTTCATTCCTCATCTTCCCAATCTTCATCCTCATCCTCTTCGAAATCCTCTTCATCCTCATCTTCCAATTCTTCATCCTCGTCTTCATCTTCCGGTTCCGGTTTTGACTTCTTTTTCTTCTTGGACTTGGGCGGCGAAGACTTTTTCTTTTTGCGCTTGGGCTTTTCTTCTTCCTCTTCATCCTCATCCTCATCACCCTCTTTTTCCTCTTCCCATTCCTCATCAGTCTCTTCATCCTCGAATTCCTCATCCTCATCCGGCTCTTCATCATACTCTTCCACTTCCTCAGCCGCCAAGAACTCAGCAACAGTTTTCTTGTTGGGCTTCTTTACAAAATCGGCTAACAGTGGTACTTCGGATGAATCAACTTCCCCGACCATAACAGTTTTACTTGTGTCCCAATGGCGTGGAATACTCGTCTCATAACGGGTTTTCTTCATGCCCTGACCGGTTCTTTCTATTCCAATGACCACATCGGAAATATCGTTCACATTATCTTCTGCCCATTCACCATCGACATCATCATCGATCTCTTCTCCCAGTTGACACAATTTCCGACCAATCATCTGACCGACTTCGAGCACTTTCACCGGCTTGGCCTTGAATTTGAAGATACTCTTTTTATCACGCTTGACTTTCCTACCAACAAGGACGGCGAAATAATACCGAATATTGGTATTCATTTCTGTACCATCCTTTTCGGCTTCACACATGATACAAGTCTGCTCCGGCGATTCATCATCAGGATCAGCAAAGCAATTGAATCGTCTGGTAACACCTGCTCCGTTAGTGATCCAATGCTCCCTGGTCTTTTCGAAATCGGGCATAGCCAATTTGTAGTAATTGAAACCAGGATTCGGCTTGATTGTATCAGATGTAAAAGAGCCTTTCTTACCTTTCCTCCACTTCTCCCTTGTAGCCTTGGTAATGTTGGAAGAAGTACGTTTCGATCTACTCTTCTTCTTGTTCATTATACCTCCTGCTGTTAATTAATCATCCCGCCTTCTGTCTCCTACCATTTGTTTATGTAGGCTTATTTTACCTTTTCCACCTGACTTAGCCAATCGATCAGTGGAAATAATACCCGAATCTATACATTTACCTAACAAGCTGCTCATTGTAGTAATTACAGAAGAACGTCTATCTACAGTATCCCTCATAATACGCAACTGTGATAAACGTTCTTGATATTTGAGCAACCTTTTTTGCCACTTTTTAAAGCCTTCAGTCTTTGTAACGTATGTATTAAAGTAATTATTAATATCAGCCGCAGATGGTCGGGCATTGTTCGCCGTCATTCCTTTATTCATGTTGCGACTAAACAACTTTTGTTGTATCTCTCTTTCTCTCGCTGACTTCCAAATGTTATAATGTTGTTCCAACTCTTTTACTTTTGAATTAACATGATGAAACAACTTAGCGTAATAAGCATAAATGCTTGCGTGTGCGTCTATTGCTTGTAGTACAGCGTCTGGATTGTCATATTGATCTTCCAAATATAAAAGATCAATGATGTGACCGTGTTGTGCTTGAAGATTCTTGGCAGTTTTAAAAATTTGACGTTCGAAATCTTCAATCACTATATCTATTTGTTTCGAATCGTTTTCCATGCTCATCCCCTTAATATAAGAAAAATTTTTCTAAAATAAAAGGATTTTTTTATGACTTAAAAGAGCCGTTGATTTTTGTTACGAACAATGGACCATTGAATTTTGTTACAAGGTATCTGTGTGTTCTTGTACCTTCTTGTATAGGTAATTTTTCTACTGTTAATACAATGGGGTATTTTTTAAAATAAGCATCTTTCAATTTCCCATGTATTTGTTCAGTCAACTCCGGCCACACCATTATATCAATCGCATCTTCATTATCTCCTAATATAGCTCCCAACACCATCTTGTCATTTTTCCTTGTAAGTGTTCTTTGATATACGACTAAAACGCCTATTACTTTGGATTTTGTTCCGATTTTCTTCTTTTTTACTTCTTTTATTGGAATTATTCTGTATTTTTCTCTTGCTCTTTTATAATTAAAATTTTTCGATCTCAATGGATGATCTAATAATAATTTCTCATCAAGTGTTTCTATTTTACCATTTCTTTTCCTCAACTCTTCCAAGTCCACAACGCCTTCAGCATACACTAAGTTACCATCTGTATACATTTGACCCTTAATAAGCAACATAGCCCCTACACCCTTTTCCCAAATATCTTTGGTGCGCTGATATACTGTTGGGGCTACTGAAATACGTTTAAATCCAGTATCATCTTCTATATCAAAATTACAATATCTACTTCCTTGCGCTCCAAATCTTAATTTTCTCAAAAACAATTGTCTTTTCGTTATTTCGTCTTTATCAAAATCTCCCACTTGGTTTAGCTTAATATCAATAATCTGTCCAGCAGCATAGATATTATGAGCATCATATTTATTAGTTAATTGATCACAATTCCATAATCTTCTTTGTATATGAGGAATTTTATTTTTTATAAATGGACGATAAAAATGTATAGGATGTTCCACGCTGGGTAGAGCAAACACTTCTCTTCTTTCATTAAGTGTTCTTTCTTTGTCCCAACCCATTTCCATTTTATTCCATTTCTTAAATTGTTCCAACCATTGTTCTCTTGCCTTTTCACTTTTAGAGGCAACGATAGCATCTATATTTTCGCTTAAATACTTAGTATTTTTACACCAACAATCGAAAGCTCCGGCTACTACCAATGACCGAATAACCCTGATATTAACAACTCTCCTATTCACCTTATCGATGAAGTCATAAAAATTGTCAAATGGTTGCATTTCTACAATACTTTCAGAAGCCTTTTCGCCCACATTTTTTACATCCACGAATCCTGCTACTATTACATTACTTCCTTTTCCAATGGAAAAATGAACATCCGACTCATTAATATCTGGAGTCTTTACAGTTAAATTAAGCCTTCTGGCTTCTCTAACAAATCTTGCTACATTATCTTGATCTCTTTCTCTGGAAAGCAAAGCAGTCATATATTCAAGTGGATAATAATGTTTAAGCCACATGGTCCAATAACTAATCATAGCGTAAGCGGCGGCGTGTGCTCGATTAAATCCGTAACTACCGAATTGCACAATCTGATTGAAAAACTTATTGGCTACTTTCTTATCCATTCCTATTTTTTCGTGACACCCATCAACAAATCCTTTTCTTTCTTTTCCAATTACTTGTTTCCCGTGCGATTTACTGATAGCAATTCTAATCTGATCACTATCAGCCAATGTAAATCCGGCCATCTCATTAAAGGCTTTCGATATTTGCTCTTGATAAATAAGACAGCCCATTGTATTGCTTGTTATATTATCATATATAGGATGAATTTTAGGCACTTCTTGTTTGCCCAATCTTCTATTTTTAAATTGTTGTCCAATGCCGCTTCGCATCGTACCGGGACGATATAATGCGTTCCACGCAATTACATCTTCAAATCCTTCAAATGTAAAATTATCTGTTGTATTTCTCATCCCCACAGAATCGTATTGAAATATTCCTGTATAATTTTGATCAGTATATTCTTTTAACACAGCACCATCCTCAAGGTCGATTTTTTCCAAATCAATCTTATCGCCATCCTTTATCAAAGACAATGCTTTTTTAATTACAGATAATGTTTTCAATCCTAATATATCTATTTTTAACAATCCGAGCTTTTCATTTTCCTTTCCTGTTACAGCGGATACGACAATCCTTTCCTTTTTACCCGACTGTCCCCTTGTTTCGATAGGAATTGCCTCAACAAGATCGAAATCAGCTACGATTACTCCACAAGCGTGAACACCGGATTGGCGGATTGTACCCTCTAATAATGTAGCGTGTGGTCTTACTTTTGGAAATCTCTCATCAAATCTTTTCATTTGATCCACTTCTTCAAAAGAATCTTCCAGTGACATAGATTTTCGCTCATCACCGCCTGTTCTTTCTAAGATGTGTCTCGTTACTCCATTTACTACCATATGAGGTACATCGAATACTCTGCTTACATCTCTTAATACCATCTTTCCTTTTAGTACACCATAAGTACCAATGTTTACGAAATTATTCTCTCCGAATCTTTTCTTGAGCCATTCTATTATTTCATCTCTTCTGGTATCTTCAAAATCCATATCGATGTCTGGCAATGTAACTTTATATTTAGAAATAAATCTCTCAAACATTAGATCATATACAAGCGGATCAATGGAGGTGATACCAAGCAAATAACAAATCACCGATGCCGCCGCCGATCCTCTTCCAGGCCCTACAGCTATATTATTTTTTCGAGCAAAATTCACAACCTCTCTAACGATTAGAAAATAATTGGGAAATCCTAATTCATCAATCAAATTCCATTCGTGTTTGATACGATCTTTATACATTTGTACAGCTTCTTTGTGACTTATTCCTAATTTTTCAGAAAGCAGCACAGCTTGCTTACTTTCGATTTTACGAATGCTCCAACCTTTCCTCAACAACTTAAAAAAGTATTTTTTCTTAGTCATTCCATCTGGTACAAGTGGTTCAGGCAACATCTCTTTTCTTTTTGGTATATCGATATAAACCTTTCCGTGTATCTCCATAGTGGAATCAAGAGCTTCTTTAATTTTATTTTTACCCATGTAGGAATGATATTTCATAAATGCTCGAAACATTTCTTTTCTTGTTTTCGGATACAATTCGTGTACACCAAAAGTCCACCTATTAGGATCGTCCCATTTATCATGCACTTGAATCGCCAACAACACTTCGTGTGTTATCTCATCTTCTTTTCGAGCATAATGTGTATCGTTGGTTGCTACTAACTTTACATCAAACTTCTTTGACAATTTTATTAATGCCTTATTAAGTATCACTTGTTGATCGTATTTGTGTGGCATGACTTCAAAATAAAAATCATCTCCCCAATTTATTATAAAAAACTCTGTGAGCTTACACATCTTGGCCCACTTATCTTGCTTTGATAAATTTTCATTATTCAAAATATTTAAATATGGGCTATCTCCGCCGCAACCGGAAAGAAGAATTGTATCGCCTTTGCAATTGATCATAGATTCATAATCAACCTTTGGTTTACGATAAAATCCCTTTGTCCAAGCGATTTTATTCAACTTAAATAGATTAAGCAATCCATCATAAGACTTCGCAAACATAGTCATGTGCATAGAAAACTTACTATCCACATTAAACAAATTTTTTAAATCTGGAATTACATATAATTCGATACCAATGATAGGATTTATATTGTGAGATACTGCTTCGGTATGAAAGCGAAAAAATCCCCCTAATGTGCCATGATCTGATAATCCTACACCAGGTTGCTTATTATAATCCGCCTTTCTTACAAGAGTTACTTGTGTATCATAAAGGCGATCCATGTCAAGAGAAAGCACTCCACGCTCTATCCTTGACATTCCATCAAGCAAGCTATATTCACTATGATTATGTAAATTTACAAATCTGTCACAACCTTTCGGTTCCTTTTCTTTAGGTGGCGAATGATAATCGAATACAAAACCAACTCTTGATACCTTTGATTCATCCACTTTCTCTTTCGGATTGTACGTCATGTCGCCTCTTTTCCGTTATTTTAATTGTCCTTACAATTTCTGAACGAGCCATTTGCAAAACATTAACGTAATCTGCATTATTATCATTACGATATATGTATAACTTTATTCCCATATTAGAAAGATGGTTGCCATAATAGCTCCAAAATCTTTTATATTGTACAGAAGTATCGAGAAACAATCTATCCGGTCTATTATTTTCATCAAATCTCTTTTGAGCAATATTTACTTTTGTATTGAGATAAAATATTACTAATGGACCATTTACTCCGTTGTGAAATTTTTCAAGACAAAATTGGAAATAATCTTTGTGTATTGTTTTATCTCCGCCTGTCTTGGTTTTTTCCTTTTCGAATTTATCATACACAAAACCTGAAAAGATTGATCTATCAAATATGATAAAATCGGCGTCAATTGGAACCTTGTTAAGAAAATCAGCAAAAACTACGTCTTGAAAAGCCTTTCTACAAAGGCCATTATTATAAAATGATGGTTTACTTTCAAATGAATGATAATATACGCCTTTTAAATTGAATCTAAATTTACTTTCTGATACCAATGCTCTTGCAATACTGGTTTTACCACTTCCCTGGATTCCTTCCATTACAATAATCATGAGTACACCTCCTCCATTACGTCTTGTAAAGTATTCATTGACAACTCTATTTCTTCTGCTTTTATTGTTAATGCCGGAGCCATTTTTAAAACATCACTTCTGAATGTTGGTAAGAATACTCCCTTTTCTAACAATTTTCTTGAAACCAATTTCGCGGTATCATCTTTTACTTTTACAGCGATCATCAATCCCACTTGCCTTATTTCGTCTATTTCTTTTATTACTTCCAATTTTATTTTGAACAAATGTGCTTTGTTTTCAATATCTTGATAATTTAAATCACCATTTCTCCACTTTGATATATATTCGAATACTCCTAACAACCCATATATTCCGCCACCAAATGTAGAAAAATGTGAACCTGGAGTAAGTGTGTTAGCATATCTGCCTCTTGCTAAACAAGCACCCAACGTATTTCCACAAGCAATTCCTTTTGCAAGACAAAGAATATCCGGTACAATTGCATATCGATCAAAAGCATTAAACGTTCCACATCTTCCTGCTCCGCATTGTATTTCGTCCAAACAAAGTGGTATTCTATGCCTATCACACATTGATCTTAAATATTTAAGTTCCGCTATGCCGTGATCCATTACATCATGATTACCGAATACTGTAGACATGAGAATACCGGAACAAACGTCCCAATCAATTTGATGAGGATATTTGAAATGTTTAAATCCTTGTAAATGTGGACCAAATCCTTCGTAATGATAAGATGGCCCATCACTTGCCGCCAATGCTCCATATGTTCTCCCGTGGAAGTCATTCGCATATGTATAAATATATCTTTTCTTTGTATCTGTAGAAGCCTTTCTCATTATTTTAATAGCCGACTCAATCGCTTCTGTACCACTGTTACAAAAAAATACTTTATTCATTTTTGTCATGTCACATAATTCTTCGGCTACATTTTCTCTGAATTTAAAACTGACTATATTGGGCATATGAGGTGTTAAAGCTCTTTTAAGATGATATTTAATATGATTATCGTATCCCAATGAGCAAACACCACTATCGTTAAAAAGATCGATCCATTTCATTACTTCTCCGTTAAGTGTACCATAAAGATAACTGTCTTCGGCATGCTCTATTTCCAAACCGGGAATGGTTTTTATTGTATTCATTAAATAACTCATAATACCCTCCATACTCATGTTTCAAATGCGAGAGAAAGCAAATATGATTGGGATTATTGTACTAATTAAAGCAAAATATCAGTTATCTCACCGCCCCAAATTTCTGAATATAGGCTCAACCGTCTTTTAAAATCTTTAACAAAAGTTTTTATGTCTGAACCCTCTGGTGGAGTCTCTGGATAACATCTGTGAGCCATCTCTATGCTGTTCCCATATTTTATTTTGTAACAAGCAAGATATACCCATATGGGACATGGTGGCAGATTATCTTTCCCAGACCATCTTCTTTCATTTTCCAAATTGAAAATACAATCGGCGATCTTACCCTCTTTTGGATCGTAACAAGGCGGCTTTCCCATTCCGTACAATAACTGCTCGCTTCCATAAAAGTTAAGAAGTGATAACATCATTTCTTTTATGATAGGAACCCACAATCCGGCTTGAAGTATCCAACACGATCTTTTATTTACAATGTAAAGCATTGCTTTATGACTTAAATCCCAACTTATATCGTGTGTGGCTCCAAGAGGGATAAGATTGCGAGCATCTTCCATTGGAATTCCGAAATTCACCAAAGTTGTGTAAGCATTTCCAATAGATTCCAAAACGTGAGTATACACGTCTTGTAATTCTTTATTTCCTCTTATCGATTCAGGAATGTAAAAATCGCCTCGATGGTAAAATCCGCCTACATTCTTGATCCTCATCGATTGACTCCACCAAGATGATCCTGGAAAATCTGGTATAATGTCTATACCATAATTTTCTCCTGCTTTTACACCGATGCGATGCCTCACTGCCTGTTCACGCCAAGACACTGGAACATTTTGAAAAAGAAACTGATAATGAAGATTTTCAAGCACCGGTACATCTTGTAACACTAACTGAGGCCACAACTCCTTGGATTCTTCTTCAGTTACATCAGTAAAATCCTCTCCCTTTGATGCTTTCCAAATCTTTATAGCCGTAACTACCGGCTGTTGTGTTCCAGAAAGCATCTTGACTTCCATTTCTTTCATCTTACACCTCCGAACATGCTCGTTCAATTACTTCGCTCCATCGTGTAATCCGTTGTACTTTATCGTGGATTACGGTTTGATTATAGGGTTTATCAAATAACAATACATCAACTCCGCTGTTTGCAACTTCCACAGCATGTTTATCTCGATCTTCCACATGAAATAAAACGAAAGCAGGATGTAATGCTTTAATAGCATCCGCTTTATCTTTATCCCACAAAATGGCGTCATAATTTACTTTATGCTTTTCCATCCACCAAGTTGTGTCACGAAAAATTCTTCTGTATTTATTATATGGCCTTGCTGTTAAGAATACAATATGAAATCCCACAGATTTTAATACATCGATAGAATCTTTTGCGCCTGGATAGATTTTTGGTCTGCAAAAACCACCATCCCTAATAAATTCATCCATCAATCTTTCTTCTTCTGTGGCAGTAAGTCCCTCAACATTCATATAATAATGAAAGTATTTTCTATCAGTTACAAGAGGCTTTCCAGTTTTATTTTCAATAAAACTGGTAAAAGACTCACTAAAATTAGCTATTACACCATCTATATCAATAGTAATGATCGAATCTGTATCGCTGAGACGATCTCTTTTTCTTTCCCAATCCCATTTCTTTTGAACCGCATCCGTTTTTTCATCGAATTTTTTAGTAAAGTCTACCGGTGACACTCCGAATATCAACAATGTGTTAATGACGTATTTTAAAATATCTACACAGTGTTCGGTAATATTATCGGTGTTAATTTGTTTTCGAGACAATATATTAGATTTCCAATTTACTTCATCTAACACACGACTCGAATTGGTCATAATTGATAAAATATATTCCTGTAAAAGCTCAAGCTGTTCCTTATCTGAAAGACTATCATAATCTTCCACCCACAGCTTTTGTTGTTCCTCTTGTGCTTCCCACATTTTCTCTATCATTATAGCTCCTTTTCAAGTTGCTCTATGGTATGATGAATCAACCCCCTCGTATTCATTCTCGAATATCTACCATACAAATGAATTCCGAAACATTTAAATGCTTCCAATATTTCTTCGGTTATAATATTGTCTACGATATGTGGCAACACGATTTTACAATCTTTGTGTACAAAATCTACCATTTTGCCATCGATAGAAACTTCATTATTAAAAAGAGATGTAATCCATCCTCTACATTGAGTTGGAGAGCTAAATGAACTATTAGTGACACTACCTACGATTTCAATGAACATATAATTACCATCTTCCGAAAATGAAATTCTCCTTATTGGAGTTATTGAGTGTGGATGCGACGCAACATAAATGTAATCATAATCTTTTGTTTTCCCACCACCTTGATATTGTGGGAAACCGACATCGCTTGTATCAACGATACAACTTGCTTTTGTAGCCTTGTTAGCATCATTGTATACTTTTTTTACTTCACTATATAGATTTTGAATAATTCCCAATTGAGAATCTTTTGAAAATTTTTGAACTCCGGCAGTATAATGATTGACCAACAATGAATATAATGGAATTGTACTAAATAATTTATCGTATTTAATACAAAATGCCTTGTTATCTCCTTCCTCGATTATAATTTTTCTTCCATAAGTGTCAATGCAATAATCTGTTGTATTATAAATTACTTCCACATTTGCCCTTGAATACAATTTATTTACTAATTGTTGATAATTAAAAGAACACACCATAAAATTATTATGACCGAAATCTGACATTCCTCTGTAAGTTTTCGGATCATATCCATCATTTGTTAAATTACATTTGTAATAATAAGATTTAAGATACTCCATTCTATCCATAACAAATTCTGGAAACTTTTTAATTGATGATACATTATTACCAGACACCAATCCTATCTTCAATCTCCTTGTACGAAAATCGAGTAAATCTTTTAACAATTCATGTGTAGCAACCGACCAATATAAATATATTGGTACACCATATTGATGATCGAGAAATGACTTACAATATGGCCCTTTGCTGATTACGATAATTTTACAAGTGGGATACTTTTTTCTAAGATAAAAGCAAGTCAATAGGCCATTAATGCCTAATCCGAGTACAACGAATTGTGGCGGATTCATTTTATCACCTCTTAATAAAAGGATCAACTACTCCAATAATTTCGTTTTCTCTTTTACTAATGGGCCTACACATAATATAAGCATTTTGCCGGATTGCATCCCCAATTGTTTTCGTTGTACTTCTTCCGCCACCCGCCTCAAGAATTTGATTTTTATTTAACACAATCGAAACATGAGAAATTTCGTTTAGAGCTGTTCCATAAAATATCAACATGCCTGGTTTAAATGGCTTAGTCATATCTACAATGTAATTGCTATGATAATGAAATAAATCTTGCGCTGTCATATCGCTATAAAGCGGAAAAAGTCCCACGCTTTTAAGCATTTCGATGGCAAGACCGCTACAATCAAATCCTGCCATTGGATCATCGCCGCCATAGATATAAGGCAATCCAATAAAATGCTTTATGTAAGCAATCGCTTGACGGGCTTTTAACCAATGTCTCATGATACACCTCGCAAAATCTTCATGTCAAATTTTTCATTTACAGACTTAAATGTTAAATTGCTGTATTTCCCTTTTTTAAATATTAACAAAGCCACAGTTTTACCTTTTGGAATTATAACTTTAATGAGACTAAATCCGTACAACTTATAAAATTTCTTTTGAATTAAAGAATAAAAATGTTTATAATCTTTGGCGTGTCCATCTAAATATAAATCGTAACTTGTAATATTTTTTGGGAATCTGTATATTCCGAAAAATGTAGAATCGCTTATTTTAACGTATTTGTTAGATGATCGAAACATCCCTTTTACGGCTTCCTTAATGTTTCTATCTTGCTCCATTTTACGAAATGTAAATGCGTTAAAATCTGCTACAATTAAATCAAAATGTTTTTTTAGAATACTACAAAAGTAATAACTATCCACTTGCATAACACTTGTAGGATTGCAATTCTCTTCAATCGATTTGCACCCTTGTTCATACATTTCTAATACGTAATGTTTTTCTGGTTTTATTACTCTACCAATAAGATGAGATTCCCAACCTGAACCGCCAAAAACTTCTAATACACTGTTAATTTTATTAGATTTTTTAGCCAATCCTCTATAAAACAAATAAGAAGCAAATTCGTAACTTGCTGCGACAGAAAGGTCGCCGTGTATTACGTAATCCGAGTGACAACCATCTGGAACAATCGTCATATGTTCCATTTCTCTTCTGCTGTAAGATATTACGCGAAATGGGCCCATTTTAAAACTATTTTTTACATAATTCACGATACGCCTCACTTGTAAGTATTGTTACTCAATTCCAATCTAAGACCACTATGATTTCTCTTTAAATCTACAAGCTTGTAATAAAACATCACCTTTTTACGTTTAAGGCGAGCTTTAAATGCCCACTTGCTGATTTTTATTTTATCATTGGGAGCTACGGAATTGATCCATTTTTTCAATGGCCCGTATGTTTTTATTATTTCAACAGCCCTTACTGGGCCAATTCCTTCAATACCAGGAATATTATCTGATGTATCACCACTAAGTGCTCTCACATCAGACCATAATGCTGGTCTGATTTCGTATTCTTCTTCGAAATCTTCACGAGTTAATACACGTTGTTTGTTTCTACCTACACGGAGAATATTCACGGTGGGACGATAAGAATGTAGCAATTGATAGAAGTCTTTGTCGTTGGATACTATTGTTATATTAACATCAATCTTTTTCTTGATTCTATTTCTAACATAAAGAGCTATTATATCATCTGCTTCGAATCGATTTATATGGGTTTGTCTTATTGATGTTCGAGTGTATAAAAATTGTCTTAATTTTATTCTCCAGTGGTAAAATTTCTTTGCTTCACTATCACATTCGAACAAAGACATAGTCCTTGTGCCTTTGTAAGATGGATAAGCAATATTGCGCCACGATCCGAAAGCACTATCCCAAATCACCACAAGATCGTGTATTCCTGATGAAGCAAGCGAATGAAGATGTCTAATGAAAAAATCTTTTAATTGTTTGTAATCCGCGCCCTTGTAGGAGAAATAATCTTTATACAAAAGATTATTTCCATCAATAAGTACCATTGTCTTTCTCCGCAAACTAAATAGAAAGGGCGGCCCACAAAGGAGCCGCCCAATCCGGTTGGAATCAGTCAGTCAGGCCAGGGATCATTCCGCATCATCGAATTCAAGCAGCTTGATCAATTTGGAGTCACTCATCTTTTTGGCTTCGGCTTTCGGCTTCAGCTTTCGCTTCACCACTTCCTTGGCCAGTTCGATGTGAGACTTATCGGCATAAGGTGAAGCTGCCTTGGTAGTGGTCTTGGCGGCTTTGGTCTTTTCCTTCTGTTTCGAGCGGAAACCGGCGACCTTTTTATCAAGGAGCTTGTACACCTTTTTGGCGATGGGATCTTTTTGATTCTTGGCCTTGAGAAGCTGTTTCTTCTCATCACGGGACAGAAACTGTGCGTTCTTGACCCACAGATTCTTTTTCTTGAGCTTGGCGTTCAGATCGATCTGTTCGTTGATGAAGGGACGCAGACGCTCACCACCCTCTTTTCGAGCCTTGGATGCTTTCTTTGAGGGCTTTTTCTTGGGCTTCTCTTCCACCACCTCTTCATCCTCATCATCCTCATCCTCATCTTCCTCATCCTCATCTTCCTCATCTTCCTCATCCTCGTCTTCATCCTCATCTTCCTCCCAATCATCATCATCCTCATCGTCCTCGTCTTCATCGTCCCCTTCTTCATCATCCTCATCATCTTCCCAATCCTCATCCTCATCTTCCACTTCCTCGTCCACTTCAGCCTCTTCTGCTTCCTCATCCACTGACTCCAACACGGCTATGAGATCGGATTTCTTCATGTCTTCATAGCCTTCGATGCCTTCCTTTTTGCACAACTTTTGAAGCTGTGCCACTGTCATCTTCTTGAGATTTGCCACAGTACTTTCCTCCTGTTAAGGTGAAGTTAAAAACAACACAAAACTTACAAGTCTTTAACGTCTCATTTTGGCCCTCCAATGTTGGTTTTCATTAAGTTTTATCTTACATCCGCGTAATATAATATAAGGATTTTTTTTCAAAAAGTAAAGGAAAATTTCTACATAGATTAAGATATAGAAATGCGGCGAGTGCGCTTTAGTTGATATTTAAATTCATCCCGCGTCAAAGAAGCCGGATCGCGACCATCCGGCATAGGAATAATGTAATAATTCGATCCTGTCTCCAATTCTCTGGATCTTCGTATAGAGGCGGCGGCATTTCGCCCAGGGCCATCTCCATCGAAACAAAAATGTACTTTCTCAAATGAAGAAAGCAATATCAACTGATCGATATTATAATTTGTTCCAAAAACGCATACAGAGGGATAGCCCCAAGAATGAAGAACAATAGCATCCATTATTCCCTCTGTAACAATGACTGAATCTTTATCGTGTACTCTATGATAATTAAATACTGTACTTTTCTTTGGACTTCCCTTTGGTCGGAAATAGGGCGGCATCATCGTTTTTTTAATTGCCCTACCTTCAAACCAAATAATTTCTTTTCCTGTAATATCGTATACAGGTATGGCTACACGCCCTATATAAGGGCCATAATTGATATAGCCTATTTCAAAATCTACGATAGTGGTAAGACCAACTCCCCTATTGTGTAGATAATCGATTATATCCTCTCCACATTCGGTGTTACGATTTCTTCTGCTATTTAATGATTTGAAATGTTTTTCATACAATTTTAATTTTTTAGGTGTATTATTGTTGCTTCGTAACTTAGAAATTTTCGCATTAAAATCGGCTTCGCTTGGCCCCTCTACCTCATTCAATTCTGGAGTTATGTTTAATTTTTTACACAGATCGGCAAAGTTTCCTCTTTTCCCACATCCAAAACAATTAAATCCTCCATTTAGTGTATGAATCCCGCAACTTGGAACTTCTTCTTCGTGAAAGGGACAATTAATCATAATCCAATGTCCCGTTCTTGTAAAATCTATCCCTGACCTTTCAAACACCGACTCAATTTCGCCTGTACGGAATTTGAAATTAGACATGATCCCTCCAAAATGTTAACAAGTTATCTATCATCCTATCGATTTCTGCGAATTCCTCCAATTGGTGTGCGAAAAATTCTGTGCTATTTACTCCGAATCTCCAACCCAACCTCGCCCCAAGCATACAACCGAAACAATTACTATCGTTTCCATAATGATAGTATACACCTGAACTTGTAAAATTTACCATGGCATCATAAAAATTCTCAGCCTTTTCCTCTATCTCTGATATATCACTTAATATTCGACTGATTTTACTTGATATAGAGAACAAATGCATTACTGATTCCCCAATCATATAATCAGGAATCATATACAATTCTCTTTTATCTCGACCCTCTGGTATATTAAACATGTAACTAATTTTGCTTTTTAACATTCTAATGGCATTCATATAAGGTGGAGCGAATATTAATGATGTAAGCATTATTTTAGGCAAAAAGGAATCCATAGCAGTGTGATAAAATTCAAAACTTGGTATATCCTCTCCACTATCTAACATTTTTGATCCCAACATAACATAAGTTGAATCGGTTCCAAGAAAAGAATCCTCTTTTGTGTGTTTTTCATATCGAATGGAAAATCCACCCATAACTGCCGATGCTACATCCAAATCGGTATAGCCGGAATTCCAATTATCACCAACTCCTATAATTGATCTTATGAACATCTTCATTACCTGAAAGGGCCAGCTATATTGGCCTTTTACGAGAAAGGCATTTTTACCATGTGGTCTTTTAAAATGTTTTATTGGCCATTCTCCATACAATTCGGTATTGTTATATTCATTTATGCTGGAAATCATTGAGCCGAACACATCCCCTATGGCGGCTCCGAATATTGCTCCCGCTATTCTGCTCATCTTGCTTGCTTTATTTTCCATCATTGGTCAAGCCCTCAAAGTTTTCTACACTGCCCTCTTCAAGTCTCTCTTTTGCTTTGGCGTAAGCATAAGTGGTACATATCCGGCATCTTGACAGATCAGGTACACTTACTACGCCAAGTGTAGTCTCTCCGTCTCGATGCTTGATAACTTGAGAATTAAGAATGTCCCATATACCATTATCAACTTTTTTACTTAACAACAAACCAATTATTGTTGTAGAGTGATGAGAGGGCAATGGGCTAAAAGCGGCATCATTCCACATCATTCTCCGAAATTTGGGCACTCCGCTTTCACTGACTTTGAACTTGGACAATATCGAGCTTGACTTTCCTTGATTGGCGGTGACTACAGGTATCTTAAATAAACCCGCCATTTGCTTTAAATCCCAAGAAATTTCTCCTTGTGCCTTCCAATCCTTATCTGTTTCATATCTTCCATTAGGTTTTATATCATTAAGATAATCAACCACAACGAGATCAACTTTGTTTCCGCTTTGTTGTTGCCTTTCTTTAATTTTGGCCTCTATGGTTGCTACCGTACACTGCTGAGGAAATCCGACCACATAGATCGATCCCTTTCCAACCTTTTCCTTCCAAGCCTTCATTTTTCTTTCCCATCTCTCCCAATCCTTTTCTGTCAATGTAGCAGTACGAAATTTTCGAAAAGGGATGCCTGTAATGCGACTGTCAAGGCGGGTTTGCATCTTCCATCGACTCATCTCTATTGTGAATAACATTACATTCTTGCCCGCTATTGCGGCATTATGAGCAAACTCTAATAATGTATTGCTTTTACCACCTCCACTATCCCCTACCACGATCTCTAATTCTCCATCGTAATGACCGCCATCGAGAAATACATCGAAATCAATAGTGTTACTGTCTTTAAATGGATCGTAAGGATTCCAACCATAAATCCCTGTAGGTATTGCCTTGAACAATTCCGGATGCTTTTCTTTTTTCTTTACAAGTTTCCATCTCTCTGTCCAATCCGATATGTAGTCCCCTTCATCCGATAAATCAGCAGCACTCATCATATCGCTTTTAAAATTGTAAAATACATTCGATGCCCCGTCTATATCTCCATCATCTAACATATCGGCACTTTTCATTATAGCCATTCTTAAATCTCGCCCTTTCGCGTAAGTTAATAATTGGTTTCTTATTTCGGGCAAGTTGGCCAATTCCTTATTGGTTGATTCTCTTGATAATAATTTTTCTATGATTAATCCATATTTTTCGGCTTGTTGTCCACGACTATACAGAGAAGATTTCTCCACATACCTCATAACAATTCTTTTAAGTACATCTGCTGTAGGCAATGCACTATATTTCCGGTGATGTCGCACTATTGCTTTATAAATGTTCTGATTAACTTTGTCATTGAAAGCTCTATACCCAAAAGTTGTGTCCTCGCTGGTTTCTTTGGTCACTTTATCATCGGATAACATAGCCCTAAGAAAAGATCGCTCCATCCTTAAATCATCGTACTTGGTCTTTGTCATTTCTCATCCTGTAGGTGGTGTACCGTTTCACTCCAATTTTCCATCTCTGTGTCTTCATCCAACTCGTGATTCTTTCTCCGCTCGATGTTATATTTATCGATCCAATCGTTACAAGACAATAGTGACATGGTAGGAGTAATGCTTTGGGTATCCCAAGCCCAACGTATGTAATCTTTGATTTCTCTTTGATTTAATTGTAAGGCTGCGAATTTATCTTTGATAAAACGACCATTCAACCAAGCTTTCGATCTTTCCTTAGCATTTTTCGTGTATCCGTGATCATTCCATCTTAGTGACAAAGGCAATTGACCCAAGTTTGTTATATACAAATATTTTAAATACTGAACTATATGCTTTGGTTTCCATTCGGCGGGATTAACTCTATTGTAATTTACATTGGCGTTGCTTCTATCTCTATTGGCTCTATTGTAGCGAGGCATCTTAGGCTTTGCTTGTTCACCGACATCTTCAAATGATCCTTTGGTTTCTCTTTCAGTCATTTTTCTTACAATGATAAATTTTATCCGGCTTCCGTGTTTCACAGTATCGAAAGTGTAGCCCTCTGGTATCCTAATAACAGCTCCGTGTTTTAATTTTATCATAATCCCAACTCCATATACAACTCTCTACGCAAACGTTTGTTTACAGATTTTATTCGATCACTTTTAAATCCCTCTTCAATCAATTGATCGATTAATTCTTTTCTCTCTTCCAATATGTTATACATCCGATGTTCTATAGTATCAGACGTAACTAAGTACACAATCGCTATTTTATTGGCTTTTTGACCAATCCGATCAATCCGACCGCTTCTTTGCTCCATAACAGCTGGATTCCATAGCAAATCATAATGGATTAGTACGCTTGCCCCAACAAGATCAACACCTTGTTTAAATATATCGGATGTAAGTAATATTTTAGTGAAGCCTTCGCTATCATTAAAATCATCAATAAGCTCTTGTCGTTTCTTTTGGGGCATATTCTTTCCGTGTGCCGTCACCACTCCATCATACTTCTTTTCCAATTCCCTTTTTAATATTTCTAACATTTTAGTGTATCGGCAGAAAATAACGTATTTTTTCTCACCCATATCTTCCATGACTTGTTTCAACAATTCTACTTTGGAAGATATAGATTCTTTGTAATCCAATAGCTCAGTATGAAGACAAGCTTGTATTAAATATTGTACCTTACTTAGTACATCTGCTGTAGAAATTCCTGTTTTGCGATGATCACTTTTAATGTCTTTCGCAATATTATCAATCACATTTTCGTACAATTTTCTTTGAGGCGGAGCCAGTTCGCACCAATAAGTCATTTCCACTCTTTCAGGCAATTGATCGAACACTTGTTCCTTATGTCGCCTTAATCGATAAGGGAATGTTATTTCCTCAACATACTTGGTATCTTTAAAAAATTTAACGTTTCCGAAATAATCTTGTTCAGTGTGACGATTGTAGAATCTGCCCCCCTGAGTACCCAATAGAGTATCATTAACAACCAATAAGATGTTAAATATATCC
>Ga0272443_10001527_pt1 | contig 33227 bp, 28 predicted proteins | sample SSMAcet12_FD_193581 | JGI IMG/M metagenome (GOLD analysis project Ga0272443, IMG submission 193581) | Marine sediment archaeal communities from Little Sippewissett salt marsh, Falmouth, MA, United States - SSM-Acet-12 | ecosystem: Environmental > Aquatic > Marine > Wetlands > Sediment ... | reverse complement strand
CGCTCAAACGGTTCTTCCTGATTGCTGTAACTGCTTTTTACATTGTAGTGTTCAAAATCATCGCCGAGATAATTCTCCCAATCGATTTTATCCAGCTTGGGATCGATTTTATCTTCTTCTTCTTTTAAAATATTTTCCTGCTCTTTGTCCTGGTCGGCGTTTTCAAGCGGCTCGACTTCCTCGAGCATCGGGTTGACCGAAAGCTCATGGCGGAGAGTCTGTTCGAGCTTCAAAATCGGCATTTGAAGCATTTTTAACGACTGGATTAATTGCGGGGCCAGTGTTTGTTTGAGCTTTAATTGTAATCCGAGTTTCATCTATAACCTGTTGTTTTGTTAAATGTTATCCCGTTTCATCTCCGGTTTGTAGTTCAGTCGTATTATCGGTTTTTCAGGACTGATTATTTAGAAACCGGCCCTGAGACAGCATCTTTTCCACTCTTTATACGTAATTCTGTTCAGAAATTACCTTTAATTTAATCTAAATTTTTCACCCAAATATATTTTGCGTGCCTCCGGATCTTCCGCCAAAAACTCGGCTGTGCCCGATTTTAATATTTTTCCGTCACACATAATATATGCCCGACTGCAGATCGATAATGTTTCCCTGACATTATGATCGGTAATTAAAACCCCCAGACCTTTTTCGACTAACCGCTCGATAATTTTCTGAATATCTTCCACCGCAATCGGATCGATCCCGGCGAACGGTTCATCCAGAAGAATAAACTGCGGTTCCGAAACCAGAGTGCGGGTAATCTCGACTCGTCGGCGCTCGCCTCCGGAGAGTGAGTATGCTTTCCGTTTACGAAGATGCGCGATATCCAGCTCCTCAAGTAAATCATCGAGCTTTTTTTTCCTATCCTTGCGGGAAAGTCTTGTCATTTGCAGGATAGCCATGATGTTTTCCTCGACCGTCAGCTTGCGGAAAACCGAGGTTTCCTGGGCCAGATAACCGATTCCCAGACCGGCCCGTTTATACATTGGTAGTCGCGTGATATTCCTCTCCCCGATATAAACCGAACCGGAGTTCGGCCGGATAAACCCGATAATCATATAGAATGTAGTCGTTTTGCCGGCTCCGTTGGGGCCCAAAAGCCCGACTACCTCACCCGGGTTTACCTCAATAGTAACCTTATTAACTACCTTTCTTTTACGGTATTGCTTGACAAGATCTTCTGAACTCAGTGTGAGCATATACATATAATAATATATATGAAAAGATGCCAAATACAACAAAAAATTATTATTCCAGCATAGTATTTGCTTAAACAGGCCAAAATAGTTATAATCCTACTCTTGAAAAACGATTAAATAACGACCAAGCCAAGTTGAGGAGACAACTAATGAGAAGTTACTTAACGATATTTATAATTTTTATCGCGCTTATAATTTCCTGCTCTACCCCCGAGGAATCGGCCAGGAGTTCAATGGAGAAGGGAATTAATACCTTTAAAGCGGGTAATCCGGATAAAGCTCTGGAGACTTTTGACGCTATCGCCGAAAAATACCCCGACCTGCCATATGGAATTTTCGGCCGCGCCGTTTTTTATAACCGTGAGGGACTACTTTATAAGGCAATAGACGCCTGCGAAAAGGCAATCGTAAAAGATACCACCTATCTTCCGGCACTGCTTCTTTACGCCGAATTAGCTTCAAAGATAGAGCGGCCCGAACTGGCGTTTTTCTATATCACTTATTATCTGGAAGGCGGCGGCGATATGGCCACCGGCATCGGGATAGAAAGCGCCTCGCTTTTGCAGGCGGGCAAAATAAACGATGCTCTTAATTCAGTCGAGAGAGGATTAAAAGAACTGCCGGATGATCCTCTTTTGAGAGTCATGCGGGCGCTATGTTATCTGCGCTTGGGTGATTTCGAAAACGGAATAAAAGAGTGTACCTTTGCCGCCTCGAAAGCCGGCGGCAACAGCGAAGTTTATGAAACTATCGGTGATTGTTATAAATTACTCGGCCTGTATGATTCCTCGGCTTATTACTACAATGAGGCGCTGGAGAATAATAAAGGCGATGTGTACTATATAAGTGATATTGCCGAGAAATTTGTCGAACTTGAATATTTCCCCCGCGCACGACAACTCCTCAATGAATTCAAAGGCAAAATACCCGATTCGCATCGGTATTATTATATAAGCGCCGATATATTCGCGCGTGCAGGACGTATGCGGCGGGCCATGTTTGAATATGGGATGATTATTCAGAAGTACAATCAAACACCCTTCGTATTGTGTACTTTCGCCGAGTATAAAGGCAAACTTCGCGACAAAATGGGTTCTCAGCAATACTTCGAAACGACGCGGATATTTACTCGGCGGGATAAATACCCCGAAGCGGCGTCCTTTGATATTAGCTTCAGGTATGTTGAGATGCTTATCGAAGCTCTCAGAATCGATCTCGCCGGGCCGGTTATGGAAGACCTGATTGATACTTTACCCAATAATTTCCGAGCCTTACAAGCGGCCACATTTTTGTACTGGGCGCGCAAAGTTAACCCGGAATTGAAAGGAACCATCAAAAAAATCCAGGAAGTGGCCGCCGGGAATCCGGCCAATCTTGCCCGTCTGGGAAGGTTGTTCGTACGGATCGATTCGCTCGAACTGGCGCATAAGGCCATTGCCGATGTCCTGCAAATCGATAAAATAAACCACGATGCTATTCTCGCCGAAATCGAACTTCTGGTGAAACAAAAGCGCTCAAATGAAGCGTTGGCGTTTATTAATAATCTCGATGAATATATTTCTTACAATCCGGACGTGGCGCGAAAAAAACTGGAATTGTATCAGGAATTGGGAGATGATAAAACCGCATTACTATTTGCCGAACAATTGATAAATATTGCGCCCGGAAGTATCGGTCGATATGAGCAGACTATTGAGATTGCCAAAAAATTGGATCAGGACAATAAAGCGGCCGAGATATGCTTTCTCTGTACCGAGAATAATCCGAATGTGCCCGATGCCATATTTCTTTATGCACAATACTTGTTCGATAGTAAGGATTATACAAAGGCAGATGAATATATTGAGAAAACTCTCGCGATCGATTCATTGCATATCAACACATTGGATTTAAAAGGCGATTTGCTGGCTGCGAAGGGTGAAATTGATTCAGCTATAGTGATTTATGAAAAAGTTATCAACTTAGATAAATATGCCAGCGATGCCCTCGGCGGTCTGGCGCTTTTACTTGCAGAGAGTAAAACCAGACTTCCTTTTGCGGAAAATTACGCCAATAAGGCAATTTACTACGACCCCGAAAACCCGGATCATCGGTATGCACTGGCCCGTTCGCAATACGAGCAAGGTCGTTATGCCACTGCCTGTGTTTCATATAATAACACGCTGAGATTTGCACCCGAAAATTCGAAGTATAATTATTTTGCCGCAATAAATTTCTTAAAGGCGGACCAGCCGAAATCGGCCAAAGAATGCTTTCAAAGAGCATTAAAATTCGGCTTGACCGGCGAATATAAAAAGGATGCCGAGCAAATGCTGAAGAAACTTTAGTGCAATGTAGATTATATTTGGAAATAATATATCAGACAAAGGAGGCAGGTTATGTTTAGGAACATTTTTATTGCGGTTTTATTTCTGCTTACAATTGGTGCATCAATCGGATCGGCTCAGGATAAAACTGACCCGGCGTCGGCAGCGCCGGAGAAAAAGGTAGCAGTCAGACCTCGGACAAGCGATACCGCCTCAGCGGTAATAACGGTCGAGGCTGAGATTTGCACCGCCATCGAGGAACGACAACCAACCGGGACGGCTGTCAGTTTCCCCGCCGATATCGGGAAGGTTTATCTGTGGAGTAAAGTTCTCGGCGCCCAAGATAGCACCACGGTTAATCATGTTTGGTACTATAAGGACGAACAGATGGCAACTGTCGAGCTTCCGGTGAAAAGTTCATCATGGCGAACCTGGAGTTCGAAAAGTATCCTGCCACATTGGATCGGCTCCTGGGAAGTAAAAATCCTGGATACCGACGGTACTGAATTAAAATCGATACCATTTCAGATTGTCGCGCCCAATCCGGAACCGGAATAGTCCATATTCGGTACAAAAAGCACAGATTGAAATCTCCGGTGGGATTCTTATCCCATAGAAATTACGACTCGTTAGCATGTCGGAAGCCCTCGGGTCGCCATATCCCGTAACTGACGCCTAATTGTTTCCACCCCTCGGTTGGTCAATTTTTGCCCATTCTATTCGCACAATCAGGCATAATCAATCAACTATAAACAATCCTCTAAACACCCGAATATTAATGACGAATTAAAAATATGCGGGTAAACTACATTTGGGCTAACTCTATTTAGGAGATAAACAATGGCTTCAAAATTTAATGCGTTACGTTTGATTCTGATATCGGGGATATTCATAATAATAGTCGCTATAACGGCATGGGCACAAATACCTCCACCCCCTCAGGAGGCACCTTCACACCAGGCCGAACAACAGGAATTACCTCCCGGACGCGGTTTTATACCGCCTTCAATAGACCTTTCGCATCTGACCGAAACAGGCAAGACAGCAAAATTCAGCGGTTCCATGGCGCCGACATCATGGGACTGGCGAACCCAGTCGGACGTTACTTCGGTTAAAAACCAAGGCGGCTGCGGAGCCTGCTACTCTTTCGCTTCTCTGGGTAATTTTGAAGCCAAGATGCTTATTGACGGCGAAGGAACATTTGATTTCTCCGAGAACAATGCCAAGGAATGTAACTATCAGGAAACCAGTTGTGGCGGTGGCAACTATTACGAAGTCGCCAACCTGTTCTCGCAGAAAGGAACGGTTCTGGAATCGTGCGACCCGTATGTCGCCTCCGATGTGACCTGCAATTCAAGTTGTGACTATCAAAAGACGCTTCTGGACTGGCGGGTAATCTGTGGCGCGAGCGTTCCGACAACGACCGATTTACGGGATTATATTTATAATAACGGGCCGGTCTATACCACGCTGTACGCCGGTGATGCCAACGAGGCGAGTTGGCAGAGCGAATTTAATGCATACGATGGCTCGTACACCTTGTACCACACTACCGGTCAACCGGTGAATCATGCCGTCCTGATTGTCGGGTGGGATGACGCTATTACTCACGCCGGCGGAACCGGCGCCTGGATCGTCAAAAACAGCTGGGGTACATCCTGGGGCGGCACGTGCGGATACGGTGCCGAGGGTGGTTATTTTACTATTGCCTACGGTTCGGCCAATATTGGGATGTGGTCGTCGTACCTGTACGACTGGCAGGATTACGATGAAAATGGTGAAATTTTGTTCCACGATGACGGCGGCTGGACATCATCCTACGGCTACGGTTCAACTACCGGCTGGGGTTTATGCAAATTCGTACCGACCCAGGATATTAATATCAACCGTATCGAATTCTGGACCAACGACGTGACAACCGATGTTGATGTTTATCTGTATGACGATTTCAACGGTATCAGCACCGGCAGTCTGCTGGCATATAAACTGAACCAGAGTTATGCCGAAGCCGGATACCATTCGGTTACATTTGACACCCCGGTTGAAATCACCTCCGGCAATGATATCTATGCGGTGGTTAAATTTACCGCCGAAAGCTATACCTACCCAATCGTGGCCGATAACGGTTACTCCGCCACACAAACCACTTATATCAGTTCCAGCGGTGCATCCGGCACATGGTACGATCTGGGTAGCGGCATGGGTGATGATGTCGCTATCAGGATTCGGGGTACATATCCGCTGGCTCAATCGGTAGATGATGAAGATATTTTATCACCGTACCGATTCAGCCTGTCCGAAAACTATCCCAATCCGTTTAACCCGAATACTACTATCGAATATTCACTTAGAATCAAATCGAAAGTATCGATTGTTGTTTACAACCTGCTCGGGCAGGAGATACGGACACTGGTTGATGAAGTTAAACCGGCCGGCTCATACGAGACCGGGTGGGATGGTACCACCATCGATGGTAAGGAAGTGGCTACCGGTGTTTATTTCTACCAGATCAGAGCCGACGACTATACCGAAACCAAAAAGATGCTTCTGCTGAAATAGATATAAATTTGGAAGGTAAGACTTCTTATTCCCTGAGAGTATTTTATTACTCTCGGGGATTTTTTATGAAAAACTTACTCGCCGGTTTTTTCTCTTAGTTTCAGAATTCTTTTTTCAACCTTGTCGATATCTCCATAATCGGGATATTTATCGATAACCATCTGATAATATTCAATCGCCTTTTGATAGTCTTTTAACTTGCTTTCACAAACCTTGCCGGCTTTTATCAACGTTTCGGGAGCATCCATATATGAAGGGAATTGGGTCGCGACTTTGGCATATTGCTGCGCCGCCGACAAAGGGTTATCAAGTCTCAAATAAATCTCCGCCGTCTCTTCCAGCGCTTTCGCACCCCTCATATCATCGGGATAACTCTCGACAATTTCGTTATAGGTACCGATAGCGGTCAGGGAAGCATCGAGTTTATCCTGATTAATTTCCGCGATTCTGAATAAAGCATCAACCACCATCTCATGCCTCGGTTTATCGTTCACTAACTGGCGATAATCGGCAATAGCAGTATTATATTCGCGCAGTTTATCAGCTCTTATCTCGCCCCGAAGATATAACGCCGAACCGGCATAATCTGACGTCGGGTAATCTGTTACAACCTGAGTTAATAAATCAATCGCTTTTGGGTATTCTTTTAAATCTTCGTACAGAATTCGAGCCCGTTGGGTTCTGGCGTACGGGACATATTCACTTTCAGGATATAAACGCTCAAATTTCATATATGCCGCCTGAGCTGCCTCCTCATCTTTATTAAAAAGATAGGTGTCGGCAATCCAGCGCTGAACTTCCTCGACCCTGCTGTCAGATCCATATTTACCTATAAAATCATAATATTCATTGATATTCCATTGATAGAGTTTGTCAATCTCGAGATCATACAGGAAGGCCAAATAGTTGTAATAACAATCCCCCCCCTCACATGCCGGAAAGGGAGTGTCGAGCAAAAGCGTTAATTCATCCAGTCGGGCTTTATACTGGCTGTGTTTGGTGATAATACTCCTGGCCTCCTCGACGATCTGGGGCTGAATCGGATTGGCGGGATAGAGATACAGTTGTTTCATAAGCAGTGCAAAAGCGATGTCTTCATATCCTTTTTCTTCATTAAGTTTGGCCATTAGAAATCCGGACGCGGGAAGATTGTGACTTTCTGGAAAAAGCTTTAAATACATTGATAATTCGGCAAGAAGAAAATTATTCAATTTTTTCTCGTTCAGATTGTAATTTTCTTTTATAAACTCATAATAAACATCGCTTTCATCAGCCGATGTTATAGAGTTTAAACAAAAGCAAATAACCAATAAAGCCAGTATTGTCATATTTAATCGGCGCATGGGACCACCTTTCATTTTTAGTATTTTTTTCCGTTTTTTCCTATCAAATCGGATAATAGGTTTTTTCAAATCTTTATACAAACATAGTTTTTATTTATAACTGAATTGCGATAGATACCGGCCAAACAGGAGAAATATTTCGACAAAAATATTATTGAAGCGTCGAATAAGGGACATTTGATAAACAATTACGGATGATGGAGTAACGGTCGGCTGAGGATGCGGACACATCAAAGGGCAATAAAACCGGCTACACCGGCCGTATATAACGGACTTCGGGACGTAGCCGAAAAGATAAAATCGCTTGACCAATCAGGGGGATATGTTTATAATTTGCAGACGAAATTTAGCTATATATGAATAAAAATTATTAACAATATAAGGTAAGGTGAAAAAACATCATGTTTTCAAAAAACTTTGTTTCATGGCGATCGATATTTGCCCTGACGGTTTTAGTTTTGATGGCACTTGTAATTGCCTGCGACGACGATTCGGTTACGGAAACCTCGGATAGCGGCGTATGCAATATTGATTTCGAGGATCCGATTCATTACGACTCGGTCGGATGGATTTGTTATAACGCCATCGCCTCGGATTTCGATAACGACACCACTAGTTATGAAATAGTTATGCCCAGCTACGGTGCGGACAGTATCTCCATTCTCTGGGGTAGTTATCCGACCGATTTCTTAACCGCCGACAGCCCGTTTGCCGTGATTGCGGTTGATTTTAATGATGATGGTTACAAAGATTTGGCGACAGCGAATTATGTTTCAGCGAATATATCGGTTAAACTTAATCTTGGTAACGGAACCTTCGGGTCGGCCGACCTATACGGTGTCGGCTCATATCCTCGGGCACTGGTTACAGGTGATTTCGACGATGATAACAGTATAGACCTGGCGGTTGCCAACTTTGGCTCGAATACGGTTACAGTACTTTATGGCGATGGCGATGGAACTTTCACTCCCGATTCATCATATAAGGCCGGTTCCGCCCCTTACGCAATTACCGCCGCCGATCTCGACTGCGACTCATATATCGACCTGGCGGCAGTCAACTACAGCACGGATAGTCTATCGATACTGTTTAATGACGGAACCGGGTTATTCCAGGATCCTGTTCATTATCATGTCTCCGATGCCCCGGTAGCAGTTATGGCCGTCAACCTTAATGGAGACACTCTTGTCGATCTGGCGGTGACAAATTCTATTCCGGGCGGAAGCTCCGGAAGCGTGATGATTTTTATCAATGATACCGCCTCATGCGGAACATTCACATCGACCGGCACTTATGGCGGGGGACGCGTCCCGACGTCCATCTGTGCGGCCGATTTGGATAATGATAATGATATCGATATTATCTCGCCGAGTCTTGCCAGCGCCGATTCAATAGAGGTGCTTCTTAATCGGGGTGACGGTACGTTTGAAACCGGCGGGCCGGAATACGGAGCCGGGGATGGCATTCGTTCGGTTACAGCTGCAGATTTTAATGGTGACGGATATAACGATCTGGCGCTGGCCGCCCAAACGTCAAACATAGCCTCGATTTTATTCAACTATGGCGACACTTTGTTTGCCAACGCAGCCAGTTATTCGGTCGGTGACAAACCCAAAGCAATAACCTGGGCCGATCTGGATGATGACGGCTATAATGATCTGGTCGTAGTTAACTATTATGACACCGTTTGTTATGATTGTGCCGCCTATCAGACGACCGACAGTATTGTCTGTATTAAATGGGAAGAGGTTGTGGGAAACAGCGGCGATTCATGCGCGTACGAACCGGGGGAAATACAGATATTATTTAACAGTGCCGGATTGTTCGCCTTACCTCATAAATACAGCGCCGGAATGGGACCGGTTGCGGTTGTTGCGGCTGAATTCGACGCCGATAATAGTATCGATCTGGCGGTAGCCGACTTCATGACCGATTCGGTCAGAGTCCTAATAAACGATGGCAATGGTGCCTTTGTGGATACACTCGCCTTTGCGGTCGGTAATGCACCGCGGGCATTGTGCGCCGCTGATTTTGATGATGATAATAATATCGACATCGCCGTGGCCAATGACAGCACCGACAATGTGATGGTATTACTGGGCAACGGTGACGGTACTTTCGCGGCCGCGGTTCCCTATACGGCCGGCGATGCACCGGATGCAATATATACGGATGACGTTGATGGCAACACATTCTACGATCTTGTAGTTGCGAATGAAGCATCCGATAACGTCTCGGTATTACTTGGTAACGGCGATGGTACTTTCCAGTCTGCGGTCAATTATTCTGTCGGTGATGCACCCTCGGCACTGGCTGTGGCCGATTTCGGCGATAACGACACGCTTGATCTGGCCGTAACCAACTATGGTTCGAATAATGTGTCGGTCTTAATCGGTAATGGCGATGGTTCTTTCGCGACGGCGGTTAATTATACAACCGGAGCCAGTCCGATCGGCGTCACTTCGATGGATTATGACGACGATGGATATATGGATCTGGCGGTCACCAGCAAGAGCAGCGGTTCTATTCTGATAATGATCGGTGACAGTCTTAGCACCTTTACCAATAACTTAAATTATGTAATCGGTACCGAACCGGTAGCCATGACATCGGCTGATCTGGATTATGATAACGACTATGACATCGCGGCCGTTAATGAAACATCCGATAATGTCTCGGTCCTGTTGAATCATGGCGATGTCTTGTTCAAAACAGCCGAGGAATACACCGCTGATTTAGCACCGGTCTCGATTTTTGCTACCGATCTGGATAATGATACCGATGCCGATTTTGTTACGACCAGTGCGGTTTTGAATAAAATAAATGTGTTCTTGAATCAGGGTGATGGCCGGATGATACCGGCCGGGCAGGAAGATATCGATGACATCGATAGTACCAATACCAATGATTCCGATATGGTCTTCACGAAAGTCGTGAAAATCGGCACCGATCAAGGCCCGTGGGATATTTTTGCGGCCGATCTGGATGGCGACAATAATAATGACCTCGCCGTGGCCAATGACCTCTCCGGGACTGTCTCGATTCTTATCAATGTCGCCGATTCAGGAACATTCGGCTTGTCGGGCAGTTATGTCACCGGTATTCGTTCACGCTCGGTGCATGGTGCCGATATTGATGATGACGGCGATATCGACCTGGCGGTTGGTAATGCCAGTTCTTCCGGTGTGGCGGTTTTGTTTAACGAAGGTGACGGCCGTTTCAGAACAACCGACAACTACAACGTCTCCAAACCGGTCGCATCGGCCAAAACCACCGATGGCGCTACGCTTTACGCGATAACACGCGGACTCAGCAACCGGGAAGAGTTGAACAGTTCCAATCCGGCTAAAACAGCGACCGATTTTACTATCGGTGATGATACCTGGGCCGTTTATCTGACCGATATCGATGATGACGATTACGTCGATCTGGCTCTGTGTGATTTCAGTTCCGACACCGTCTTTGTCCTGTTCAACGATCAGAACGGCAATTTCGGAGATACCGATATGGTTGCTTACGGTTACCCGGTTGGCCAGTCCCCGCGTTCGATTTTCTCCGATGATTTCAATAACGACGGACTGAATGACTTGGTCGTAGCCAATTACAATTCGGCTGATATCACTGTCATGCTTAACAACGGTGACCTTACATTTTCATCGGCCAACTACGATGTCGGTACCAAACCGACCTCGGTTTTTGCGGTCGATCTCGACAATGACACTCACCCCGACCTGGCCGTGACCAACTACATGGACGGAACGGTAACGACTTTAACCAACAGCGGAAGCGGCACCTTTGATGACAAGTGTACATTCACCGTTGATGATGAAGTTATATCGGTCTTCGGACATGACCTCGATAATGATGGTGACAACGACCTGTTGATTTCCAAACGCGGTTACACCGGCGGCATTTCGATTCTGTATAATAAAGAACAATAGGATTGGATATATACAGCACAAAGGCAGGCCATCAGAGGTTGTCCCACAAGTGTTCAGTTGCGCCGGTTCCTGCCCCCGATTTATCGGGGGTGTGAACTGGCGCTGTTTAAATAATTGCGGTGCTTCACATTCAAATCACGTGTGTCAGATCACAATTTCGCTAAGAAGCGAAATCAGGATCAGACACAACTTTTGGGACAGCCTCATCAGGCCTGCCTTTTTTTATATGAGTTTTACATTTAGAAGCTGGTGCGCGAGGAGAGGCCGTCTCATAAGCGGCTATCGTCATCGCGAGGAGTCCAAATTCCGATTTATCGAGACGAGGACGACGTGGCTATCTCCCCGTTGGTTGCACGGAGATTGCCACGCAATGGCATTGCCACGCCTTCGCCCTCGCTTATGCTCGGTCTTGGCTCGCAATTACGTGGTTTTTGCTTTTTCATATACTTAGGGAACAGTCTCAGGACATACACCAGACATCTTTATTCTTTTTATTATAATTGCCTGCGAATCTATGCGTACAGATTTTTTCTGGCGATAATTTCGGGGAACTTAACCCCGTGCTTCTGGCACATAAGCTGAAAATCTTCGGATCGCAAATCAGTCACCATCCCCGACAATTCCGGCCAGTCGGTAAGTGAAACATCAAGCAGAACCGGGGCGATTGTCTCCGGTGAAGGCAGTTTATTTTTCTGCAGTAACTGAACGAATTTTTCTTTGGCCGGGAACTGAAACTCGGCCGTGTTCCGTATAACCTCCTGCATCCGACTCTCGAACGGTCCGGGTGAAATCGCCGCAATTCGAATCAGTTTATGCTCCAGTTCCAGCGCTACCGTTTTGGTAAACATATCAACCGCTGCCTTCTGCGAACAATAACACGACCAGCCGACATACGGTTTCTGTCCCGCACCGCTGGTAAGATTGATAATGGTACCCTCCCGCTTGGCCAGCATCCGCTTTACAGTTTCACGGGTAATTAAGTATAGACCGAGGACATTGGTTCGAAGCGACTGTTCCAGCTCCGCATTGGAGACATGCTCAAGTCGTTTTATAGGCTCGGCGGTTCCGGCGGCGTTAAACAGAATATCGATTCTTCCCCACAACGACTCGATACTCGAAAAAGCCTTGATAACCGCATCGGGAGAACTGATATCAATCGGAAATGCGATAACATTGCCGCCATCATCATTGATTGTATTACGCAGTCGCTCCAGAGTATTTCGGCGACGAGCGATTATAACTACTCTCGCCCCGCGTTGCGCGGCATCAATCGCCAGGGCGCGCCCCAGCCCGGATGAAGCACCGGAGATAACGATAACTTTGTTTTGTGCCAGCAGCATATTATTATATTTTATCGCCCCGTTACGATAATTATCAAGTAGCTTTTCGATATATAAAACGTCGCGGAAAATGGCATCTGATTTTTATTCTGTATATTCAACCGCCGTCCCGCTGGCTGAAACCATCAACATATTGCCGCCTGACCCGATACCTATCGTCTCATAGTCAAGATCGACCCCAACAATAGCATTGGCGCCCAGACGGGTTGCTTCCGCCGACATTTCCTGAAGCGCAATAGCTTTTGCTTTGCGTAGTTCCTCTTCATACGCCGCCGAACGACCACCGACAATATCACGAATACTGGCAAATATATCTTTGAAAATGTTGGCACCCATTATCGCTTCACCGGTTACCAAACCGTGATATTTAACAATTTTTTTACCATCCAGACCGGGTGTCGTCGAAACAATCATCTCTCTCCTCCTTAATCGAACTACAACCCCTGAAACAACCTAATTTCTTCAATTGATGTGTATTATATTTAATCACATGGAATAAATCCAGTGAAAATGATTAGACTTAATTGGTTCAGAAACACAACGGTTCCGGTCCGTCCATGTACAGGAATCTAATTAAATATGTTACATCATAGATATTTATTTGTCCATCCAGATTTACATCGGCCGACGATTGAGTTACTGGCGGTTCCCCGCCCATATAAAGATATGATATTATATATACGATATCGAAAATATTGATTTCCAAATCACCGGTGGGATCGGCACAGAAGGCACATGCATCGCCAATACCGTCACCGTCGCCATCGAGCTGATCAGGATTATAAACTGTAGGGCAATTATCCTCGGTATCATTATAACCGTCATTATCATCGTCGTCATCGCAAATATCGCCAATCCCATCACCCTCTGTATCCCCCTGCTCCGGATTATAATCATACGGGCAATTATCGCATAAATCACCCAAACTGTCTAAATCAATATCTTCCTGCCCGGCATTGGATACGTCGGGGCAATTATCCAGAGCATTGATAACGCCGTCATTGTCATTATCATCGCAAACATCACCGATACCGTTTTCATCGAGATCAACCTGATCCGGATTTGCTAAATCAGGACAGTTATCACAATCATCCCCAACACCATCATCATCAATATCGTACTGACCCGGATTGGATACATCGATACAGTTATCGACCCAATCCTTAACCAAATCACCATCAGTATCCGGCTGACTGCAGACATCACCGATACCGTCACCGTTCAAATCGGCCTGATCCGGATTATATACATAGGGACAGTTGTCGAGATAAAAACACAATCCGTCACCATCGATATCGCCGCAGTCGTCACATGCATAGTAACCGGCGCCCATCAGAACAGAGCACTCATTATTATCCGGGGCGCATGGTGATGAAGATTGAATATTATAATCGTGATCATCCGGATTACAGAGAAGAGGATCTTCGGCCAGATTAAAGGTTGTCGGGTATGATGCCATATTTTCATAGTCATCATAGTTGTTCCAGAGATTATTACATTCGATTTCGGTAACGTTCGATCCGCCCATGGCAAAATCGGTTGCATTCATAAAGATATTATTCCGCGAAATAACAAATGCCAAATAGGAGATACAGGTAATTGCCCGTCGATTATTGTCGAATGTGTTGTTAACACATAATACATGAGCGCGACTATTAACGTTGACACAACCCCAGATGCTGGTATCGGCGTAGAACTTATTTTGTGCTATTTCCAAATCGGAGGTCCAGCAGGCAAGAACTCCAATGGCCCTTGGTCCCAGATTGTTGTCGTAAAAAATATTATTGATAATTGATAAATAGGGATTTTCCATAATCAATATAGTGGCCCGATAGCCATTCCGTATGGTAAAGCCCTTAATAACACTGCCCGGTTCGATGGTCTGGAGAAACTGGATAGTGTGGTTGCTACTGTCCGGCGAATGAATTATTGTCTGTTCCGGACCGTGAGAACTCATGAGTTTTATCGCTTTGTAGCGTATTAGTAAGTTTTCATAATATACGCCCGGCGCCACCATAACGGTATCACCTGTCCACGCGGCGTTTATACCGTCCTGGATAGTCGGCATGTCGCCGGGAACGTGGATAGTTATCGAATGTTCCGGCCGAATTCTCAGTTCAACCGACACGGTACATTGATATGTAAAGTTACTTCCGGGATCGTCAAAAATTATTTCACCGGCATAATAATCATCTGCCAATCCGGTTGTATTGGCCCAAATTTTTACCGACTGGTCGGTCGTTCCGTTGGAGTTTTCCATCTCGATCCAGCTATCCGAAACATAAGCCTGCCAGTCAACCATGTCCGGTGTGGATGATATTTCCAGCGTAAATGTATCGGACGATATTTCTCCCGGCAAAGCCAGCAGATCAAAGCTGCTTACCGAAACCTCAAGTATCGGGCGAGCGGTATCGGCGGTTGGGACAACGAGGTCATATTCGCGCTCGAAGGCAAGAATCCTGAGCGAATCCAATTCGGTAATTTGCGGAACAATTTGACCGATACCTTCCTCCTTACGGGTATAGCGCAAAGTTGCCAGCATTCCCTGCCCTTCATAAATCCCGTCATTGAGAATATCAACACCGAGAATAATGGTTTTTTCGCCCGGCAAATCTTTCTGGTAATAAGCGAAGCCGGATGTATATACTTCGGAAAGTTCAAACTTATCATTGGAGTCGGGGCCAAGAGGGATTATCGGCAAATAGAAACCGCCGGCACCGGGGGAAAACGAAAAGTATATGGGGATTTCCACGGCGTCGATTAACGTATCGATATTGAGTCGCCTTTGGAACATAACGGTGTCGGATGATGAGACAGGATAACTGTAGATATCCGACGGTTCACAATCAAGTTCGGGCCCGCCCGCGAATTGGTTTTTGGAAATATATACGGCATCGCAAATGGTAACACCCTCGCGATTGTCCACATCAACATCGGCGGGACAGGCTGTTTCCGGCGCCCCCCCAAAAAGCAGATCATAATAAGCAATAATATCATTGATATTTATATCACCGTCGGCATCAATGTCACCGCAAAAATATACACCATGACAGTTAATATCGACCAGTACAGGAATGGGAACGATATCGTCCAAAGGACCTCCCGAAATCCCCCACGAAATTTTCATAAGGCCGATAAAATCGTCAATGATTGGGAGCGTTCCATAGGTATTGATAGTTACCGTAACCGGTATTGAATCATACGCCCCGATAGATCCGGTGACAGGATATATGTCGAGCCAGTCCTCGGATTGTACTCCCAGCGTATCATAGAAATCAACATTAAATTCAATCGATTCTATTGAACTATTAAAAAGCCAGATATCGACCATAATGGAAGTATCAATATCAATGGTGGTGTCAATCCGGGTCGGTAATACATAAAACTCCGGTGAGATATCAAGAGATGTTATGGCCGAATACAAATCGGGACGCGGGCCGATATGGAGCGAAGTATCCCCCAATTGCGGTGAACCAGTCGAAACCAATAAATCCCGTATAACATCGGAAGTCATTATTTGACCGGTGGCCTCTTTGTAATATCCCTGCAGGCAGGCCACTGCACCGGTAACTATCGGCGAAGCCGATGATGTCCCGTTGAAGGTAGCGGTATAATGCTGGTTTACATCACCGTTGCCGCTAAACAGACTCCCGTAACCGGTCGTATAAACATTACTTCCATAACCCTGAAGATTAACCCGTTGGCCATAATTGGAGTATCCGTGTTTAACCCGGTCATCCGAACAGGGTGGCTGGCCTGCTCCTACCATGATAGCATGAGAATTTCGATAGGTCGTATCAAAATAAGATTGATAAACAGGATCATCATAATTTTGATATCCGTTACCGGCCGCCTCGATAATAGTAATACCCTTGGCCCAGGCATAAAGCATGGCATCAAATACATCCTGGAAATATTCCATACATACATAGGCGCCATCGTTGGGTCCGGTCGATTGCAGTTCAATCAGGATGAGATCACCCGGTTCAAGATTGTCTGTAGCCAAAAGAATGGCTCCGGCGGTGGTTATCGGCGTATACGATACCATCCCAATATCGGCACCATAACAGATCCCAGTCATGCCGTATTCATTACTGTCGGCGACCAGTTCACCAATAACAGCGGTACCATGATTCATCCAATACGAAGATTGATCATTCGTACCCCCAAGATGCGCCCCTGCCGCTTTCGAGATATCCTCATGCGTCAGATTCCAGCCGCCTTCAATATCGATTATTTTAATCCCGGTCCCGTCACCGCCCGGAAGTGTATAAGCAAACTCGGCATCAATTCCGCCGGGAGCCTCAAATCGATAATTCTGATATACTGTAAAATCCGGGGTTGGAGGAGGGATATCATCGGCTACCTCGGGAATCGGCATCGCATAGGCTACCTCGACAATATCCAGTTTATTTAATCGATTTATTAAATCTTCTGCCTCGATGATATTGGTCACATCAATACGATAATAATTATTCAGGTCAGAAAGTTCCTGACCCATTTTTAGTTGATAGATTGATTTTAAATTATCAAGTTTCGATTCCGAAAATGTATCGAATGATCTTTTTAATCGGTTCGGTAGATATTTATTTAATATGTTATCGATATCGTCAGACAGCGTTTTACCCGAAGAAACAAATTCCCCCCCCTCAGTCGCACCGGAACATCTTCAACAAATTTTACAGTAACATGGGAAAGCGGAAAGTCACTGCTGAGTTTTATATTGTCCGGCTTTTTGGCGGGAATCCGCGATTTGATAGATGACGAATCTACATCTGTAAAAAATAAACAAAAAAGAAATAAATAGACTACCAGGCTCACGAAATTTTTTCGGATGAACATATTTTCTCCCAGGTTGCTCTTTAAAATGTATGTTAGCGTATGTAGTAATATATTTATAATTCGTTGTTTGTCAAGCAATTAACGGGGCATCCAACTGATATAGTGCAGATAAAACATCCTGTAATATGTATCGTTTAAAAATATAATGTCTCTATAATCGGGAGAATTATTATGGCAAAAAAGATAATCTACAATTTTTGATTGAGACTAATTACACTGCGGACAAATCGCAATGATGATCCGAGCCATAGGCCGCGAACAGCCATTCGGATAAACCGGAGACTCACCTAATAACCTAATAATCACTTATTTAAAAATTAACTTGCCATAATGAAACTGCAGGGCTAAATTCAACGTTTAATATTAATTAATATAGACTAATATAGTTTAATATAAATAACGTTCTGATAAGGTATGCCCGATTCTGATGCCCATAAAGCCGATCTGTCGGCGTTAAAAATCGACCGGGGTCGAAAATCCGGCGCCCCACGAAAGGGGAAAAAGTGGCTTCACCTGTTATGGCTGCTGATTCCGGTTATTCTGTATTTTGCATATAACTATGCTGTGCGCGAAGTAACGCCTTCGACCAAGGCCCGCACCACCACGGTCCAGATGGTGACCGGATCCGAAGCGATAGCCGAACTGGTCGCAACCGGTTATGTCGTCGCTCAGGTGGAAGCGGCGGTATCTTCCAAAGCAACCGGCCGACTGCGCGTGCTGAATGTCGAGGAAGGTGACAGTATCGGTATCGGTGATGTTATCGCCGAACTGGAAAACGATGATATCCGGGCCGAACTTAATGTGGCAAAAGCCAATCTTAAACTGGCGCGTGCCGATTCGGTCGCGGCCGATCTGAATTTTTATCGTCAAAAAGAACTGTTTGACAATAGTCTGATTTCTCAGCAAGAGATGGAAGTGGCGACGGCCACTTTTCATCGTACAATAGCAACAGTCGAGGCTTACGCAGCCGCTCTCGATGCCGCCAAAGTGGCGCTCGACAACACGATTATCGTCGCTCCGTTTGCCGGAACAGTATTGATGAAACATGCCGATGTCGGCGAAATGGTGGCCCCGTTCGCCTCGGCCAGTTCCTCGCGCGGCGCGGTAGTGACGATGGCCGATATGACATCGCTTGAGGTCGAGGCCGATGTCTCGGAATCTAACATACAAAAAGTAATCGTCAAACGTCCGTGCGAGATTATTCTTGATGCCTACCCCAATATAAAATACGATGGGTATGTCAAAAAAATCGTCCCGACCGCTGACCGCTCGAAAGCAACCGTCCTGACCAAAATCGCCTTCACCGATATCGACAATCGGGTGCTTCCCGAAATGTCGGCGAGAGTAAATTTCCTGCCACCGGAGGATTCATCACAGAAAGTCGATACTCAGCCGGTACTGGCGGTGAATAAGGATGCACTAACTATGCGTGAGGGACGACAGGTTGTATTTAAATATATAAATGGAATGGCGCAGGAAACACCGGTCGAAACCGGGCGACAACTCGGCAAAGTGACCGAAATTATATCCGGTTTGCAAAACGGTGATACGGTCATCCTGTCACCGGCCGGGGGACTGAAGTCAGGCGATAAAATTGAAATAACGAATTAGCAGACAGGATAGATAAGATGCCGGAACCGATTGTAAAAGTGGTGAATGTTTCCAAATCGTATTACCGGGATGTGCTCGAGATTCCGGTTTTGCATGATATTAATCTCGATGTGCACGAAGGACAGTTTATGGCGTTGATGGGTCCGTCAGGTTCCGGTAAAACGACACTTCTGAACCTTCTGGCCGGAATCGACCAGCCGACCGCCGGTACTTTATCGGTCGCCGGTGAAGATATCAGCCATCTGAACGAAGGTGATCTGGCCAAATGGCGAGCGCGGCATATCGGATTTGTTTTTCAGTTCTATAATCTTATGCCGGTTTTAACCGCCTTTGAAAACGTCGAACTGCCATTACTGCTGACTTCGCTGTCGAGACGCGAGCGCAAAGAGCATGTCGAGGCCGCCTTATCGATTGTTGGCCTGGCTGATAGGATGGATCATTACCCTCGTCAGTTATCGGGTGGACAGGAGCAGCGGGTGGCCATTGCGCGGGCGATTGTTTCTGATCCAACTTTGATCCTCGCCGACGAACCAACCGGTGATCTGGACAAGCAGTCAGCCGAAGAAATCTTGACTTTACTTTCACGACTCAATACCGAATACAAAAAAACAATTATCATGGTTACCCACGACCCACGCGCGGCGGAGACGGCTCAAATAACGCGGCATCTCGACAAAGGAGAGCTGGACGGATGAAGGTTCTCAAGCTTGTAAGCAAAAACGCTATGCGGCGCAAACTGCGGACCTTTTTGACAATTCTCGGTCTGGCGCTGGCGGTGATGGCCTTCGGGTTGATTCGTACTTTTATATATGCCTGGTATGCCGGTGCGAGGGAGGCATCGCCGGATCGAATTGTAACCCGCCATTCGGCTTCGATTATGTTTGAACTACCGCTGGCCTATAAAGAACGAATATTACAAATCGATGGTGTCAAAAATGTCACCTTCGCCAACTGGTTCGGCGGTTATTATGTCGATCCCAAAAATTTCTTCGCCCAGTTTGCCCTCGAAACCTCAACCTGGTTTGAAGTTTACCCCGAATTCCTTGTCGAACCCGATCAAATGGAAACATTCAACGCCGAACGTAATGCGGTCATTGTCGGGCGGGGTCTGGCCGATCGATTCGGGTGGAAAATCGGCGATGCAATCACAATGATAGGTACGATTTATTCGGGCGATTGGGATTTTGTCATTCGCGGAATTTACACCGGAAAAAGAGAAGATACCGATGAAACGCTTTTCTTCTTCCATTATGAATATCTCGATGAATGGATTCAGAAAGAATGGCCCGGGTATGGAAGTATGGTAGGTTGGTATGCAATCAAGATCGATGATCCCAACCGTGCAACGGAAATCAGCGCCGCTATCGATAAAAGGTTCGACAATTCGGCCGCCGAGACCAAAACCGAAACCGAAAAAGAATTCCAGATGAGTTTTATTCAGATGGCCAGCGCTATCATAATCGGTCTGAAAATTATCTCGTATTTGATTATCGGCGTCATGCTTCTGGTGATGGTCAATACGATGGTCATGACCGCCCGCGAACGAATCTCGGAGAATGCTTTCATGCGAACGCTTGGGTTTCGCGGGTATCATCTGGTCGGACTGATTCTTGGCGAGTCACTGTTTATCGGAGTTTTGGGGGGAATTCTGGGGATGATACTTCTGACGCTGGTCAGCAAAGTGGTCGCGGTGGCATTAAGTGTATATTTCCCCGGCTTCCAGGCCGACTTTTTGACATATATGATGTGCATTATCGGTGCCTTTATAGTCAGTCTGGTAGCATCGATTTTCCCGATACAGCGAGCACTTCGTATTAAAATTGTCGATGGTTTAAGAGTGGTCGATTAAAGTAAGGAATAAAGAATGATACCGCCCAGTTATACATACAGAAATATTACCAAACACAAGATGACCTCGAGCCTGACCATTCTCGGTATTGCCCTCGTCGTTTTTGTTTTTGCCGGATCGATGATGCTGACCGAAGGTTTGGAAACGACGATGGTCGCGACCGGGCATGATGAAAACGCCATCGCAATTCGTAAAGCCTCACAGACCGAAGTGATGTCGATTATATATTATTCGCAGGCAAACATTCTGAAAACTTTACCGGAGATTGCTCTCGACACCGACGGCACTCCGCTTATTGCCGGCGAGTTGTATGTCCTTATCGCACAAAAAAGTCGTACCTCAGGCGATGAAGCCAATGTTGTCGTGCGTGGTATTTCCGAAAAATCGATGAAACTGCGACCCAACATAAAATTGATAGAAGGACGGATGTGGGAAGATCCCGGTTCGGAAATCATCGCCAGTAAAGGTGCCGCGACACGTTTTTCCGGTTGCGGTTTGGGCGAAAAAGTAAATTTTGGGGCGCGCTCATGGACCGTGGTTGGGATATTCGATGCCGAAGGAACCGCCTTTGATTCCGAATTATGGACCGAATACGAGCAAGCCTCCGATGTTTTCGGGCGACCGATTTATTCCTCGATAACTTTCCGCATGAAAGATACCACTCAATTCGCCGCGATGATGGAAAAAATCGAAAATGATCCGCGCCTGCCGCTGGATGTTAAGCGTGAAAAGGTTTATTACGAGTCGCAGTCGAAAACATTCTCGACCTTTATAGGTATCACCGGTACCGTCATCAGTATCATTTTCAGTCTGGGCGCGATTATCGGTGCGATGATTACTATGTATGCGGCGGTGGCGAATCGAGTCACCGAAATCGGCACCCTGCGTTCGCTCGGTTTCAGCCGGTTTAGTATTTTGACGAGTTTTCTTCTTGAATCATCGCTGATTGCTTTATTCGGCGGACTGATTGGCGTCGCGGCCGCATTCCTATTGAAGTTTTTCCGAATCTCGACCATGAACTGGGACACATTCTCCGAGATTGCTTTTAATTTTGATATCTCGTGGGGTATCGCAATCGCCTCGATTATTTTCGCACTGGTGATGGGTTTTGTCGGCGGCGTCCTCCCCGCTATCCGCGCCGCGAGATTAAAAATCGTCGACTCATTGCGGGCATAAGAAAGCTTCTTGTCAAAATATTTTTATATATTCCGGATATAAGTAAGGCTTATAAGAATAAAAATAAAAAAAACAGGAACGACGTGTTCCTGTTTTTTATTCTGAACTATACCATATTATGGTGAAGCTACGTCCGGATTTAAAGGTGTAAAATAAATACCATCAAATTCATATGACTTCAGCCGAAATCGGTCTTTAATAAATTGACTGAACTTTTTCATTACCCTGCATTTTTCAACAGCTACACTGGATGCTTTTCCATTTATCTCACGGGCCAATTCCTCATTATTCTCGTACAGCCAGGGCTTCCTTATTATAACATCGAGAAGCTTATATCTTTGCGAGTCATAGGTAAACAATTGACCGGGAATACGTTCGAGCATTAGAAAGAATCTTCTAATTCGTTTTCGCGTCGCCTCATTTTTTCTATTTATTTCCGGCATTTTTCTTGTACTTTCGACATCCAGTAAAAATCTGATAGCATCTGTGTTGCGAATGAGTGCGGTAATCTCACCGACAAAAAGTGCATCAGTCTGATAAGTTACAAACTTTCCGATGTCGTAATCGCAGCCGTATTGTTCAAGGCGCTGTTTTTCGTAAATCCATTTTAATTTTGAATCAGAAAAATGCTCTTTTTTGTTTTTATTCTGCCAGTAACTCCACTCAATGTCGTCGATCAATTTGGCCATTAATCTGGAAATATTTTTGCCAATAAAATTATGAATGTTTTCGAATCCCGATTCACCAGCAATGATTTCGAGAATTCCCACTTTTGCATCCGCAGTAACCAACGTTTCCCATATGGAATCTTTAAGATCCTGATTGAGATATTCGATTTTGCTCTGCGTATGCCGTTCAGCTAGAATATCAAATAATATTCGTTTTATTCTGTCGAGGCACGTATAATTACCTTCATTCAATCCTAATAGAATTTCGATCAAAACACCCTTCAGTCTATTTTTTGACAAATACTTCTCCATCCATAATATGGTTTGTTGAGAAGTCTTTTGTGTTTTTGTAGTAAACATCCCATCCCCCCGATCTACACGAATGATACTATCTCGGGATCCTGGATGGCCTGAGAGTCATAACAATTTGATTCCAGCCATATCCCCGGCATATCTTCCATGCCTACCGCGCAGAAATGAGCCTCGACATAATTCCCATTTGGTTCATTCGTATTATAATAATATTCAGTAGGCGGTACAAAAATTGATGTACAACTCAACGCTATAATGGTAAATAAAACAAAGCTAAACAAAAATATCGTCGAGTATTTGCTCTTATGTCTTTTTAAATTTTCCAAAACGATACCTCCATTGATAAATGGTTTCTATATATTTTTATGATTATCCTTTAATTTGTTCCAGGCTTTTTCTAGAGTTGGCTGAACCTCTCTAATAAATTGTGGAAAATTTCTCAGGGCAGAAAGGTCTATGTCTTTTTTCCCCCATTCTACAATATCAATCCGTTCATACCATTGTTTGCCGCTCTTTGGACAGGCATCAATTAAAACGTAGAAATATTCCATAGCTTTTGCCATATCTTGTCGATGACGGCTATAAAAGCAAATAAGATTTTGTAGCGGCTTGAGTTGTAAAACATTCAAGAAATGGGCAGCGAGATGCAATGCTTCAGCATATTCACTTCCCTGGTTTTGAGCAATCACCCCCAAATTTGTCAGGCTTGCCTGAGCATAATAAACGCTGCCTTTAGAGATAGCCAGTTCCAACGTTTTAATACCCTGCTTCATTTTCGCTTTATATTCTTCAACCGGTCCGGAAAGCATAAAAACAAGCGTTTTGAGATTTTGATAACGAAGTTCATTTGGCGATTTCTGAAGGGCTTCTGCCAGCAATGACTTGGCTTTTTCAAGATCGCCGCTACGATAAGCCTCACTAATTAAGGCTCCCTTTTCTTTTACTTCGGGAGAATCACCGGCTTGGTCGTAAGAATAATTATCACGCTCCCAAAAGGTAGTTGTCCTTTTTCCCAATTCAGCGCGATACTCGCGGATTTTATCATCTGGCTGATCTGTCATTTATTAACTCCTTTCTTAATTAACGTCTCTATATATTAGTCGTTCAATTAAGCAACAATATTTTTTATTTATACCTAACTGCCTGTAAGACAACACAATATTTTCTCAAAAAAACTCTGTCGCGTCCGCACACTTAATCTGCCCCCAATAAGTATGAGGACGATTGTTAACATTTAAGTCATGGGGTGAGAAATGAAAAATAAGGCAAAGCTAAACCCAAAAAAGTCGTCGTCAAACGGCTCCAAAATAATCATATATAGGAGTCATACCTATGAGATGATTAGACAAAGCCATCGCGATGCCTATACAATCTTTGGAGGCATAGCTCCGAGACGGTATTCCAGACGAATATTGCCTTAATTCGACGGGATATATGATGTATTTCATATTAGAATATCCGTTGATACACCAATCGAGCTCTTTTACACCAAATACACCATAAGAAAAAGAGCTCGATTTTTTCTACTTGATTCAATTTGATTCCGGTCAATTAACATAAAAAGGCGCAAGCCGTTAAAAGAAACTCTTCCCAAAGCAAAGTATTTAAATAACAACTTGAAAATATCTTTCTAGATTATATATTAAGCCATGCTTAAGATCGCCCCTTCCATATTAGCTGCCGATTTTTCACGGCTGGGTGAACAAATCAAGGCGGCCGAAACCGCTGGGGCCGATATGATTCATCTCGATATCATCGATGGACACTTCGCACCTAATGTCACCTTCGGGTTGGCCGTTTCTAAAATGTCAAAACAGACCACCTCTCTGCCGCATGATGCTCACCTGATGGTGACCAATCCGGAAAATTATATCGACGACTTCCTGAAAATCGGTGTTGAATATATCACCTTCCATATCGAGATCGGCGGGGAACAAAAAAAACTCGGTGAAAACCGCTGGGTTTATACAGTCTTTATACCTGATGAGAAAAGAATCCGCACCCTGATCGACCGTATCAAAAAGGGCGGCGCCAAAGCCGGATTGACGCTTAATCCCCCGACCGAATTTAAAACCGCCGAACCATTTCTGGATAAAATCGATTTACTGCTTCTGATGTCTGTAAACCCCGGATTCTCCGGCCAGGCTTTTATCGATAATGTTTACAAAAAAATCGAATCCGCCGCCCAATTCCGAGCGGAAAATAAGCTGAATTTCGAAATCATGGTTGACGGCGGCGTTGGGCTGAAAAACGCGCAAAAGCTGCATAATAGCGGCGCCGACATCCTTGTCAGCGGCTCATCTTTTTATCAGTCAGAAGATTATAGCAAATTTATCCGACAATTAAAATCATAGAAAACCCTTGCCATTTTGGGTCGATTTTATATATTCCACTTCTGCCCGATGGCGTAGTATGCCCGAAATCGAGGTAGTGATATAGATATGTTTGGTGAGCTTGTAGATAAATTTGATGATATTTTCAAGAAGCTTCGCGGTGCCGGGAAGCTAACTGAGAAAAATATCAAAGATTCGTTAAAAGAGGTGCGTCGTGCACTTCTCGAGGCGGATGTTAACTATAAAGTCGTCAAAGATTTTATCAAATCGGTCGAAGTGCTGGCGGTCGGTGAGAAAGTTTTAAAATCAATCGAACCGGGTCAGCAGATTGTTAAGATAGTACACGAGGAGTTAATAAAACTTCTCGGTGAAAAAGCCGAACCGCTTGCCGATATCGACAAAACCCCGACCGTCTATATGCTCGCCGGACTGCAGGGATCGGGTAAAACCACCCTCTCCGGCAAACTGGCGCTGGCGGCCAAACGAAAGAACAAAAAACCGCTTCTGGTAGCCGCCGATATCTACCGCCCGGCGGCGGTAAAACAGCTTAAAGTTGTCGGCGACTCGATAGGTGTCGAGGTCTTTCATCTGGAGGGCAAAAAGCCTCCGAAAATCTGCGCCGAAGCCAAAAAATATGCCGAGAAAAACTTCATTGATTTGATAATCTTGGACACCGCCGGACGACTGCACATCGACGACGAGTTGATGCAGGAACTGGAAAAGATAAAAGGTAAAGTCGAACCGGATGAACTTTTGCTTGTCGCCGATTCTATGACCGGACAGGATGCGGTTAATCTTGCCGAACAGTTTCATGCACGGCTAAACTTATCCGGTGTTGTCCTTACCAAACTTGATGGTGACGCGCGCGGCGGTGCGGCAATATCGATCCGTGCCGTAACCGGTTGTCCGATAAAGATGGTCTCGATCGGTGAGAAACTTTCCGACCTCGAACCGTTCCATCCCGACCGGATGGCGTCTCGTATTCTCGGCATGGGCGACATTGTCTCGTTGGTCGAAAAAGCACAGCAGTCGGTTGATTTGGACCATGCCGCCAAAATGGAAGAAAAGCTTCGCAAGAATGCATTTACACTTGAAGATTTTTATGAACAGCTTCAGCAGATAAAACGGATGGGACCGCTCGATTCACTTCTGGGGATGATTCCCGGTGTCGGCAAAGCGTTAAAAGGTGTCGAAGTTGATGAAAAAGGGATGCACCGTATCGAGGCGATTATACAATCGATGACTATCGCCGAACGGCGCAACCCGCAAATTATCGACGGTAGTCGTAAAAGCCGAATTGCCGCCGGTTCGGGTAACTCCGTCCAGCATATCAATCTGCTGTTAAAACAGTTTTATGCAATGCAGAAAATGATAAAAAGTGTTAGCAAAGGTAAATTCAAAGGTTTTCCCAGGGGGGCGTCCCCGTTTGGGCCCGGCTCTTCCGGGACAGGTCCCTTCGGGAAATGATTTTTTATAATGGAGGTACACACAGTTGCCAGCAGTGATTAGATTAAAACGACTGGGGGCCAAAAAAAGGCCAACCTACAGATTTGTCGCGACCGATTCCAGGATGCCCCGTGACGGAAGATTCATTGAGACGCTGGGTTATTACAATCCGATCGAAAAACCGGCAACGGTTAAAATTTTTGAGGATAGAATGACCTACTGGCTGGATCAGGGAGCGCTTCCGTCGGATACGGTGGCCACACTGATGAAGCAGGTAGGCTTTATGAAAAAGTACGAGATGCAGAAAAACGGTGAGGACGTTTCCGGGATTACCGTTTCGGAGACAATAACCGAACGGCCCAAGAAACGTAAAAAGAAAAAGGAGACTAAAACAGAGTAACAATTCATTACGTACTATGACCTAAACCTGTAACCGATTCTACAAAGGAGATTGCCGTGAAGGAATTCATCGAAACAATCGTGAAGGCTCTGGTTGATAATCCTGACGAGGTTGATTTGAACGAGGTTCAAGGCGCACGGACGACCGTTTACGAACTTCGCGTTGGCCAGGGTGATCTGGGTAAAGTTATTGGTAAACACGGACAGACTGCTAAATCGATCCGGACTCTGATTGCCGCGATTTCGGCCAAAAAGGGAAAAAGAGCGGTTCTGGAGATACTGGAGTAGTTGAAGGAAAGGCCGGAATATGTAATTGTTGGTCGTTTTGGACGACCGCGCGGGGTTTACGGGGAAATTTATATCGTTCCGATTTCCGATAATCCGGAACGATTCCATAACGAAGTTACTTTATGGATCGAATCCGGATCAGGCTATACTAAGCTTATTACGGAATCAATCAGATATATCTCCGGTAAACCGGTAGTCAAAATTGAAGGATACAACAGCCGCGAACAAGTCTCCGAACTGACTAACGAGTATTTATATATAGGGAGCAATGATTTAGGAAAACTGCCGGAAGGAAGCTATTATATTTTTGACCTGATCGGCTGCCGGGTGACGGATATCAACAATCGGGAGCTGGGTCTGGTATGCGATGTTTTAAGTTATCCGGCCAATGATGTTTGGGTAATCGAAGTAAAAAATGGTGAAAAAGTGTTATTTCCGGCAGTCGAGAATTTTATAGATGTAGTTGACATAGAAAAAAGACGGATTGTTATCCGTCCGCCGGAGGGTATTTTTGACTCCCCGGATGAAAATTGAAATAATTACTCTTTTCCCGGATTATTTTAAACCGATAATCGAGCAGTCGATAATCGGACGGGGAAAAGAGAATAAGCTCTTTGACATAAGAATAATCAACCTGCGGGATTTTGCGACCGACAAGCATCAAACCGCCGATGATAAACCGTACGGCGGCGGAGGCGGGATGGTCCTCAAAGTCGAGCCGCTCGACGGTTGCCTGGCCTCGCTGGGATATGAGATGAAGCCGAAACCGACCGAAAAGATACTGTTAACTTCGGCGGCCGGATGCCGATTCGAACAAACAGGGGCGGTTGCATATTCATTATTGAACCGGTTAACGATAATCTGCGGACACTATCTGGGTGTTGATGAACGAATTTTGTCGCTGTATGATATCGAGGAGGTCTCGATCGGCGACTACGTCATGACCGGCGGTGAAGCCGCGGCGACGGTGATTATTGATGCGGTCACCCGCCTGATACCGGGCGTGCTGGGGAATTTCGAGTCGGCTATGTCCGACTCGCACAGCGATAAACTTCTCGGAGCGCCGGTATATACCCGACCGGAAGTGTATAAAGGGTTGGCGGTCCCGGAACCGCTGAAAGACGGCAACCACAGGTTGATTGAGCAGTTTCGTAAAAAAGAGTCGATCCGAAAAACATTCGAGAATCGACCGGAACTGCTGGAAGAAATTGAATTTGAAAAAAATGATTTGAAATATATAGATGAGTTGAAGCAAAAAAAGAAATCTACTAATTAATGAGGATAGACCGATGAGACAGATTACACAAATTGAAAAAGGGTTTACCAAAGACAATGTCCCGGAGTTTAAGGCAGGTGACACGGTTAAGGTACATGTGAAAATCAGAGAAGGCGATAAAGAACGAGTCCAGGTATTCCAGGGGACAGTTATCGGCCGGCGCGGAGGCGGGACCAATGCGACTTTTACGGTACGCAAAATTTCCTCCGGGGTTGGTGTCGAACGAGTTTTTGCGCTTCACTCACCGAATATTTCCAAGATACAGCGGGTCCGCAAAGGTAAGGTTCGCCGCGCCAAGTTGTATTATCTTCGCGGTTTGACCGGCAAGTCGGCGCGTATCGAGGAACAGCTCGATGATGTCGGCAAGGCCAAAGAAAAAAAGGTGAAAGTCTCGAAAGCGGCGAAGAAAAAAGCCAAAGCCAAAGCCGAGACCAAACCGGAGCCAAAACCTGAAAAGGCCAAAACCAAAGCTGAAAAACCCAGGGAACCCAAAGAAGAAGCCAACAACGAATAAAATATATTCCATTGTTGAATTTCCAAACCCCGCCAATCCGGCGGGGTTTTTTTTATCGGAAAATCTCTCACACGTCATTGCTATCCAACTTCAATGTGCTGCCGGGTCGCCGCACCCGACGCCATTCTCCTCACACGTCATTGCGAGCCGAGACCGAGTGTAAACGAGGACGAAGGCGTGGCAATCTCCGCGTATATATAGGCTAATCCGTGTCATCTATCGTCACGATTTGGGCAAAAATTCGCTGTAACCGATTGGTATTGTTATTAGTCCAATGAATTGGGTTTGTATCGCATATTTTAACATCTTTTTTTTAAATCGCTATCTCTTTGATATATTTTTTGTAATTGGCGGACTTCCCAAAATTAACATGGGCGGCAGACCTCCCGGCGAAGTCCTGACGAAGGAAGGGTCTGCCCCCAATAAAACCAACCACACGTCATTGCGAGCCGAGACCGAGCGTAAGCGAGGGCGAAGGCGTGGCAATCTCCGCGCAACGATTTTACAATACGGCATCATTCTACTTTTATCCTCTTTCACGTTTCTACATAACGTCCCGAAAACAGAATCAACATTGATTCGGTGGGGAAAATGATAGTTCTGAATTATAAAAAAGAAGGCCATTCTCAATTAGAGAACGACCTTCATGTCCAGGTCGCTACCGTATTGATTGAGCCACTATGTAGCCTATAGCTGATATAATGGATCCAATGACATACGGATGCGTAAGAAGTTTGAACAAACGCGAATCCTTTAGATTTTTTCGCATTTGTTACCTCTTTCTTTACCTCGCTATCATTATCGACCTAATTATTAATATTCTTAATGTGGATATAATGATATTTATAATATTCTATGCTTAATTAGGTTAGTTAAAAATCGCGCAAAGCGCGAGAAAAGTAAGGGTGCCCCACAGCTTGCTGTGGGATCTTTTGTAAAACGCGAAAGTCAAATTTAAGACGTCGAAACTACATAACGTCCCGAAAACATGATCAACATTGATTCGGTGGGGAAAATGAAGACGTTTTTGTGATAATCGAAACGAATTAAAAAATCCTTGCGTAATTATAATTGAATATGTTAATGTCATTATTGACTGAAAGGGAGTAATAACGCGTGAAGGGATCCTTTACACAGGAAAAAGAAATGAGAGCCATTGTTTATGGATGGCTAAAAGAACAAGGTTTGACGGTCGAAAGCGAATTTGCTGTGCCATGGGGTATTTGCGATCTTGTGGGAATATCTCTAAATAATAAGAATATTGCTCGCCGATTAAAAAACGGACAAACCAAATCCATGGCCTCTATTTCTAAAATCTCCATATTTCGTGAAATCCCTGATGACAAGAGCGGACACTCGATAAGATTAGATACACTATATAGAAATTATAGCAAATATTTATCTTCTTCTGATATATTGCGTGTAATTAATCAACTTAAAAGGGATGGTTTCATTTTTTCGACAAGGCGCAATCATTATCAAAGCTTAAATGGATGGATACCTCTATATAAAAGAATCGTGGCGGTAGAATTAAAATTAAATAGAATCAAAGATGTTCTATTACAGGCAAAATCGAATACTTCATTTGCGACCGAGAGCTATGCTGCGTTTCCATTAGAGGTTGCTGATAGAATAAGTAAAAGCAATCGCATAAGGGAATTTATTGACGACGGAGTCGGGATTATATCGGTTACCTCTAATCAATGTGAAATGATCTTAAAGGCCTCGCCTAAGTCACTAGATGCAGATAATAATATGCGATTTTATTGTGCTGAGCATTTCTGGCGCAAGTTCATTAAAGACAATGAAACATAAATTGTTTCACTACTTGTTCCGGTCGTCTTGCTTGCTTTTCTGACACTATATTATTCCTGATAGACTTGCCGATTACAAAGGCCTTAGAGAAATTTTGGTAAAGGGCTAAAGCCCTGCCAGCGGAGGGAATATTTTCAATAGAACTGATCCACTCCTGATAGAATTTGGCTACTTGTTCCCTTGCCACATCAGAATCTTCATAAATGTCAAAATCCCTATAGAGAGAATTTAGTTGGTCGTAAACCTCAGTATTATTTTTTATCACTTTTATTGATTTGCGTAACCAATGTTTAAGCTCAGGACTGACTTTAGCCCATCTAAGTAATGGAGGAATTGCAATTCTTGCAGAGCCCCGTCTTGCGAAACCACCAGCGAGATTATACTTGTATCCACGGCCCAAACCAATAACCGGATAATCGACAAGTCCGCGAGCCCATAGAATAAGGTTTAAGGCCCAATATGGCCCAGCAAGTGTTATTGCATCTAAAGGGAGTTCTTCGTTGAGTCCCTCATGTAACTTTATAATATTTGGGATTTTTTTCGCATTCAACATATTTGAACCCGACCAATCGGATAGACTACTGTCTACAATCCAGGTGCCGCTAGCTTGGGCCCTATCGAAGCAATCCCTTGCATTCTTAATAATTCTATTTCTATGGCGTGCATAGCATGATTGATCTTTATGAGTTAAAATTAATGGAAGAATTAATTTCCCACCGAATCGATTGTTTTGCTTCCATTCATATGTTAATTCCGCTAAAATCTTGTTTATTTTATTCCTACTATTGTCGTTAACCAATGGTAATTGTGGGATACTAAGCCAGGCAGGTTTTAGATCTGGGCATTTATTTAAAATCGATTCTAAGAATTCCTCAATATCGTTTCTACTAATCCGGCCAGTGTATTTCCTCTTTGTAAATATCGATTTGTCATCGAATTTTAAAAATCGATTCCAAAAATCATCATCTACATATTGATTCCAATTATCGTAAATATCAATACCGGGATCAAACCAAATTTGTTTATTCTTTAGGCTTCCTAACCTAATATCCCGATTGCCCTGAGAAATTCGTACAATTTTTGATTCGCTATAATATCTTCGATATATTGAAATATCCGTTGAAGAATTTATTAAAGGAATAAAAACAGACACAAAAATCCTCCTAAATCAAGTCCTCTTTGCGCAATAAATTATTGCAGGCATGTTCTAGCTCGGGGAATAACGTCATTTCGTCTATACCTACATTTTCCAATTCTTTTCTTAATATATCTTTAACATTGCTGGCGATAGGTATCCCTGCTAACGACGGTGCCTGAATCCTGTCAAGGCCAAATTTTTTTGAACCGTGAAGCGTAAAAGTTCCCCTTTGCATCATTAATCGCTCTGAATTCCAGACTGGCTTTATAGCTATAGTGGGTAATCCTTCGATTCTTTCGTTGGCTCCAAGCCTGAAATAGCCTTTTATCAAATCTTCCTTTATATGAGCGTCGAATGATGTTGATTTTGTCTTTTTATGTAATTTGCTAATATCATCCGGATTTAGTAGAAATACAATTCCATCAGTTTCATTTTCGTTCCTTTTTGGAGGGATACATGCGAAATATAGTGCAAACAACGCACTTTCCGTCCAATCCAGAAGTCTGGTCTGTAGTCCATAATGTTGAGCAAGTTGAATCCACTTTAGATTTTCATTCTTCTCGGGAGGCTTGTTTAATTTTATTTCAGCTATTCGCCTGAAATCTCTTAATAATTCCAGAGCCCGAATTCTCTTTTCCACATTTTCGTGACGCAATGCAGACGGAGTTAAGGTCCACGAAATATCCCTATGACCTCTAAACCAGAAGTTCTTATTCTGCTTTAATGTAATCGATAGTACTTCCAAATAATTACTTATACTTTTAATTTCGCCGATTGATAAAAAGCAATCAACCGGACACTTGAATTTCCTCGATTTCTTCTGCGAAAGACGTCGCATAACCAGTTCGATTAATAATAATTAATTGTTTTAACAG
>Ga0272443_10001526_pt1 | contig 33239 bp, 29 predicted proteins | sample SSMAcet12_FD_193581 | JGI IMG/M metagenome (GOLD analysis project Ga0272443, IMG submission 193581) | Marine sediment archaeal communities from Little Sippewissett salt marsh, Falmouth, MA, United States - SSM-Acet-12 | ecosystem: Environmental > Aquatic > Marine > Wetlands > Sediment ... | reverse complement strand
CACCACCGTACGTGCCGTTCGGCATACGGCGGTTCAACCAAACAGACTATTGTACCTCCAATCGAGTACAATACTGTCCTTGTCCATGCGTTTTGCATGGAGCTTCTCATAATATCCCACTGCATCCACCAGTTTGTAATGGTCATGAATAGTTCTATTCTCAATAAGATGATTCATGAGTCCTGCCATCTTCCAGTACGATTTACTCCCAAGCTTCCATTTCGACAATCTCCATTCCTCAATTCCCAGTTGTCTGAGTCTGTGTTTCCTGTTTCTGCCGGTCTTCCATTGTTTCCATAGATATTGACGGACTCTCCTGCGAATCCATTCCATCAGATGTAGGAGGTATCCCTTAATGAAACTTCTTGCAAAATACCCAATCCATCCTCTCAAGACACTGTTGAGTTCACTGATGACCACTTCTATGGCTACACCACGATTACGCTTCGTGATGAGTCTTATCCGGTCTTTTAGTTTCTTCAGCTTCTTTTCTTGGGGTCGGATCATTCCAAGTCTGCCCTTTTCTCCATAGGTTAGGAATGTGAAGCCAAGGAAGGTTGAGCCCACGGCTCTCCTTGCTTCCGTTTTCTCCATGTTCACCGACAGTTTCAGTTTCCTTTCAAGGTAGCTTTTCGCATTGTCTCTCACTCGGTAAGATGATCTCTTACTCTTGGTGAATATGTTGCAGTCATCAGCGTATCTCACGAATTTCAATCCCCTGCTTTCCAGTTCCCTGTCATAGGGGGTTAGATAGACGTTCGAAAGAAGCGGTGACAGTGGGCCTCCCTGTGGAGTCCCGAGGGCTGTCGCCATCATACTTCCGTTTGTCATCACTCCGCTTTTTAGAAATACGTAAATGAGTCTCCTCACGTCCTTGTCGTCCATGTACTTGTCTATCAGTCCCATGAGTATGTCATGGTTCACTGTATCGAAGAACTTGGACAGATCGAGATCGACTACGTGTTTGTAGCCCTCAGACATGTAGGTCTGGGCGAGTCGAACCGCATCTTCAGCACTTCTATTCGGCCTGAAGCCGAAGCTGTAGTCACTGAATGTCGGTTCGAATACAGGGGTCAGTACCTGCACAAGTGCCTGCTGGATTACTCTATCCACTGCCGTGGGTATTCCAAGCAGACGTACCCCTCCATTATCTTTCGGTATCTCTCTTCGGAGTACCGGTTGAGGTTTGTACGTCCGTGTGACAATCTGTTCACGAATCTCTATCCAATGAGCTTCAAAGTAGGCTGGTAGTTCTTCAACTCCCATGCCGTCAATGCCTGCAGAACCCTTGTTCTGCATCACCTTCTTCATCGCTTCATGGATGTTCGTGAAGGAAATCAGCTGTTCACACAGTACTGTGTTCGGTGTTGACCTGTCTTCCTTTCTCATAATTTCCTTTCCATCTGTATCATCCCCTGTCCAGGCCTATTGCCGTTCGGATTCACAGACAGACCTTTCTTTTTCGAAAGGTATTTGATTGTTCAGCCCTTCATGCCTGTTCCCTCAGTCACTACTATGGCCTCTGCTGACTTCTCCACATTCGTTGTTATTACGTCGTCATAAGCGATATTGCAGCCTCGTACGCTGTGGAGACCTCACGGGATAAGCCATCATTCTTTCCTCGTTTACCCGCCTGATTTACGCCTAGGACTACATTGCCTTTTTGCATTTCACTGCTTTTTGCCAGCTTGTCCGTCCTCTGCGCCTACTATCAGGTTTCTGTCCGTCGGGCCACGATTTCGCTATTGCTTCTTCTCTCCCACACCTCGCGATGTGAAACTTGCAAGTCGCTATCGGGTTCGTCGGCAACTACGCCCCTTGGGACTTTCACCCAAGAATGATGACATGCCCGTCATACAAAAAACAGCTGTCAACAGATCACTCTGTGACAGCTGTTGCCCCTGAAATTACCGGTATCCTCAGAGGATCCACATCACAAGAGACGGCATGAAGGTGATAAGGAGCAGAACTGCAATCATCGAGAAGAGAAATGGCCACAGATGAGCGATCGTATCCTTAAGATTTGCGTTGATCACCTTCGCGCTCGTGAACAGACACAGACCGAACGGCGGTGTGAGCATTCCTATGGCGAGGTTGACTGTCAGTACGATACCGAAATGAACAAGATCCACATCTAGAGCCTTTAGAATCGGAAGGAGGAGAGGTACAGCAATGATCTGAATCGATCCTGCCTCCATGAACATCCCTCCGATGAGCAGAGCTGCGTTGATGATCAGTAGCAGAAGGACCTTGTTGCCGGTGATACCAAGGACAACTTCAAATGCCTTCTGCGGAATCTGCAGGTAGACCATGACGTAGGCAAACAGAGAGGCGCTGGCGATGATGATCATGATTCCCGCCGAGCTGATCGCAGACTGGATGATAATCTTGGGAAGCTCAGAGAGCCTGATCTCCTTGAAGACGAACACACCGACGATGATCGAGTAGACAACCGCCACAACGGCCGATTCGGTAGGTGTGAAGATTCCAAGGAAAACACCACCGACGATGATGACAGGGGTACCGAGTGCCACGATGGTATCAATGACAACGGTCTTCACATCCTTACCGCCCAGTCCGATCGTATTTCTGGGTATCTTCTGCTTACGGCTGGTCACGTAGGTCACGATAAACAGCGCAAAAGCAAAAACGACACCGGCAGGGAAACCGACCTTGTACAGATCCCCCACAGAAACCTTCGTGATCGTTCCGTAGATGATGAATGCGATTGAGGGGGGGATGATGATACCGATAGGACTGGAGGCTGTGATAATCGCGGCGGCGTAGGGCTTGCTGTACTTGTGTTCCACAAACCCTGTAGCCATGACACCGCCGATTGCTGCGGCAGTTGCGATCGCAGACCCGCTGATAGCAGCAAAGAGCATACAGGCTACAATCGCCACCATACCCATTCCACCGGTCAGCTTACTGACAAATAAACCTGCAAAGGAGATCAGCCGCTTAGCGAGCCCTCCCTTGTTCATCAGATCTCCTGCGAGAATGAAGAACGGGATCGCCAGCAGAGCAACTGAATCGACGCTGGTGAAAAAACGCTGGACTGTAACGATCGGGTTAATTCCTGCTGCGATAATGGTGAACAGCGAGCTGAGGCCCATACTGGTTACAATGGGAACCCCCAGACCGAGAAGGGCAAATACGGAACCGAATAAGAGCAGAGTCATGAGCGGGCCTCCTTGATGGCATCAACGATACCTACCGCTGTCTGGAAGATAAATATCCCGAATGCCGGCGGGAATATCGCATAGACGTATCGCTTGGGTATACGCATGTTTGTTGTCACCTGGGACCCTGAGATCTCGATGAAATCGAATGCGATGAAGAACATAGCGAGGAAGAACCCAAGGGAAAACAGTTGTTGAACCACCAGCAGCCAATTCTTTGGAGTCGTCGGCAGTATCTCTTCGAGCACACTGACATTAATATGGGTGCGCCGCCGGGCGATCATTGCAGCTCCGATCATGATGGCCCAGATATCCACATACCGGGTAAGTTCCTCAGTCCACCGAAACCCGGTGCCGACAACATACCTGAGAACGATCTGACCGAAATAGGTAACAATCATGGTAGAAAACAGTAAGAAAATAATAAAGCCGGAAATTTTGTCTATGATTTTACTGGCTTTGTGCAATGTGTCCACGGACCACCTCCTTAGAACATATGCTGGTACAGCGCAGTGCTGTACCAGCAGTTAGATATACCTATACGTCCGTTATTTGATCGCCTGAATAGCTTCGTAGTAATCCTTGAGGATTCCCTTGGCATACTTGTCAATCACAGGGCCCATGGCGTTAACGAAGGGAGCCTTGTCGACTGCGTTGATCTTCATACCTTCCTGAATCAGTTCAGCTTTGGCTGAAGCTTCATCGGCTTCCTGCTCGAGACCGAGTTTGTAGGCTGCATCCAGTGCGCTCTCGACGATGATCTTCTGATCTTCTTCGGGAATGCTGTTGAACCAGGCAAGGGAGGTCTGCATGGTGGCGAATGCGAATACGTGACCGGTTTCAGACAGATAGTTCTGAACTTCATCGATGTTGTAGTCTCTGGTGGTGATGATGGTGTTTTCATGTGCTTCCACCGTGCCCTGTTGCAGTGCCGTATAGACTTCAGACCATGCCATTGCCTGGGCATTGGCACCGAGGGTCTTGAAAGTGTCGATATATACGGGACTCTCAGCAACTCTCATCTTCACTCCTTCCAGATCAGCAGGGGTATATACCGGATTGTTGGCCATCGTCACGTGGCGGAAACCTCGCGGCATGGTAGACAGGTTCTTGAATCCATACTGGTCTCCAAGAGCCATGATTTCGTCATACAGTTCACTGTCAAGGAACTTGTACACATGCTCCCAGTCTCTGAAGAGGAAAGGAAGGTCGAGTACATCGATCTCGTGCATGTAGAGGTTCAGGTCACTGGTTGTAATGATCGAGAACTGAATCGTTCCTGCCTGAAGTCCTTCCATGAGGGGACCCGAGTCTCCGAGCTGTCCACCGCCAAGAATGATGATCTCATATCGGCCGTTTGTCTTTTCTTCAACCTGACGTTTGAATTCGTGTGCATAATTGTCATACGCGGTACCGGGAGCTGCGATGTGACCGAGTCTCAATTCCTGAGGACCGGCGGCCTTCTCGTCTCCACCCTGAGCGAACAGAACGCTTGTGCTCAGCAGTGCGAGCAGCAGTACAAGTACTAAACCCTTTTTCATTTCTTCCTCCTGTGTGAACCGGCTCCGGGCTGTGTTCACATCTTATTTTTCTCCAGGGAGCACGATGCCCCCGGTTTTCTTATCGGTTATGTGCAAGGTCGTAGGCAACCTGGATGATCCAGTCCTCCTGCCCACCCACGGCTCTGCGGCGCCCGAGTTCAACGAGTATCTCTCTCGGGTCGAGATCAAATCGCTTTGCCGCTCTCTGCGCATGGAGCATGAAGGATGAATAGACCCCTGCATACCCCATCGTGATAGCATTGCTCCGCCTTTCCGGCATCGCTTTTCCCTTTTCGCTCATCAGCGGCAGCATCACATGTTCAGCTGCATCGATAGTCTTGAAGACATCGGCGTTTACATGAACGCCATACTTGCCAAGTGCCGCAACCAGCAGCTCGGTCGCGCTGTTACCTGCTCCGGCCCCGAGGCCTCCAAGGGAACCGTCTATATAGGAGGCTCCGGCTCTCACCGCAGCCATCGAGTTGCCGATTGCAAGACCAAGGTTGTCGTGGGCATGGTGACCGATCGGGATATCAAGAACCTTTTTCAACCCTTCCACTCGCTGGGCTACCTCGTAAGGAAGAAGGGCTCCGGCACTGTCTGTGACATAGATCACATCCGCACCGTAGGATTGCATGATCAGGGCCTGCTCCTGAATCTTCTCAACTTCAGCCATGTGTGCCATCATCAGGAATCCGACAGTGGTATAACCGAGGTCCTTACAGGCCTTGATGTACTGCTCCGACGTGTCGGCTTCAGTAACGTGAGTGGCTACGCGCGCTATCGAGGCTCCACGCTTCTTCGCCTCGGTGAACCCTTCCAGGGTACTGATGCCGGGGATGATAAGAACTGCAAGGCGGGAGGATTCCATCACCGAGCTCGCCGCGCTGATCAGTTCCATCTCGTCAACCTTCGAGAAACCGTAGTTCAGGCTGCTTCCTTCCAGACCGTCTCCGTGGGAGACCTCCACGATATCGACACCTGCCTCGTCAAGGGCACGTGCGACCCTCTCTATCTCTTTGACGGTGTACGAATGGGATACCGAGTGACTGCCGTCTCGAAGTGATGTATCAGTAATATAGACTCTGCTCATCTGTTTCCCTCCAGAATATGTCTGGCGAACCGCTCTCCGATGTTGACCGATGCGCTGTTGATGATGTCCAGGTTTCCCGAGTAGGTGGGAAGGAAATCTCCCAGCCCCTCCACTTCTATGACCATCGTCACCACATCGTTCTCGATGATCGGTTCCACCAGGAACCGATAGCCGGGTACGTAGGTCCTGAGCTGCTCCGCCATCTGGTCGACAGACTCCCTGATTGCCTTGAAGTCAGGGTTCTCGACCTGTGTATAGATCGTGTTGCGCATCAGGATCGGCGGCTCAGCAGGGTTCAGGACGATGATCGTCTTGGATTTCTCAGCGCCTGCAACGACTCTGAGAGCTTTCTGTGTAGTTTCGATAAACTCAACAAGGTTCTGCCGGGTTCCGGGACCGGCACTCTTGCTCGACACTGAAGAGACGATCTCTGCATACTTCACCCTGCACGCACGGTTCACCGCGTATACCATCGGTACCGTAGCCTGCCCTGCACAGGTGACCATATTGACGTTGTCCAGTGAGAGAATATCGTCAGCCACATGGACTGCAGGAACGGTATACGGGCCGATTGCCGCGGGAGTCAGGTCGATAGCTATCTTGCCGGCTTTCTTCAGCAGCGGCGCATGCACCTGGTGCGGTGCGGCTCCCGTTGAATCAAAAACGAGACGAATTGAATCGTCATCAAGGACCGGATCAAGTCCCTCTATCGTTGTCGGGATACCGTAGCTCTGCGCTATCTCAATCCCTCTTGAGTGCTTGACACCCACTACATAGGCGACTTCAATCAGCTCGCTGCGGTTAAGCTTAATGAGCAGATCTGTCCCTATATTACCTGGGCCTATTATGGCCGCTTTTATTTTTTCAGGCATAATTCCTCCAAAGAGTAATGGTTTCTGAGGTGGCTCTCGCTTGTTACCTGACGAGAAGTGTTACCTCTCCGATGGTGCTGAACCGGGCAGTGACGGTGTCTCCTTTCGAGACAGCCACCATCCTGGAAAGGGCTCCGGGAAGGACTACATCCCCCTTTTTGAGTCCTGAGCCAAGCTGTCCCATCTTCTGTGCAAGCCAGGCTACACAGTAGGCTGAATCTCCGAGAACGGCAGTACCGTTCCCGCTCCCCACCAGTTCATCATTCACGTAGAGATCCATCGTTTCTGCCAGCCGGTCAAACCCGTCGATCGGGGTCCTCTTTGATCCGAGGATATAGCGTCCGCAGGAAGCGTTGTCTGCCACCGTGTCGCTTATGCCGATCTTCCAGTCTTTCACTCTGCTGTCAACGATCTCGAGTGAGGGGACAACGTAATCGGTTGCCTCAAGGACATCATCGATACTGACAGGTCCCTCGCTGGCAAGATCTTTTTTCAGAACAAATGCGATCTCCGCTTCCACACGGGGCTGAAGCATCGTGCAGATCTCAAGCACTCCGTCAGTGATCTCCATATCGGAAAACAGATGACCGTAATCCGGCTGGTCGACTCCCAGGAGGTCCTGCATAGCCTTGTTTGTCAGGCCCACTTTCTTCCCGCTCACTACCCTGCCGTTCTTTGTTCCGCGCTCCACATTGTAGAGTTGAACAGCATACGCCTCTTCGAGTGTGAAAGGATCATAGCTCGTGCTCAGAGGTGGAATAGGAACGAGGGTGTCCGCCGCCTGCTGAAGGATGTCGGCGATTTCCTGTATCCGGTGTGTGTCCATAGGGGTTTCCTTAAATTTCGTTGAGGAACGAATCAATCAGGGCGACGAAGCGTTTGTTCTGTTCGATCTGTGTCCAGTGACCACAGTTGCCGAACATATGAAGCTGGGCATTTGGGATCAGGTTGAACAGTGCATAACTGGTTTCGGTCGGGATGACCTCGTCTTCTCTGCCGTGCACGACAAGGGTCTCATGCATCACCTTGGTGATGTCCGCATACGGGCAGGCCATCATACTCACACCGTCCTGCCGTGGGGCGGGGAACATACGTCCGAATGTCTCCTGGTAACCGGGGCGGACTGAAGCGTCGTAACGCATCTGCACCAGATCGGGATTAATCATTGACTTGTTGGAGACAAACGAGTAGAGTGCTCTCTCCATCTGCTCGAAACTCGGAGTATAGCCCCACACATCATCAAGGCCCTTGGTCAGTTTGAACTCAACTCCCATCGAACCCATAAGAACGATTCGTCCGATCCGTTCGGGGACACGGATAGCCATCCACAGAGCGAGCGCTCCACCGAAGGAGTTTCCTACCAGATCGGCCTTCTCGATTTCCAGGGCATCCATGAAGCCGATGAGCTGACTGCCCCAGGTTTCCATGTTGAATTCGATCCCTTCGGGTCTGTCAGTATATCCGAAACCGACCATGTCGGGAGCAAGCGCTCTGCGCTTTTCGGAGATCTTGGGAAGCACGAGTCTCCAGTTAGCCCATGCGGTAACACCGGGACCAGAGCCGTGAATGAAAATCACAGGCTCGCCTGTGCCGTAATCATGATAATTCACCTTCACGCCGTTCACATCTATGCTCTTGCCGATCTCTGGGTTCTGTTTCATCTCACCTGACATTACAATTCTCCTTCATTACTTTTGTGCTATATTATCGCACGCCGTTCTCATTTATAAACATGATACGACCCATCACTACCTCTGTCAAGAAAAAAATTTACTTTGGAAGCATTATTCTCGGTATCCTATACCGTGGCTGATCCGCTCAGCCGCCCTGCTGAGAATTTCTTTGAACTCTTCGAGTCGACGGGTATCGGTACGGAGAGTAGGTGAACTGACGCTGATAGCCGCACAGACCTCTCTGTATCGGTTGAAGATCGGCACAGCTATACAGACAAGGCCATTCTCGAACTCTTCACGGTCGTAGGAGACGCGGGTCTTCTTCACTTGTGAAAGAAGAATCCTGAGGCTTGCAGGATCTGTCACTGTGTGAGGGGTGTACGGCTTCATTTCCCCTGCCAGCACCCGTTCCTGCTCCGCTTCATCCTGGAAAGCAAGCAGGCATTTACCTACTCCGGTGCAGTAGGCGGGGTTACGCTTACCGATGAAGGAAGATATTTTCAACGTGTTAGGAGCCTCGATCTTATCAACATAGAAGACATCACCCTGATCATAGACCGCCAGGTGAACAGTCTCACCCATCTGACTCATGATCTCTTTGAGAATCGGGTGCGCAACATCGATGAAGTCAAAGGAGGAAAGGCGTGCTGCAGAGAGATCCACAACCTTGAAGCCGAGGCGGTAGCGTTGTCCGTCATCGGATTTTTCCAGGAATCTTCGTTTCTCAAGTGTCGATATCAATCCGAATGTGGTACTTTTATTAAGTGAAAGTTCACGCGCGATCTCACTGACTCCCCATTCACTCTTTTCCGTTGTGAATAGCTCGAGAATTGAAAGAGCACGATCTACTGACTGAATTATTTTGTGCGACTTTGTCGCATGCTGTTCTTTTTTTATTTCCATAGTATAATACTACCCGGATTTACACGTTTGTAAAGGAAAATAGTATTGCAAAGTTTCATTCTTTCAAGGTGCAGGAGGAGTGAACACTGGTTCTGTCAGTCTACCGTGCATGCTTCTCTATCTCTTCACCGATCATGGCATTGGTGAAGGGAAAGTATGGAACGAGGTCTTCGATATCATCTCTGAAATCACTTGCAACCCAGTGCCTGATGAGAGCAATCATGCCACCTTCACCGTACAGGTACATGTTCTCAACCTTGCGTGCATGCCCGGGCTTTACACGCAGTTTCCACTCCTCGAGAAAGGCATGCCGGGTAAGTTTCAGGATTCTGTGGAGCAGCTCCTGGTTCCCATGGTCGCTGAGAATCACGCGGCACAGATCTTTGTTTGCAAGAATGATGGAAAGCAGGTCCCGACCCATCTTCGTCACGTCTCTGCTCTGACTGAGAGAGCCGGTGATGATTTCCATCAACTGCTCTTCGATGGTGGAAAGAAGGTCTTCAGGTCCGTAATAGTATTTGTAAAAGGTATTTCGGTTGATATCGGCCCTACGGCAGATCTCAGTGACGGTGATTCTGGCAATCTCTTTTTCCTGCATCAGCTCAAGAAGACTCTGAGACAGTACCATCTTCGTGTATTTTGTCCGACGATCTTCTTTTGAATCACGTCCTGCTGCAGGTGCAGCGCTCATGGTGCCTCCTCTACAATCCTGCCATGGAAGTGTATGTTCTGGTACAGCTATAAAGGATTGTGTCGCTGAACAGTCAGATGCTGACCAGAGCCTCTCTTTACCGCTCTACACACTGATAGTACCATAGAAGCGTGTTTTTTCATAGACAATATGTTCATTATACAACACGGAGTCTTGCATATTGGTGAAACTCTGGTCTATGAGATCAACACGAGGGAGATCTGACATGAACCGTCTTATCGTCTTGATCCTGAAATTTCCCAGGATTCTCCTGATGAGTATCGCTGTCATCACAATAGTGTTCGCATTCAGCATCATGAACCTCACGGTCGAAGCTGATATCACGAAGGCGATTCCTTCAGACCTTCCCGAGTCTGTCTACCTGGACCGGGTAAATGAGTTGTTTCCGAAACAGGAGTTCTTCATCATAGGTCTGATTTCAGATCCGCTGTTCACCGTCACCAACATCCAGAAGCTTGCTCTCCTTACCGAACGGTTCAGCCGCATAGAGGGAGCCGGCAGCGTACTGTCTCCCGTGAACCTTGATATCATCACGGCACGTGAGGATGGTATCGAAGTCACACAGATCCTTCCTGACCTCCCTGAGACAGAAGAAGAGGTTGCCTCTTTTCGTCACGAGATTACGACAAACAGACTCTATAAGGGAACCTTTATCAGTCCTGATGAAACAGCCGCCCTCATCCTGATCCAGATAAAGGAGGGGGAGAAACGGGAGGCGATGCTTCAAGAGATCAAGCAGGTCATAGATGAGGTGCAATCGGATGGGGAAACCTACCGGATTGCCGGGGAAGGAGCGACGCTCAGTGAGGTGAAGAATATCATTACCGATGATCTGATGATCCTCTCACCTCTGGTGATCCTGGTGATCCTTTCGATCCTGTTTGTCAGTTTCAGGAACATAAGAGGAGTGGTACTTCCTGTCCTGACAGTCGTGATCAGTGTTGTATGGACTCTTGGGATCATGTCGGTTCTGAACATTCCCCTTTCTATCATGACAACCGTTGTCCCCACCATTCTGATTGCCATCGGCAGCGCCTACGGCATTCACATCATCAACCGGTTCATGCTTGTCGACAGCCATGAAAAGGATACATTGATCCGAGAAACCATCGGTCACACGGGACTTGCCGTCCTGATGGCAGGCCTTACCACAATAGCCGGCTTCCTTTCGTTTCTCAGCAGTGACATCGGGATGATCCGCGAGTTCGGCATCTTTACCGCAATCGGCGTACTCTGTGCTCTTGTGTTCTCTCTCACCTTCATTCCCGCTCTCCTGTACGTGCTTCCTCTGCCGAGGCATAAGCGGACTTCTTTTCGCAGCGATGAATCGCGTCCGGGACACCTCGGACACGCTCTCGCATCTCTTGCTCGTGCAGTTGAACGTCATACAGGCCTTGTCCTTCTCCTGGTGATCCTTTCAGCCTCGGTCTCTGTTGCTGGTGTCACCCGCCTTCGGGTCGAAAGCGATCTTGTTCAGATGTTCGGAAAGAATTCGAAGGTGATGCAGGACAATGAATTCTTCAACACCTACTTCAGTGGAACCATGACCATGCAGGTTGTGTTCGAAAGTGAGGAAGCTGACCGGATGAAGGACCCTGAGGTCCTTACAGCCATGCAGGACCTTCAGGCCTATGCTGAGACCTTCGAGTTTGTCGGAAGCAGTCAGTCACTCGCTGACATAATCGAGGAGATGCACTTTGTGATGAGCGGGAACAGCGGGGAACACAATTTACTGCCCGAAAGCAGAAAACTCGTCAGTCAGTATCTCCTTCTCTATTCTCTTACCGGCGACGATAAGACGATCGAAAACCTTGTCAACTACAACTACTCTGCAGCTAACCTGACGCTGTTCATGAAGAGCAGCAACCTGACGAAGATGCTCAATTTCGAAAAGGATATAGAGCATTACATACACAAGAACATCAATCTGAACGGAATCACCATCACCCCGACAGGACGTATCACCGCAATGTCGGTGCTCAGCAATCTGATTGTGAAGAGCCAGCTGCTCAGTATCACAGTCTCTCTTCTGCTTGTGCTCCTGATCACCTCCACCCTCCTCAGATCATTCATCCTCGGCATGATTTCAACGATCCCGATTCTGATAACGCTTCTTGTCAACTTCGGTCTTATGGGATACTTCGACCTTCCACTTGATATGGCAACGGTACTGATCGCAAGTGTTGCAATCGGTATCGGTATCGACTACTCCATCCACTACATCACGCACTACATCAGTGAACGGGCAAAGGGGAACCCGATATCCCTTTCAGTCCGGCACAGTCACCAGACCACCGGCAAGGCTATCGTGTACAACGCCCTCTCGGTCGCTGCAGGCTTCCTCGTGCTCATCTTCAGCAGCCTTGCAAGTATCGGGATCCTCGGGATGATGATTGCGCTTACCATGGCAGTTGCCTCCTTCGGCTCCCTTACCATCATCCCTGCAATCCTCTCTGTGCTGGACAGAAGAGGATTGCTTGATACACGTATCGGAAAAGGGGTTCCTGACACCCTTTTCCCTCTCGAATAACGCAATTGGAGGAATATATGAACACAAAGGCAAAGAGCTTGATTACACTGACCGCTGTCCTTCTTAGCCTCCTTCCGACCCTCATCTATGCCGGAGGCTCTTCTGAAAAGGATACGGAAGATACAGGAGAGTCTGTACACCGGTTCTCATTCTCTCCCTACAGCGGAGATGACACACGAACGGGAAAGGAGATAATGGAAGAGGCGAACGATACGCTCCTTGCGGGCAATATCGCAGCTGATATTACCATGATTCTGGAGAATGAGAAGGGAAATCAACGGGTACGGGAACTCAGTATCATATCCCAGGATACCGACGGGTTGAACCGGTCGGTGCTGCACTTCACCTCTCCCGCCGACATCGAAGGGACCGGCTTCCTTATGATCGAGACCCCTTCGGGAGATTCTGATATGTGGCTGTACCTGCCGGAACTCGGAAAGGTACGCCGTATTGTATCAGCAGGAAAACAGGAGTCCTTCATGGGAAGCGATATCACCTACGCCGATATGGAAGGGAGAAACGTGAACGAATACACCTTCAGGCGGTTTGAGGATGAAACAGTCGATGCTCAATCATGCTATGTTATCGAGGCCGTCCCATTACGTGAAGACAGTGAGTACGGAAAAACTGTTTACTCAATCAGCAAGGAACAGATGGTTCCTCTGAAAGCACTCATGTTCTCTCCCGAAGGCACCTCCCTGAAGGTGATGAATATGAAAGATCTGAGGTATATAGAAGGAACATGGATTCCTACACTCATAGAGGTGGAAGATATCACCAAAGGACATCACACGATCATGACTCTGAGAAACATCGAACTGAACACGAGAGCCGATGATTCAGTGTTCACCCAGCAGTATCTCAAAAGGGGGAAATGATGAGCACCAGACGAGTCCCCACGCATACAAGGTTTCTGTCCTATACTCTGTTGCTCATTCTTGGCTGTTATTCAGCGGCAGCCGGAGGCATTGATAGTTCAGGTTATACGGAAACCGGCTTCTCCCTGCCTGTATTCTGGAACGGGGATCAGGAATATTTCAGGCTCTCAAGCGACCTGATGCTCACCTTCAGCCACAGTACGGACATAGTAGATCTTGACGCATCTCTCCTGTTTCGGGTCGATGCACTGAACCGGGCAGAAGAACTGCAGGATACCTTTCTGTTCATTCCCGGTGAGATAACTCTTTCGCTCTATCTGGAATCCTTTGATATTAAGGTGGGCTACCAACGATTCAGCTGGGGACGGGCAGACGGAGTGAATCCGAGTGATCTGACAAATCCCGTCAACATGAGTTCCCTGAGTAATCTGGCAGTGACGGAACGGTCCGAACGGCTTCTGCCTGTCATTGGAGCTGGCCTCACCTGGTACGCGAAGGACACACTTATCATCGAAGGGATTTACCTTCCCTCTTTCACCCCGCCGGTACTCCCGTCTCTGAGCGCCTCGCTGCCCGAAACCCTTTCAGGGACACAGATCGTCCTTACCTACCCTGCCACTGCACCCGACAGCTTCGAAGCAGGTATCAGGGCGAATATGCTGACTTCCATCGGAGATTTTTCGGTGAGCTACTTTTATGGATTTGATGAGGTGCCGACCCTGACGGCTCAGACGGCAGTACAGGATATGGGAGGCTATGAAACCGGTGTTCTTGAAACACTCAGACTCAGTTTTGACCGGGTCCATATCATCGCAGGAGACTTTGCGGTTCCCCTGCAGAACGTGGACCTCAGAGGAGAGGCGGCATTCATCATCACCTCAGACCTCCGGACAGAGCATGTCTCTGTTCGCAATCCATTTCTCCACTATACGCTCAGCGCAGGCTATACCTTCTTCGAGTCCTTCCGCACCACCATCGCTTTCTCTCAGAAGATCATCGCAGGCTATGAAGGAGTTTCAGACTACCCATACAGCGTGCAGCTGCCCGACCAGGATGCTGCGTATTACGATGAAGCCTACACGATCCTCTTCAGCCCCATGGTGAGCGGCCAGAGAGCCCCCGTCATGACCAGTATCATGGCAGCGATAACCACACCACTGTTCAGTGACTACCTGGAGCTCTCCGTTCTGGCAATGTACAACCTGCCCGAGGAGTACCAGTCCGGTCCGGGAACGAAACTGGGGGATCTTCTTATCAGCCCCTCTCTCAGCTGGCAGGTGGCGGATGCAATGGAGGTGACGGCAGGAGCACACCTGTTTTTCAGCTACCTTATTGACGATGAAGGGACCTGGATAAGTGACCCCTCGACTACATTCGGTATGGCCGACACCTTCGATCAGGCGTACCTGAAAGCCCGCTACAGTTTCTGAGACATCAGAACAGCCATCAGATGTTTCTGATGACTGCATGATATCTGGGGAGTAAGACTCATTCAAGACGGACACAGGTGAATCGTTATGCCTAGTTGATTGCATCCTGGTAGAACTGCCAGGCCTCCTCATCGGTATACTTCTCGTGTACAATCTTTGCGATTGACAGCGCCATCTCGAGACTGTGTTCGCTCTGGAAGATGTTGCGTCCCATGTCGAGCCCTTTCGCCCCGCCCTGAATGGATTTGTAAGCCAGGGAAAGAGCATCCCGCTCGGGCAGTTTCTTCCCGCCCGCAACGACGATAGGAACAGGACAGGCTGCGACGACCTCCTCGAAGTTATCACAATAGTAGGTCTTGATGATATTCGCACCCATCTCAGCGACGATCCGAGTGGCGAGTTTAAAAAAGCGATCGGTCCGCTCCATATCCTTACCTACCGCAACGACCCCGAGTACAGGAATACTGTAGCGAAGGCCTGCGTTGATGCACTGAGAGAGGTTGTCGATACTCGAGAGCTGTCCGTCAGCTCCGATAAATGTCTGAACAGCTATCGCGTCAGCGTTCATCCGTATTGAGTCTTCAATATCAACAGCGATTGTTTCGTAACTGAGATCGTCATCCAACATCGAAGAACCTGAAGAGACCCGAAGGGCAACCGATTTCCCGCTTTCAGGAGGCACACAGGTACGCAAGGCACCACGGGTTCCCATTAGAACGTCCACGGCAGGGAGCAATTTCGGGATCACCAGGTCAAGTCGTTCAAGACCGCTGACAGAGCCCATGAAATAGCCATGGTCAAAGGCAAACATCACAGTATTGCCGCTGACGGGATTGAAGATATTCGACAGGTGCTTCTTCATACCCCAGTCAAGATTGTTCGCACCCTTGACGTAGAACGGTGCGGTGTTCGCGAAGGGGATACCAACCCCATAGTCTTTCGATACTTTCAAGCCGTCTTTATCAGCCATCTTCTCTTCTCCTCCATGCACTTTTTAATTGCGTGATTGAAGGCTGCCGGCATACCGGCAGCCCACGTGTGGTTCTTAAGAACCTTTAGAAATCGTAGTTATCCATGTTGGCTGTCGTGAACACAACACGTTCGGGAAGCAGAACAACACCAGAATCGTCAGCCGTATAGGCATCAGCATCAAGAATAGTGTTGGGGAATACTTCAACAGTACCGATATCCGGAACGTCGATCATGTCACCGACCTTGATCTCGTTACCGCTTGCAAGGTAGTAGCCAAGGTAACAGCCGAGAGCTCCCTGTACCTGACAGTCCCACAGGCCCCAGCGTGCAAGTACGTCTGCACGGGCATAGTTTTTCATGCTGTTCGGCGGTGCGAAACCGGTGATGGACACGTCGTTCTTGTCGAGGCCGAGGTTCTGAGCTGCCTGTGCCTGTCCGGGAAGGGCGGTGGAGTCGTTACAGATGATACCGTCGATATCGGGGTTGGCCATGAGAATAGCTTCACCGATGGTGATGGCTTTCTCTGCATCCTGCTCGGAATAATAGTTACTGGGATAGACATTGATCCAGTTGGGGTACTTCTCTTTGATGTAGGCTTCACCGGCGACTCTCCAGGAGTTCTGGTCTGTCACAGTTGCCTGTGAGTAGTGCCATGCATACTTGATAGCATCCTTTGAAGGATCTTTTCCTCTCTCTGCAACTGAGTCTGCAAGCATGTCAACGAGCATTTCACCGAGAATATCAGGGGTTCCCTGTGAAACCATGACGGTTCGTGCATCACCGGAGACATCAGAGTCCCAGGTTACTGTCTTCACCCCGGCCTTCATCGCTTCCTTCATGATATCGTCGAGACCGGTTGCATCAAGTGATGAGACGACAACTGCATCAGCACCGCTGTTGATCGCATTGTCGATCACGGTAACCTGATTCGCCACCGCAGCCTCAGGACTTCCGTCATACTTGACAGTAAAGCCGATCTTTTCTGCATAGGCCTGAGCGCCATCATTCGCCGCCTCGAAAAATGCGTTACCTGTGAGCTTCGGAATAAATACAACAGTGATGTCGTCAGAAGCGCTCTCTGCAGCTCCTCCTGCGAATGCCGCCGATGCGACCAATGCAAGAACCATAAGACTGATGATAATTTTTTTCATCATCTTTCCTCCTTATTATCTATGCCGATATACATCAGCATATGTGTACGTATGTCTAATTCTCTCTTGTACGAGAGCTTCGCATGCGGGCAAGGATTCTCTGGACCACAGGGTTGCTTCCCGAGAATCTGATGGCGACAGCGAGTACAAGGAGCACTCCAACCGGAATATCAAGGTATTGTGTGTTAACATTCGCCAGAGAAAGCCCGAATCTGAGAATTCCGATCACAAACGCTGCCAGTGCGGTGCCTATAACACCCCCTGTACCTCCAAGGTTACTCGTTCCACCCAGCACAACTGCTGTGATTACCGGCAGGGTGATCTCCTTACCCAGGTCGGTCTTTGCTGTTCCAAGGTAGGCGGTCAGTAGAATACCGGCGACGGCTGCTCCGAATCCGCTGAGCACGTAGGTACTCATCACGATACGCTTGGTACGGATTCCGCAATAGGTTGCAGCATGTCGGTTCACACCGCACAGGAATACGTAGCGACCGTACTTGGTTCTATGAAGCAGTATGTAGGTCACAAGGACGAAGACCGCGAAAATAATCAGCTGATGGGGAATAAATCCAAAAAACCTTCCCCTGACGAACTGGGTGAACTCATCAGGAAAGCCGCTGATCCCTTTGTACGCTTCTGTGGAACTGAAGTTGGTGATGATCAGCGCTATTCCTGAATAGAGGAAAGACCCTCCGAGCGTGACCACCATCGGCTGTACATCGGTATAGGCGACAAAGAACCCGCTCAGTGCACCGCACAGGGTCCCAACGAGCAGTCCCACAACCAGTGCCGCATAGAGATTCATACCTGCATCATTCCACAGCACACCGATCGTTATCGAGGTAAGTCCCACAATCGCCCCTGACTGGATGTCGATCCCGCCGGTTACGAGAACGAAAGTGACAAACAGAGCTACCACAGATATCGTCATGAAGTTGTTAATACTCCCGAACAACACCCTTGGCATCAGGAACCGGGGATTTATCAAGGCAAACACAATAACCTCAATAAGTAGGAGGAGGACTAAGAAGGTCTCCCATCGCAGAACTTTCTTCTGTAACGATCTTGTATCAAACATGTTCCCCTGCCTCCACTGCTGTACGCGTATGAATGATTTTTGCTGCCAGCCTCTGCCGTCTCATTTTCTCAGCAGACCGCTGATGAATGACAGAGTCGAATACGACGATGACGATAAGCAGTATTCCGGTAATCGTATTATCGTAATCACTCGGGAAACCGAGAAATACCAGAACACGGCTGATAGATGCCATGATCGCAGCTCCGACCGAGGCTCCGATAACTGATCCGACGCCTCCGCTGAGACTGATTCCTCCGAGTACGCAGGCGGCAATGACTTTCATCTCGTAGCCCATTCCTGCTATCGGAGTGATAAAGCCGACACGACTTGCATACATGACACCGCCGATACTCGCGAACAGCCCGCTGAGAATAAAGGCCATGAGCTTCGTGCCGCGTACGGGAATGCCAAGAAGTGTCGCTCCGTTCGGGTTGTCCCCGACGGCCCTGAAATAGCGCCCATACATTGTACGGCTCATGACAAGGTAAATAATGATCATGGAAATCAGTGTCAGAAGGTAGAACCAGGTAAAGGAACCCAGGAACTGACGCTGACTGAGACTTTTGAATTCAAGGGGAAGGTTCTCAACCCAGCGCCCGCCGGTGTAGACATAGATCATTCCCCGAACGATTCCGTTTGTTCCCAGTGTCATGATGATCGAAGGTATCTTGAGATAGGTCACACCGAACCCGTTGAGGGACCCTATCAGAATCCCGACAGCCAGAGCAATGAGGACACCCAGAAAACCATGACCACTCCTGACCAAAGTACCGGCGATCGCTGCGGACATACCGACAGTTGCTCCGACTGAGACATCTATCTCGCCTGTGATGATCACAAAAGCGATCCCGATCGCCACCACCGTGTACACAACACCGCTGTTAAGACTGAGGAGTATGTTTTTCACTTCAAGAAAAGCAGGGTTAATCAATCCGACACCGGCGAACATGAGTATAAGGAAAATTACTGAAGTCGTTGCACGTGGTATAGAATATGGCTTATTCATTCACGACCCTCCCCTGCGTTACACCGAAGGCCGCAGCCATCAGATTGTCTTGTGTGATTTCCTGTTTCGAGAATTCGCGGTTTATCTTTCCTGCATACATCGACATCGCACGATCACTGAGTTCAATGATCTCCTCAAAATCACTCGATATGAGCAGAACCGCTATCCCTTCAGCTTTAAGGTCCTGAATGATCGAATAGACATCACCGCGGGCACCTGCATCGATACCGCGGGTCGGTTCATCCAGGATCAGCACTTTCGGCTCAGTTGCAAGAGCTCTGGCTATGACGACCTTCTGCTGGTTTCCCCCCGAGAGCGAGCCCATCAGCTGATCCTGACCGGTCACTTTAGTATGAAAAAGTTTGATATAACGGTCAGTGATCTCCCTCTCCTCATTTTTTTGAAGAAAGACTCTGCCCATCCGCCTGAGTTTGCTCGGTGTAGTATTTGTCGCAACACTGGAGATGCCGAACACACCATGTAGGAAACGATCCTCTGGAACATAACTGAGACCCTGATCCATCACTTCACGGGTGGATTCTCCGGTGATATCCTTGCCAGCCATGAGAACATGCCCTGAGAGGATCTCATCCTGACCGAAGATGCTGATCGCCAGCTCCGTTCTCCCTGCCCCCACGACGCCTGCAAGACCAAGGATCTCTCCGGGATAGACAGAAAGAGAAACATCATGGAATCCGTGACCACAGAGACTTTTCACTTCGAGAACGGGATCGAGTCCCCCATAATCAATGTCGGCTCCCGCATGTGCTCCCCTGGTCTCCGTCTCTGTGATCTCTTCAGGAAGCAGACCTTTGACGAGCATTTCATAGTTGAAGTTCCCCACAGGACCCTCGAGTGTGATGAGACCGTCACTCATGATTGCCACACGGTTTGCGATCGTGAAGACTTCGGTAAGGCGGTGTGTGATATAGATAATACCGATTCCTTTACTCTGAAGCTCCTTGATGATCTTGAACAGGGACTGCACCTCATTGAAGGTCAGAGAACTCGTAGGCTCATCCAGGATGAGCACATTGGACTCCCTCAGAAGCCCTCTCAGGATCTCGACAAGCTGTTGTTCAGCAATCGAAAGACTGTCTGCCTTCCTGGTCAGGTCGATAACCCAGTCGAGCTGTTTCATCAGCGCAACCAGTCGCCTCTGGAGATCCTTGGGATTGTCCTTGAAGCCCATGACTACATTTTCCAGAACACTCATGTTCGGGAAAAGCATAGGTTCCTGTGGAACCAGGTAGATACCGTGAGCCAGAGCCACCGACGGGCGTGACATCTGGACGAGTTCACCTGAAAGGTGAATCTCTCCATCATCAGGCTGATAGATCCCCATGATAATCTTCATGAGTGTCGACTTTCCTGCCCCGTTTCCTCCGACCAGCGCGAGTACGTCTGACCGGTCAAGATCAAGATCTATCCCTTTAAGAACCCTATTCGAGCTGAACGCCTTGGTGATAGAGCGGACTGATACTAATGTATTGTTCTGACCCTCATTCATATTCTTATTCCTTGGAAAACATTTGTTTGTTAATCTAACTTTTATTCTCTACAGACCTATTATAAATCGGTTCATCCAATTGTCAATGATTATTTTCACAAATACGCCTACAGGCAAACAATCTCCACGTATTTCCTAGATATTTAGAAACATAAACTTCTCATTGACAATGAGGTTCCCCGATGGTATATTCATCGTAAAAGAGGTATATTTGTTTCTTTAAATTACTTTTGTCACAAACAATGAAAGGAGAAAAGATATATATGGTAGACTACGAGGAGACGATCAAGTTCAAGGTTGCCTATTACTACTATTTTGAGAATATGACCCAGCAGGGTATCGCAGACCTCCTTTCGATCAGTAGAATCAGGGTTCTTAAACTGCTGGAAAATGCACGTCAGACAGGCATCATCCAGTTCAAACTGAGGGAAAATCCCAGTTTCCACATAGAACTTGAAAAGGAACTCAAAGAAACCTACGCGCTTAACGACGTATTCGTTGTCCCGAACGCTCCCAGTGAGGAGAGAAAGAATGCCAACGTCGCGAAAGCCGCTGCACTGTATATCAACGACAGACTGAAAGGTGATGACCACATCAATGTGGGATATGGAGACACTTCAAAGCATCTGCTCAACAACCTGGCTACTATGGCCGAGAGGCCGATCTCCTGCATCTCCCTCACCGGAGGGGTCAGTTACTATCTTCCTGATACCCGTCCTCACGTTTTCAACGCCAACCTGCATCTCATTCCAGCGCCACTGATGGCAAGCAGCCTTGAAATGGCGAAGGCGATCCGGCAGGAAGAGTCTGTCAATGAGATCTTCCGAATGGCGCCTCTTGCTCAGATGACAGTCATCGGCATCGGAGGAATGTCCGAGAAGTCAACGATTTTTACGACCGGAACTTTAAGCAAGAACGACATGCTCTTCCTTAAAATGCAGGGAGCCGTAGGTGATATCTTGAGCCATTTCCTTGATGCGGACGGCAATCTGGTAGAGAGCGGTATAGAAGACCGACTGATCAGCACACCTCTTGAATCACTGAAGCAGCTGAAAAACGTGATCGGTGTAGCATCAGGAGATGCGAAGGTGCAGGCTATCCGTGCAGCACTGAAAGGGAAGTTCCTGAACGTACTGATCACTGATGCGCGCACAGCAAAAATGATTTTGGAGGATACCAATGCTTAACGAGTGTCTTATGGCTATTGATGCAGGTACAGGAAGCATTCGCGCAGTTCTGTTCGACACGAGAGGCAGGCAGCTGGGGGTGCACCAGAGGGAGTGGGATCATCCCGAAGACCCCCGCTACCCCGGCAGCATGGATTTCGACTGGACGAAGAACTGGGCTCTGGTAAGCGAGTGTGTGAGAGGTGTTCTGGAAACCTGTAACGTGCCAGCATCGAGTGTTGCCGCTGTAAGCACCACCTGCATGCGAGAGGCGATTGTCCTCTATGATGAGGACGGCAATGAGATCTGGGCGTGTGCGAACGTTGATGCCAGAAGCAACGATGAGGTCGCGCAGCTGGTCAGTTCGAACCCTGAACTCGAAAAGGAGATCTACCGCATAAGCGGTCAGACGTACGCCCTCGGTGCTCTGCCACGCATACTGTGGGTCAAGAACAAACTTCCTGAAATCTATGCGAGACTCAGCAGAATAAGTATGATCAATGACTGGATCGCCTACCGTCTAACCGGTATTCTGGCAACAGAACCCTCCAACGGAAGCACAACCGGCATCTTTGACCTGAACAGCCGCACGTGGGACACCTCCATCCCGGAAAAACTTGGTCTGAAAACCGATATCTTTCCTCCGGTAGTCGAATGCGGCAGCAGGATCGGCTCCGTCAGCGCTAAAGGGAGTGCTGCTACAGGACTCGCTGAAGGCACACCGGTCATCGCAGGCGGCGGGGACGCCCAGATGGGATCTATCGGTGTGGGGGCTGTGAAAAACAACCAGGCAGCGGTTTTCGGAGGATCCTTCTGGCAGTACGAATACAATACTGATTCAAGCAATACCGACCCTGAATGCCGTATCCGGGTAAACTGTCACGGGATTCCCACCCTCTGGCAGTATGAGGCGATAGCTTTCAAGCCAGGTCTCGCGATGCGCTGGTTCCGTGACGGCTTCTGTCAGGAAGAAATAAGGACTGCCCGCGAAACGGGAATCGATCCCTATCAGATCCTTGACAAACAGGCCTCTTCAGTACCAGCAGGCTCACACGGGATGATCTTCACATTCAGTGATGTCATGAACTTCATTTCATGGAGACATGCGGCACCCACCTTCACCGACTTTGAATTCGACCCGGTAAAGTTCTCAAAATATACATTCTACCGAGCCATTATGGAAAGCACTGCGCTGGTGACCAAGGGACATCTTGATTGGGTCCACGCAGTGACGGGAAAGAAACCGACAGAAATCATTTTCGCTAATGGAGCTTCCAAGAGTTCACTCTGGTGTCAGATCCTCAGTGACGTTCTCAACCTGCCAGTCAAAGTCCCTGTAGTCAAGGAGGCAACCGCACTGGGAACTGCCATTCTTGCCGGGCACGGCGCTGGAATCTATAAGGATATCACCCGTACAGCCAACGAACTTGTCTCTTGGGATACTACGTACCATCCGGACAGTGCAACAAGCGCAGTCTACCAGGATCTGTATGAGAAATGGAAAAAGATCTACGAGGCACAATTGACCCTCAGCGATAACAACATCACACGATACATGTGGGCAGCTCCAGGGCTGTGATACAGGAGGATAAGCATATGTTCATAATACATGAAGATGACGAAGAATACAGATTTGGAAACAGTGGTCCCAAATATCTGATGAAAGGGCCTCGAATGAATTTCGCCATAGTTCAGTTTCAGCCGGGAGAGGATTTCAATGCTCACTATCACAACGAGATGGAAGAGAACTTCTTTATCCTCGAGGGAGAGCTGGACATTGTCGTGGATGGAAAGAAATACCACCTCACCCCCGGCCAGCTCATTCATATCGAGCCGGAAGAAATACACTACGTTATGAACAACGGGACAGTACCTGTCAAAATGATCTCAACACTGGCCCCGTACAAACAGGTGGACAAGGTGGAGGTGGAGTCTTATACATGGAAGGAGGAGTGAGAAAACTCCTTCTTTCCCCTCACATGAGATGATCCAGAGTATTACTCTGGCTGGGCCGGCACTCCTTGTGACAAGCCGCTCGGGCATTCTGCCGGCGGCGTATTTTTGACCTATTAACGGGCACTCTATATTCCACTGCATCAGAACCCCTTCTCTGTCTCCTTATATGCTGCTGCCACGCATTTGAAAATCGACAGGAGAAATGAACTGCCTGCAGTGCCCTCTGAAACGAGGAGTCAGTGTTCTCCGGAATTGCTGTGCCTGCAAATCATTGTGACGTACATGGTTTATCGTGGACACTCCGAACCGTATATCATCAGAAAGTTGTGCCAAGACCTGCTTGAATTTACTACCTTGACAGGTTTACAATCAGGAAAGAGGTACTGTATGAATCACCTGACTGATATCAATACTGTGTTTCTCCATCTAGCCCTGGAACTGGGAGAGATCATTTCAAAGACCAGCGACAATGACCGCAGATACAAGGAGCTCATCAGCAAGATCAGCTCCACCCTAGGTTTCGGTTACGCAGAGGTGTGGAAGAGAAACGAAGAGGATGTTCTTGAGAGGACACAGATTATCACGGTACTGGACAGCAGCCTGTCCAACTTCGCAGAGGAAAGCAAGAAATACAGCTTTGCCTATGGAAAGGGGATTCCCGGCATCTCGTGGGAAAAGAGGAGTCCTCTGTGGGTTGAAAACGTACAGGAGGAACCGCAGTTCCTGAGGAGGGCCCTCGCTGCAACCTATGGTGTGCGTACCGGTGTCACGATGCCCGTGTTCGCGTATGAATATCTGGACGCAGTGTGCTTCTTTTTTACTACCGAACAGTGGCCTCCTGACCAGACATTCCTTGATGTTCTCTCTCATCTCTCGGGAATTCTGGGAGCAAGCATCATCAAAGACAATCTTGAAAGTGAGGTGGCATCGGTTCTTCGCAAACAGGAGCATGAGAACAGGATGAGCATCCGCACGATGAACAAGATCTTCGCCCTGCGTGATCCCTATACGATCAGCCACCAGGAAGAAGTTTCTTCTCTTGCACGTGCAATCGGCAGGTCGCTCGGACTTGATCATGAGGACCTTCAGGATCTCACGATGGGAGGCCTTCTTCATGACATCGGAAAGATAGAAACTCCGCAGGAGATCCTCAGCAAACCTGGTCGACTCAATACCGAGGAATTTAATCTGGTGAAACGTCACCCCTCTACCGGCTATTCCATCATCAAGGATGCGGTGGTAAGCGACAATGTGAAGCGAATCGTCCTGGAACACCATGAACGGATAGACGGCAGTGGATATCCTCAAGGCTTGGCGGGTAATGAGATTCATTATCTATCCAGGATCATCGCGGTAGCGGATGTGATTGCCGCGATGAGGAGCCACAGACCATACAGGCCTGCCCTGCCCCTTGAAGCGGTGTTCTCAGAACTGGACAAGCTATCTGGAACCCAGTTCGACAAAAACCTGATTGATCACGCGAAAAACGTCCTTAACAGCGCATAGAGGCAGTGATGGACCCCAAAATGAACGAGATTACCGGGAGTACCGGAACTTCTTACCCACGAGCTCCTGAAGCATGATATACTGTGCGATCAGACAGTCGTGTACCGGCCGGGGAGGATACCATGCATGAAACATCTGCACAGAAGCGAGTTCTCATCACCGGAGGCGCAAGCGGTATCGGAAGGCTGCTTGCCATGCGTTTTTCCAAAGCGGGATTTTCCGTCATCGTATGGGATATCAACAGGGGACTTCTGAACGCCCTCGAATCAGAGGGAAACACTCTCATCACCGTCATGGTCTGTGATATAACAGACAGGGTTGAAGTCTATAAGAAAGCAGAAATGGTCGAGAAGGAGCACGGACCGATCGACATCCTCATCAACAACGCAGGAATCGTCTCAGGCAGGGCTCTGCTTGAAACACCGGATACACAGATCGAAGCTACGGTGAAGGTCAACCTTCTCAGCCTGTTCTGGGTAACAAAAGCCTTCCTTCCGGCGATGGTTCGCAGAAAAAGCGGACATATCGTGACGATCGCAAGTGCAGCAGGCCTGATAGGGGTGAAAGGACTTGTTGACTATTCGGCAACAAAGTTCGCTGCAGTCGGATTCAATGAATCGCTGAGAATGGAGTACGGGGGCAGGGAGGCAGGTATAGCCACCACGGTCGTCTGCCCCTTCTTCATCGACACCGGAATGTTCAGCGGAGTAAAGACCCGATTCCCCCTGCTTCTACCTATCATGAAACCCGAGTATGTGGCAGACAGAATCGTTCAGGCAGTCAGAAGGAAGAAGAAGATACTTATCCTCCCCTTCTTTGTTCGCTCTCTGTTCATCCTTCGCCTGTTTCCTCTCTCGTTCTTTGACCGCGTCTCAGGATTCTTCGGCATCAACCGGTCGATGGACGAATTCACCGGACGCAGGTAAGACACAGAAAGGCCGGCCTGAGACCTCTATTGAGCTCCCGTTCCTCTCCGCTTATTTCAGTGCAGTCCAAGTGTATCCATATAGACCACTTTCCCGTTGAAGTGATCGATCGAGCTGAATTCAGTACCGTCCACGTTCCGGATAAGATCGGTGAGAGCGAACAGCAGCCTGTCAGGTACATACTCGATGAGATCGAAAAGTGTCTCCTTCACACAGTAATCACCGGCAAGACCGCATACATACACCTCTTTTCCCCGTATTTTCTCGATGTTTCTCCCCCCGGCAAAGGCACTGAACTCATCCTCGCTGATATCCTGTCCTTTGAGCAGGAGAAGATCGCCAGGGGCTACCGCGAGCTCACTGCCGTGAGTGCCCGCTATGCAGTGGGGCGGAAAGATAGTGAATGACACATGATGTTCCGGGTGGTGATCTGCCGTGAGAATCACCTGATCAAACAGGTATCGGATCGATTCGATATCCTGCACGTAGCCACTGTCAGCACCGGGGACAGCGAGCTTTCCACCGGTAAGAAAGTCATACTGGAGGTCTACGATGACAAGAGTCCTAGGTGTTCTCATATTCACAGTATCCCAGAGAAGCACAGGGAAAGCAAGGTCACGTTAATCGTTTCAGCTTCTCCCGTGTTCATTTTTCCTGCAGAGATGAAAGAAACTGTGATCTTCCTCTTGCTGTGAATCACTGGAAACCTGTATCCTTAGGCGCAACACAGGAGTCCGTACCGTAGATGAAGTTGCATATTATCCGTCACGCAGAAAGTGAAGCCAACAGGGAACAAGTCATTGCAGGGCAGCTCGATTACCCGCTTACCGCGACCGGGAAACACGATGCTGCAGCCCTTGCAGAGGAATATCTCAGGCACTACAGACCGGAACGTGTCTATGCGTCCCATCTGTCTCGAGCATTACAGACGGCCGCGCCGTTTGTTGAACCTCTCGGGATGACACCTGTTCAGGATACCCGCATCGCTGAGCACCACCTGGGAGTCTTTCAGGGGATCAGTTATACGGAAGCCCATACACTTTTCAGGCACAGCCAGCACAGAAAAAGTCTATGGTCATGGAAGCCCGAGGGGGGAGAATCGTACGAAGAGGTAGCCCGGCGCCTGGGTGATTTCTTCTCATCCCTCTCGTGTGAGACTGGACCATGTCTGATCGTGACCCACGGTTCAGCGATGCGTGTCATGAGAGGGATGCTCGAAAACACCCTCCCTGCCTATCCTGAGAGGGTGCCCGTAAACGGTGAGGTGTGGGAGGTCGATTTTACCGAGGTAGGACAGCCGCATCACCTGCGCTCCATCTTTTTTGATGGACTTGACTACCGTTCACACAGCATCTGAGTGCCGGGCAGTCTGAACGTGAACGGCAGAAAATCCTAGAGCACAACCACCTTGATCATATTGGTGTTTCCCTCCACTCCGACGGGGACGCCTGCTGAGATGACGATCGCTTCTCCCGGTTTCCCGAAGCTGTGAGCCCGGATATAGTCGGGTGCAAACTCGAGGATCTCATCTATAGACGAGAGTTCATCGATGAAAACAGGTGTAACACCCCAGGACAGTGCCAGCCGCGAAACAGTCCCCTTGACAGGAGAGAAGGCGATAATGGGGGTCTCAGGGCGGAACTTTGCTATGCGTCGTGCCGTTGAACCCGAGGAAGTGAAACACGCGATTTTACAGGCCTTGATAGAGAATGCAAGCTCACGTGTTGCCAGCCCCACAGCATCGGTGATGCTGCGTTTCTGACGAAGTTTCAGATGGCCTTTATTGACGCCCTGATTGAGAACGAGCGTCCTGAACTCCTTGCTGCTTTCGGTGTGGGTGATGATCCTGTTCATCGTCTGCACTGCCTGAAGGGGGAACCGGCCGGCCGCAGTCTCACCGCTGAGCATCACAGCGCTCGTTCCATCGAGAACGGCATTGGCAACATCGTTCGTCTCAGCTCTCGTCGGCCGGGGATTGGTGATCATGGACTCAAGCATCTGAGTCGCTGTTATCACAGGAATACCCGAAGTATGACAGGCTCGTATGATGTCTTTCTGAGCAAGGGGGACTTCTTCAGGGTACATTTCCACCCCGAGATCACCCCGGGCCACCATGATAGCCCCAGATTCCATGATGATGTCATTTATATCATCAACGGCTTCAGGCTTCTCGATCTTACTGATGACAGGGATTTCTCTCCCGTACCGGCTGAGCATAAGCTGACGCAGAGCATGGACATCCCGTGAACTCCGGACAAAAGAGAGAGCGACAAAATCAAGGTTGTTTTCAAAAGCGAAAGCAAGATCCTTCTCATCTTTTGCTGTAAAGGATGAGAGGTGCTGAAGAGGGACTCCGGGAAGGTTAACTCCCTTTCTGGGTTTGATGGTTCCCCCTTCTATTACGTTGCATGTGATATCTGTTCCCTGAACCGCCTCGACTCTCAGAGAGATAAGACCGTCATCTATCAGGATTCTCGATCCGGCACTGATTTCACTATGCAGGAAGGGATAATCTATACTGATCCGCTGAGGCGTTCCTTCACAGATTTCGGTAGTAAGAATGATACGGGAACCACTTTCCACCTCGAAAGGTTCCCTCATCTGCCCCAGCCGGATCTTGGGACCCTGAAGATCCTGGAAGATTGCCACAGGAATTCCCAGTTCTTCGGAGGCCTGTCGGGCCCTGTCGACTCTCACCTGCTGTTCATCTTTTGTGCCATGCGAAAAATTGAGTCGGATGACGCGCGCACCTGCAGCTATGATCGATCGTATCGACTCATAATCTTCTGATGCCGGTCCGATGGTAGCCACAATTTTGGTATAGTTATTGAGTTTCTGCATAGGAATCCTCCGTTCGCGCTCATCATAATAGAGGTACACGCCTGCGTCAATGTTCCTGTTCCAGTACCTGTGTCCCTCACTGTTTTTTCATATAAACAGGAAAGGCAGTCATTCAGCAGTCCACAGACCGATTGATCGCGGTTTGGTTATTCTACGAGAAATCGAGCGGCTGATGCCCTCTACCACTCGTATAGATACCTTCTATCAGCTTGACGGTCTCTCTGCCGTCCTCTCCTGATACAAGAGGCTTTGTCCCCTGAACGATAGCGTTCATAAAGTCCTCTATCTGTCGACTGAAGAAGTAGGTGCCGGCATCGATGGTGCTGAAGAATGCTCTGTCCTGATCCTCAAAGATCTTGCAGAATGTCTCTTCCCCTTCAATTGACCAGATATCATTGATCGGTGGTTCGGGAATCCCTTCCTGACCTGCTACAAACATCATTCCCTTGTCTGTCTGGACTCCGACCGAGGCTCCGCTTGTACCATGCACATGCACCTTCGCGTAGATACCCGGTTTCTGGGAATTGCTAACCAGTATGCTTGCTACCGCCCCGCTCTTAAAACGGACTGTCGCGACAGCGGTGTCCTCGACCTCAATATATGGATGGTTCACGTTATCCCACTCCCCGTAGATCCTGGCTACGGGCCCCAGGTACCAGTGAAGCAGATCAAGCTGGTGGGGAGCCTGGTTGATAAGGATCCCTCCCCCTTCTGTGTCCCACTTCCCTCTCCAGGGATCACTCGTATAGTAGGCCTCATCTCTCCAGCCGAGGATTGTTACCTGACCGATCATGGCGTCTCCCAGCTTTCCGCTGTCTATGGCCTCCCGGATACGCATGCTTGAAGGGAACCAGCGACGCTGACTCACCACTGACAGGACCTTCCCGGCACGGTCGGCCGCACCGATCATCTCATCGCACTCCTGAACGTTCATCGCCATCGGTTTCTCGACGAGTACATGACAGCCGGCATCGAAGGCTTCAAGAGCATGCTGGTGATGGAGCGGATGGGGGGTGACGATGATAACAGCATCAACATGATCAAAATTCACCATGTCCAGTACGCTTTCCCGGCTGGATATCTGATACTGCCGGGCAAAGGCATCCCGTTTCTCTGCATTCCTTCCGCAGACACTTACCAGTTCAGCTCCTATCGCACCACCTAACGCCTGAGCATGTACATGGGCGACTTTTCCGTAACCTATCAGGCCAAATCTGATTTTTTCCATCGCTTCAAGCCTCCTGTGGTGTGAGCACCACCTTGAGTACATTCTGCCGTTTGTGGTAGAGGTTGTCAAACCACGAAGCACCATTCTCGAGGGAATCGGTGACACTCACCAGCGGAAGCACATCGAGCGTCTTATTCTGCATCATCGAAAGGACCGCCGGATACTCGCCGCTGATGGCGCACGAACCGTAGAGAGTAATCTCCCGGGTGACGACGCTCTGAAGGGGCAGTTCGATGAACGGTGAAATATTTCCCACAAGCGTGAGAGAACCTCCCTTCTTCACCACAGTCAAGGCTCCTTTGATGGCGCTGGTCACACCTACGGCTTCAAAGACCCTGTCAATGCCCGATATACCGAAGGTTTCATTTATCCTCTTCTGATAACCCTCTTCGTTCGGATCGAAAGATGCATCAGCCCCGAAGGCTAGTGCGCTTTCCCTTCGAGAGGGGTCGGGATCGATTGCGATGACAGGGCCGCTGGTCATCGTGCGGGCGATCTGTATGATCAGAAGACCGATAAGGCCGCTGCCTACAACAGCGATACTCTCGTTGAGACGAATCGGCGTGATATTCACAGCATGTGCTGCAACTGAAGCGGGTTCTGTGAGGGCGGCTTCCACGAAGGAGACGCCCTCAGGAATCTTGTAGATAATACGTTCGGGCACAACTATGTACTCGGCGAATGTTCCGTCCATTCGGTACTCATCACAGGAGACTCCGACAACCCGTCTGGAATCGCAGAGGTTCACCCGGCCGCTTTTGCAGTACTCGCAGGCACCGCAGCTGATCGTGGAGTCAAAGGTGACCCGGTCGCCTGTTTTGACACTCTCGACATGCTCTCCTGCAGCGACTACGACACCGCTTGCTTCATGACCCATGATCACGGGAGGCTGTCGCCTCCCGGTCGATCCGTCGTACCCGTGAATGTCCGAGCCGCAGATGGCGGAAGCCTTGATGCTGATCAGCACTTCATCAGGCTTTCTGATCTCAGGCCTCTCGACTTCGGTATAGGACATATGCTTACAGGAGTCAAGAACAAGAGCTTTCATAGAGACACCTACCTTTGTATTCGTGCCGATCCGCCCTGAGCGAAGGCTTCAACCTGCTCGAGAGTTGCCATCGTGGTATCTCCCGGGAAAGTTGTGAGAAGAGCTCCGTGCGCCCATCCGAGATTGAGGGCTTCCTGAGGAGAGAGGTCACTGAGAATGCCGTGAATGAGACCGGCTGCGAAACCGTCCCCTCCTCCGACCCTGTCGTGTACATCAAGACTCACTGTCGGAGCCTGATACCCCTTTCCCCCTATATAGAGAATAGCTGACCAGTCATGCCGGTTGGTCGATTTGACCTCTCTCATCGTCGTGGCGACAGCCTTGATGTGAGGGAATCGCTTCTTGACTGTCTCCATCATGGAAAAGAACACAGTGGGGTCGAGTTTGCTCTGCTTCTCTACTGTCGGCCCCTGCAGGCCGAGTCCCATCTGCAGATCCTCTTCGTTCCCCACGAGAACATCGACATGCTCGACGATGCTTGAAAGGACCCGCTGGGCGGTCTCTACCGGGTCATCCCCCTCTGCACCGGCTGCTGCCCAGAGCTTAGCCCGGTAGTTTAGATCGAAGGAGGTGATGGCACCGGCCTTTTTTGCCGCTTTGAAGGCTTCTATTACAAGTTCTGGGGTAGTCGGTGAGAGGGCACTGAAGATACCTCCGCTGTGAAACCAGCGTATCCCGCTGGAGAAGATCGCATCCCAGTCAAAAGAGCCCGGAGCAAGGCGGGCTGCCGCCTCATTCGCTCTGTTGTAGAACACTACTGGGGCTCTCACCCCCTTTCCCTGATCACTCCATACCTGCGCGAGGTTTGGACCGAACACCCCGTCGTGACTGAATCTCCTGTAGAACCCCTCGACGCCCATCTTTCGCACCTCGGCCTCCACCTTGAGACCAACCGGGTAATCGACCATGGCACTGACGATACCGCAGTGCTTTCTGAAAGCCCGTGAAAGGTTTGCAGCGACATTGAACTCTCCTCCCGATACATGTACATCATAGGTATCAGCATACTCGAACGGGACAATACCCGGATCAAGTCGCGTCACAAGGGCTCCGAGAGCCATGAAATCATATACTCCGTTCTGTGACGGCTTACCGTTAAGATCTGTTAGTGTTCCCATTATATTCCCCTTCTTATCCTTTCAGTTTCATAATAATTATAGATACTTTCCCCGTAGTCTATACAAAGAAAGTCAAAGTCTTCGTTTTGCGATGGTATTTCTCATTCTTTCCAGTCTGGAGACCCCTCGCTCCTCACACTTTTCAAGGAGGGCGAGGTAGAGGACATCATTGAGAGCCATTTGAGCAATGCGTGTGCTGAATGCTTCATTAACGATATCATTGTTCTGTGCATGAACAATCAGAGTGTACTTCGCATGAGCTGCGAGTGTGCTGCGTGCATTACTGGTAATGGCGATTGAGGGGCAGGAAACCTCATCAAGGGTCTCCCGGATATCGAGTGAATCAGTGTTCACTCCCGAGTGACTGAAAATGAGCGCTACATCCTTCTCGCCGGCCTGGCTTGCACTCATCAGCTGCATATGAAAATCCTCAGAGAGATGCACTTTGAGACCGAGTCTGATAAACTTGTGAAAGGCATCAAGGGCAACTACATAGGAGCCCCCTAGCCCGAACAGGAAAATGGAGTCGGCTTCCATCATCATCCCCGCTACCTGCCTGATCTTCTCTTCCCTGACCATATTTCCTGTCTTTGTGAGAGTGTCGATAGCAGAGGAGAAAACAAGATCCACAAGATTGTCGCTCGGGTCTATGGGTTTCTCATAGACGCGGTTACGATTCTCGACGATCTCCGTCGCAAGAGAGATTCTGAACTGCTGATACCCTCGAAACCCGATCTTCCTCACAAACCGCACCAGCGTCGATTCACTGGTCCCGATCTTCTCCGCAAGCTGATCGATCGTCGTGTGTACAACAATTTCCGAGTCTGAAAGAATATATTCTGCGATCTTCTTCTGTGACGGGCTCAAAGTCGCATAGGAAGAGCGGATACTGTTGAGACAATATTTCTGCTCCTGATAT
>Ga0272443_10001525_pt1 | contig 33270 bp, 30 predicted proteins | sample SSMAcet12_FD_193581 | JGI IMG/M metagenome (GOLD analysis project Ga0272443, IMG submission 193581) | Marine sediment archaeal communities from Little Sippewissett salt marsh, Falmouth, MA, United States - SSM-Acet-12 | ecosystem: Environmental > Aquatic > Marine > Wetlands > Sediment ... | reverse complement strand
AAGTCTTGGCTGGAGAGTGTTGCAGACCCGATCACTCTCGATATCCCTGAATGGTGGAAGAGTGGATAAGTGTAACTTCCATATGAAACCCGGGATTGACATCCCGGGCCACCCGTCCGAGTGCGAAGTATTGGCTGGAGAGTGTTGCAGACCCGGTTACTGTTGATATCCCGGAATGGTGGAAGAGTGGATCAGTGTAACTTCCATATGAAACCCGGGATTGACATCCCGGGCCACCCGTCGGGATTGACATCCCGGGCCACCCGTCGTAAAAAATATTGATCTTAGAAAGCAGACTACTATTACCCAAAAAATCAAAAGGGTAGAAACGCATTAACGATCCTAACACACCTGCTATTGTAACAATACTGTCTTGGTAACTTGCGAAACCCACTTAACCTGCGTTACCAGCAAGAAGTAAACACCGCTGGAAAGAGTTGAGTTTGGCGACCAAATGATCTTCGCTGCCCCTGCCCGTGTTGCACTCTGCTGGATGGTATCCACCAGCCTGCCGGTGATGTCATACACCTCGACGGTGAAAACGCCACTCACTGGAAGATTAACTGCTAACGCAACGCTACTGTTGAATGGATTAGGGTAGGTGGAAACGATCTCGATTCGGTTCGGTTGCAGTAAGTTGGCAGGGGCATCATCACCAACACTCAACTGTAGTTCGACCGGATCAATCTTGTAGAGATGAAACACCGTATTACTTGCGGGGGTCTCGCGGCAGCCGATAACCACCAGTGCGGTATTGTCCATCAACGGGACACTAAAAAATGCATTGTACACATACTCGGTCGGAAGGGCTCCAACCCGCGGCGGATTTTCAGACCAGAGATCAGAAGTGCCATCGCTGCTGATCCGATTGACCGTACAATGGTATTCCAACCCATTCTCTTCCGCTTCAAAATCGCGATCAAGTATGACAATTTGATATTCATCATCATCATAAATAGACGCTATACCCGGCCACCTGTGTCTTACCGTTGCATCACCATGACTAATTATGTTGCTCGTGAAGGGGACAAGTTCCTCCCCTTCATCTGAAATCCAGCCAAACCTGACTCGATAATCGTACGCAGCATCAGCAACTCCCGCGAAGATCATACTACCATCTGCCTTGATCGCTGGGGGGAAGGAGAACCGGATGGCCTCAAGAAGGTAATGAACGCCTGTGCTTCCCCAGACTAGCGTATCGTTGGGTGCAACACGCTGAAACCAACCAATGCCGTCAGCATCTCCGCCAGCGACTATGATTCCCCCACCGCTGTAGGGGAGGGCATCAACTTTTGTGATCGAGTAGCTCAGTTCACTAAACAGGCGTCTACCCCGACCTTCATAAACGGGTGTTCCCGTTGAATCAAAATGGTTGTAAAATGCCGATTCGTCGTAGTCGTCCAGCGGACAATTGGTGACCAGGTAAAACCCCCCACGATCATCTTCACAAATCGACCCATAGGCTTGGTCCATTGTAGTTATGTACTGATAGTCGATCTTAAGCGAACCATCACCGTTCATGCCTGTAAAATACAAATCTTCGCTAAATGCTCTCGCAAATACAGCCCATACACCATCTGTTCCATCACCGCAAACGTTTGAACCGTTCTCAAATCCGCGGTACACATCCCAGGTTGCGTTTGTGATTTTCACGCCGGCTGAATCGAATTGGCGTTCCCCAGTGCTTGAGAAGCGTTGGGCCCAAACCTGATCTAAAGTGCCATCCGCAGTCCAATAATCATAAATAGCAATCGCCCCGCCATCGGGAAGGGGCTGGATACCATAGATGTACCCCTTTGCCAACGTATCCTCCATGACGAACATCCCTTCGGGTCCAAGGAGTTTGTAACCGTTTGAATCGATATGCTGGACTTTTGGGCGGGGAGAACTCATGGAATGATTTTCGTAGAGAATCCAGACCCCCCCGGAGTTATCCGGCTCGAAGTAATTGTCACTCATACTAAATTCCGACAGCCTCAATCCTGTCTCCGACCACTGTGCGTTGAGGGGCTGGAAGGAAGCGAAGATCAGGAAGCCTGCGAGGAGAGCTGTGCGAATCATATTTCGTTGACCGTTCATTTCGTCACCAGCGTAAGTGCAAATAGGTCGATACTTCACCAATCAGGCGAGTACTAAAAGGTAACAAAGGTGGAATACCATTGGCATACTTTGGAGAATGTACGAATATTTATAATTCCCAAAATACCAAGTAAGACTCTCCTATTGCTATGAGTCTGCAGGACACCTACGCGACCCTCCTTTGAAATAACAAGCCTTAGAACGAGCAAACGCATCTAAAGCTGGTACTATTCATGATAATTATCGGGATAATAGTCCAGGTAACACGTCCAAGGAGTGGAATACAGGAAGGAGAGAAGGATTCAGAACTTTGAGTCGAGTGAGCCCGGTATGCGGAGACGGGGAAAAAGCCTTGCCACACCGGGGGTCTCACCGTATTTTGCAACCCATCCCCGAGACGGTGTCCGCAAGTCGCTGGACACATTGAACCGCTAGAACGAGGCATAAGAACGTGGCTACCCCAGCAAAGAAACGAATTCTGTCAGGTATGCGCCCCACGGGAAAACTGCATCTGGGCAATTTTGTCGGCGCCCTCGAAAATTGGGTCAAAATGCAGGGCGAGTACGACAATTACCACCTTGTCGCCGACTGGCATGTGCTGACGACGGACTACGAGCACGCCAACGAGATACTGCCGAATACCCTTGAGATGGTCAAAGACTGGCTCGCTGCGGGGATCGATCCTTCGGCCAGCCCGATGTTCCGGCAGAGTCAGGTCAAGGAACATGCCGAGCTGCACCTGATCCTTTCCATGCTGGTTTCCACGGCCCGTCTGCAACGGAACCCGACCTTGAAGGAGCAGGTCAAGGACCTCGAGGACAGGCTGCGGGCGCGTATGGAAGCAGGTGAGGATCTCGCCGAAAACGAAGCTGGCGAGATGAGCCTGATCACCTATGGCCACCTCGGTTACACCGTGCTTCAGGCGGCGGACATCCTGCTCTACAAGGGCAACGCCGTGCCTGTCGGGGAGGACCAGCTTCCTCACATCGAGATCACACGCGAGATCGCAAGGCGGTTCAACCGCGCCTTTGGTGTGGTTTTTCCTGTGCCGGTTGGCGTGGTGCTCAAGGAAACGAAATTCTCCCGTCTGCCCGGTCCTGATGGACGGCGGATGTCGAAGAGCCTCGGCAACACGATTTTCCTTGGTGATGATGAGGAACAGACGAAAAAGCAGATCATGTCCGCGGTGACCGATCCGCAGAAGGTTCGCAAGAACGATCCGGGCCGCCCCGAGGTTTGCAACGTCTTCACCTATCACCAGAAATTCAATCCCGATGAGGTTCCGCAAATCGAGGCGGATTGCAGGAGCGGCGCGCTCGGTTGTGTTGCCTGTAAGCAGAACTGTGCAACCAAGCTGAACGGCTATCTTGCCTCTATGCGTGAAAGGCGTCTAAGGTACAGTGACAACGAGGTCCTCGAAATTCTGTTGGATGGGGAAAAACGAGCCCGTGCAGTTGCCGAAGCCACGATGGGCGAGGTGCGCGAGGCGATGAAGATCGGATAAATCGGTTCAGAGTGAGTAGAAAGCATAGACAGGACGGTTCGTGAGCGAACAGGACGACATCCAGCAGGAGCTGGAGAGCGAATTTGAAGAGGACGAGGGTCTGGAAGAGGCCCACCTCGTTGATGAGCCGGACGGGAACGGATTACGTCCGGAATCCATCTTCAAGGTCGAGGTTCCCGTTTACGAGGGGCCGATGGATCTGCTCCTCTTTGTCGTCCGGCAGCGCCAGGTTGACCTGATCGAACTTCCCGTCGGTCGTGTTGCGCAGGATTTTCTCGAGTACGTTCGGGCGAACAGGGGACTTGATCTGGACAGCGCGGGTGAGGTTCTGCTCGTGGCGGCCATTCTTATCCGGATGAAGGTCCGCGCCCTGCTTCCCCGTGAAGAGGAAGAGGAACTGGAAGATCCCGAGGCGATTGCCGCACGGGACGAAGAACTGGTCGAGGCGTACCGGGAAATCGTTGCGGCAGCTAGAGAATTGGCCCGTAGCGAGGAGGTTCAACGCGACTACTTCCCGCGCGGAAACGCTGCAGCGATTGTGGAAATCGACCCGACGGAACAACTCCTCAAAAACGTAAGCCTTGTCACCTTGGCTGAGGCATTTCGCGATCTGCAGACGCGGATGGAAAAGGCCCCTGTTCACCAGCTCGCCATGTTCACCCTCACCGTGGATGATATGTCCGGCATCATTCTTGGGCACATGCGCAGGGAAGAAAAAATATCTTTCAGCCATGTTGCCGAGCTGCTTACGGAGCGGATCGAGGTCGTTGTTGCCTTCTTGGCAATTCTCGTGCTTATCCGTTACCGCCGTGTCCGTATCACCCAGGATGAGATGTTCGGAGAAATCTGGTTGATGAAGGGCAAGCGCTTTGAAACTCCCACCGACGGGGACATGGAAGATATTGACAGCGATGAGGATCGCCGTAACCGTGAGGAGATGGTCAAGGCGAATCAGGCAGAGATGGAGAGGTTCGAGGAGGAGCGCCGCAAACGTGATGAGGAGCGGCAAGCCCGTCGCGAGGCCAAACTGGCTGCTGAAGCGGGTGATGACGAGGAAGAAGACAGTGAAGCAGATGAGGGAGAGGGCGTGGATGATGGATGGGATCCTCTCCGGGATGGAATAGAGGAGTTGAGGAAAGAACTCACTGATCCCACGGAGGAGAGTGAGAGCGACGATCAGGAGGAGCGGGCTGAGAGCAGCGATCCTGCGGAATCCGAGGAAAACCCAGAAGACAACCTATGAGCGAAGAAAAAGAGAAAAACGAACTGCAGGGCGAAGAATCCTTCGACGAGGTAGAGGCCGACGTGACAGAGGCTGAGGTCGATGCCAAAGAGGATGCAGAGACCATCGCAGAAGTAGACGCTGAAGTAGCCGATGAGGGTAAACCCGGTGAAGAGGGCGATGTGGATTCTCCCGTAGACTCTGACGAATCGGTAGAAGATGAGGAGGAGTTCGAAGAGGAATCTGCCGCTCCGGAACCAGAGCAGGATTTTAACGATCTGGATCTGGTCCGTCTGCTGCCAATGCTCGAAGCGCTGCTGTTTGTGGCGGAGGACCCGCTTGACACCAAGGAGATCGCGGAATCGATCACCGAGGTGACAAAGAAGAACATTCCGCTCCTGATTCAGGCGCTGGACGAGTATTATTCAGAACATCGGCGCGCATTTACAACCCAGCGTGTTGCGGGTGGCTGGAGGTTGGCAACACGCCCCGAGTTTGCTGATGTCATACGGCGGCACCTTCGCGGAAAACAGCGTGGTCGCCTCAGCCGTGCGAGCCTCGAAACGATTTCCATTATCGCGTACAGGCAGCCGCTTAGCAGGCCCGAGATTGACCAGATGCGCGGTGTCGATTCATCGCCGGTTGTACGCAATCTGCTCGAGCGCGAACTGATAAAGGTTGTGGGAAGGGCAGAGGCGCCGGGAAGACCGATCCTCTATGCGACAGCTGACAAATTCCTCACTTATTTCGGACTTGAATCGCTCAATGATCTCCCCAAACCGGAGGAATTGTTGGGTAGCCTCGAAGAGGAGGATGGCGGTACTTCCGTGGTCAACCTGCGAAGTGGTCCGTTCAGGGGTGCAGGCGCTGGCGTCGAAGAGGAAACCTATCGTACGGACAACGGTGGGACTGTTGGTGAACCTGAACCGGACGAGGAGCAGGCGCCCATGGTACCGGTGAGCAGCTATGAGGATGAGCCCGAAGAGGATTCCGCTCCTGTCGCGAAAGCAAAGGTTGAACCTGCCGAGGATGAGGCGACCGAAGAGGGGTCCGGGGCGGAGGGGTCTCCTGACCCCGGTGAAGATATCGATAATCAGTAAATACAGATAATTACGGCGCCCCCGGAGCACAGGTGGGCGTCTTTTTTTCGTCTTAACTTGGTCAAGTCTACCGCTTTAGTTGCGCGGTTCCGCATCTGCACAACCACTTGGAGAGCAGCCATGGAGCTGAGAGGCAAGAAGGTGTTGGTGCTGGGAGGTTTTGGCCTGGTAGGCATGGCAGTATGCCGCAAGGTTGCTGATGAGGGGGCGAACGAAATCATCGTCACCTCTCTGAAGAAGGAGGAGTCGGAAGGGGCATGCGCGACCTTAGGGTCCGAATACCCTTCCGTAACGTTTACCCCGGAATGGGGTGACCTCTTTGTGCGTTCCGAATTCAAAGAGATCCCACGCAAAACCCTCCTGCATGATCCCCAACGCCGAAAAGTATTTATCCGAGACATCCTTGATCCACTGACACCCGAAGTTGCCGGGCGGATCACTCTGTATCGCCAGATCGTAGACCACGAACCCTATGTCGTGATTGACTGTGTCAACACCGCCACGGGTATCGCGTACCAGGATCTCTACGAGCAGAGCGAACTGGTGCTCGACAAGCTGGACCGGTGCAAAGGCAAGCCGGTGGATGACGAGCTTGAGACGATGGTTGAAGACCTGATCGCCTCGTTGAATGCACCTCAGCTTGTCCGCCATGTGCAGGTTTTGCAGAACGCCCTCGTTGATGGCGGATGTCGTGGCTATGTAAAAGTCGGTACAACCGGCACCGGCGGCATGGGGCTGAACATCCCCTACACCCACAGCGAGGACCGTCCCAGCCGTGTGTTGTTGACGAAAAACGCCATGGGTGGCGCTCAATCGTTGATGATGCTGCTTATGGCGCGCACGCCACTGCAGAATGATGACGGCAGCATCCGCGAGATCTTTGTAAAGGAGATCAAACCGGCGGCGGCGATTGCCTGGAAACGGGTGTTGGCGGGCGAAATTCGCAAAAAGGGACAGAACTTTCCCCGATTCGACATGGATCTATCTAAAGCTGTACCGTTGAACAACTCCATCCACCGTGACCTGCAAGAGGGGCCGTGGGAGAAGAAGAACGACACACTCGCCTCTGTTTATATAGATACGGGTGAAAACGGAATCTTTTCCGAAGGCGAATTCACTGCGATCACTGAAGTGGGGCAGATGGAATTCGTGACGCCCGAAGAAATCGCCCAGCATGTTGTCTGGGAGATCATGGGTGGATCGACGGGACATGATATCATCGGTGCGTTGGATGGCGCGGTGATGGAGCCCACCTATCGTGCGGGTGTCCTGCGCCAGGTTGCGCTCAACAAACTTCGCCATGCTCAGAAAAAAGCGGCTGCTGAGGGGATGGACCTGGATGAATCGGTAGCCTTCGAGCTGCTCGGGCCTCCGCGTCTGACTAAACTGTTGCACGAGGCGAACCTTCTGCGCCACGCATTCGGTACGATGCGCAAGGCGGTTGAAGCCGATTGCGCAGAGATGAGCAGAGCGGTTATCGAGGTTCTCGATAAGAACCCGAAACTGCGTAGCGCAATTCTCTCCCTGGGAGTCCCAATCCTCATGCCGGATGGAAAGAGCATCCTCCGTGGACCAAAACTCCTGATCCCTCACCATCCGGTGAAAAAGGAGTTCGAGGTCACGGATGAGGCGCTCGAGAAGTGGTGCGAAAAGGGGTGGGTGGACCTTCGTCCCGTACACATGAAAGAGTGGGATGAGTGGTTTACAACGCTCGTGAAGCAGAAAGATCGTAGAAGCACTGAGGATACCAGCAGCCGGTATGATTTCGACGAGGATTATTTCGATCCCGATCAGGAGATCAACCCCGGCAAGATGGTGGCGTGGATATTCATCAACGTCGACAAGGGGAAGAGGACAAAGCGGTGATAGTGAGGGACAGTTTTTTGTAACTGTCCCCTTTTCATTGGATTGCGTAAGCTCTGAACCGGGATTTGCTGCTCGGTCGATGAGAATTGCCGCATAGCACTTTATTTGTGTTCTGCGGTATATGGGTCCTGATACTCTAAGGTGTCGGGGGGACACCTCCGCTCGCAGCAGATCCAGGCGCCTCCGGATTCACTGTCCGGGGGCGTCATTTTGAGTGATGCAATAACCGCTACTCTGTTGTCTTCCTGATCGTCCGGTGGGCACGGTTGACGATGTATTTCGTTTCGGGGGTCTTAGATTTTTTCAACCACCGCTTCGTCACATCTTTGACCCACTCCGGGTTATCCTTGCTGGCGTCGTTCAGCCAGTTCGCGACGGCGTTCTGCACGTAGCGGCTGGTGTCCGATTTCACAGGTTCAAGCAGATGGAGTCCGAGCTCCGGATTTCGTTTCAATTCGACAATGTGCCCCGTCCAGACACCGCGCGGACGGGAGGCCTCCACTGCGCAGCGGCGAATCCCCTCATGCTCGTCCACCACCCATTCTTCCAGCAACTGCAGTCCAATCTCCAAATCAATCGCGAGATAGGGCCGGAACGAATCCCATGCGATTTCACGGACGCTCATCGCGGAATCTTTAGCATACCGTTTCGCGGCGTCAAGCCGTTTGGCGATTGGGGTGTTGGGAATGGCACGCAAGCTCAGCGCACTCCACGCTCGAACCATGTCGGAGCGATGTGTGGCGAGCTTCCGGAAGATCTCCAGCCCCTCCGTTTCGGAATCCATGGCATCCCTGAGGATCATTCCAACGCCGTTCAGAATCCGCGAAATCCCGAGTCCGCCGAGATGTTCCGCGCGTTTGTACAGCTCATCCCGCCGATGCGCCAGTCCGACATCATTTACGATGTTTCGTAGTAGTGTGGGCTGGTCAATCGCAAGCCACTCGACGAGTGTGAGTGTCTCCTCTTCGCCGCGGTTCAGCCGCTCGAGTACTTCGGGTGGGATGTCGGCCATGCGGGATGCGCCTTTGCGCTGGGCTGTACGGCTGGGGGTCATCGTTTTCTCCTGAGGATGATGAGAAAGTTCGTCCAGAGGTGAGAAGGAGACAAGAGCTAAATAGAAGACGCGAAGGGATTTGGTGCCAGCATGGTGACTCTGTATGGGATCGTGAAAACTTGCCCTTTTTCATGCAGGGAGTTACTTTTCAATGTCTTCGGGGCAGGGTGAAAATCCCTACCGGCGGTGAAAGCCCGCGACTCCCGGTGATGGGCGCGAAAATAACGTGCAGCGTTTCAATCGAGACGCACCTTCACGGGACTGAACCGGTGTAATTCCGGTGCCGACGGTGAGAGTCCGGATGGGAGAAGGCGATACGGCCTGGCCGTACTGGTTGAACGTTCTTTGTGGAGTAGTCTCCATTTCTCGTCGTTGTCCGCATCAATGAATGTTGGCACGACGGTCGTTCATACCTCGTCGATCCTGATAAATGTCCCCGATGGCTTCATTGCTGTCGGGATTTCTCTTTTTGGAGCGGTATGGCATCCAATTGCACACATGATGAACACCAGATGAAACGGGTGTTGACGCTGGCCAAACGCGGCAAGGCGTGGGTGGCCCCGAACCCGATGGTGGGTGCGGTCCTCGTCAAGGATGGCGAAGTCGTGGGTGAGGGATACCATCGCCGGTTTGGCGGTCCACATGCTGAGATCAACGCGTTGAGGGAAGCGGGTGCGAAAGCCAAAGGTGCGACCCTCTATGTCAATCTCGAACCCTGCAGTCACTATGGAAAAACGCCACCCTGTGTGGATGCCCTGCTGGAAGCTGGCGTGAGCCGTGTTGTGGCCAGCATGCAGGATCCCAATCCGAAAGTGAATGGTGCGGGTTTCGAAAAGCTGCGGGCGGCGGGAGTAAAGGTTGAGGTTGGACTGCTGGAAACGGAAGCGCGTGAACTGAACCAGCAGTACATGAAAAAAGCGGCGACCGGCTGGAGCTGGGTGACGCTCAAGATTGCCCAATCCCTCGACGGCAGAATCGCGAGTGTTACGGGTCATAGCCAGTGGATCAGTGGAAAACAGAGCCTCAGGTATGCCCACCTGCTCCGTGCGAGTCACGATGCCGTTCTCGTCGGTTCGGGTACTGTTCATGCCGACAATCCGCTATTGACTGTTCGCCATCTTCGCGGGCGAAATCCGATCCGCATTGTTCTCGACTCGAAACTGTCGATTCCCGAGGATTGCCTCATCGTGAACACTCCGGATCAGGCGCCTACCTGGGTTTTTGCTCGCAGCGATGCCCCCGAACCTTCTTGGGCGGGAAAACCAAATGTGGAGATTATCCGGCTCGATCCCGATGCCAAGGGTCGAGTGCCGCTCAAGAGAATGTTGCGGGAGATTGCGGATCGTGGCGTAGGGTCGTTGATGGTCGAGGGTGGCAGCCGAGTCTGGACGAGCTTTCTTGAGGCGAGGGTGGTGGACAAGATCGAGGTTGTGATCGCACCGATGATCATCGGTCACGGGATCGATGCCATCGAGGATTTGAAAGTCCTGAAGGTGTCCGATGCTATCCGTCTGGAGCCCTTCCGCTGGCGAAGGATTGGAGTGGATTTGCACGTCGCCGCCCGGATTCGCTATGCGGATGGCAGCAACGGGGGGGAGGCTTAATGTTTACAGGATTGGTGGAAGAGGTTGGCCGCATCCAAAATACCTCAAAGAGAGGTAATGCGGCGGTTCTCACCGTTGAGGCAAACGTTGTGCTTGAGGGACTCAAAGTTGGAGACAGCATCAGCGTGTCGGGAGTCTGCCAGACGGTGGTGAAATTTGACAGGGACAGTTTTCAGATCGAGGCCGTGCAGGAGACCCTTGAAAAAACCCGGCTGGGGGAGATGCGTCCGGGAGAATGTGTGAACCTCGAACGAGCGATGCAGCCCTCCGACAGGCTTGGAGGACACATCGTCCAAGGGCATGTGGATGGATTGGTGCAATTGAAATCGATCACGGACCGTTCCGGATCGAAACGGCTTAGGCTGGTACTACCGCTGGATGATGCTCGTTATGTTGTTGAAAAAGGTTCGGTTACGCTGGATGGTATCAGTTTGACAGTCGCGGCTCTGGGGCCGGATTGGTTTGAGGTGGAGATCATACCGCACACGTGGGCTGAGACAACGCTCTCGGACCGCAAGGCGGGAGATCATCTCCATATCGAGTGGGACATCATAGCCAAATACGTCGCCCGAATGCTCTCTGCGCATCTGCCCGATTCCGGGCTGACCGTGGAAAAACTGATCGAGTCGGGTTTCGGACCCTCGCATTAATACGAAAATTCACCGGGCGTTTGTCCGGGTTTACGTTGGCCGATAGAGTATCCGGCCGCTGGAAAGGATGTAAAGGTGGAAAACGGAGATGTAGTACAGGGAGGTCTCAAAGGATCTTCGGGAATAAAGCGGGAGGTTTCTGGTCCAATGAGCGAACGGACACCATTCAGTCCCATCGAGGAGGCGATCGAGGAGATTCGCGCCGGAGAGATGATCATCCTCGTTGATGATGAGGACCGTGAAAACGAAGGTGATCTCGTGGTCGCGGCTGAGAAGGTGACGCCGGAGATGGTCAATTTCATGGCGAAAAACGGTCGTGGAATGATCTGTCTGACGTTGACTCACGAGCGCGCCGAGGAGTTGGAATTGATTCCGATGGTCGAGAACAACACAGCTCTTCACGGCACACAATTCACGGTGACGATTGACGCCAAGGGACTGACCACAACGGGCATCTCGGCGGCAGACCGCGCTCTGACAATTCTCAAAGCGAGCGATCCCAACGCCACCGCCAATGATTTTGCGCGTCCGGGTCACATTCACCCGATCATTGCTGCAAGAGGCGGCGTGCTGCGCCGCGCAGGTCATACAGAAGGTTCCACCGATCTGGCGCACCTCGCCGGTTTGCGGTCGCTTGGCGTCCTTTGCGAGATCATGAGCGAGGATGGCACGATGGCTCGCGTCCCCGAACTCGCCGAAATCGCGAAGGAATTCGGGCTCAAAATGTACACTATCCGTGACCTGATCGAGTATCGTCAGCGCACGGAAAGGCTGGTGGAGCGCAAGGTTGAGGTGCCTCTCCCAAGTAAATTCGGATCGTTCAGATTGATCCATTACATGGAACTTGAGCAGGGTAAAGAGCATATCGCTATGGTAAAGGGAGAGTGGGCGCCGGATGAGCCCGTCCTCGTCCGTGTCCACAGCGAGTGCCTGACCGGCGATGTTCTCGGGTCCAAACGCTGTGATTGCGGCGAACAGCGTGACGAGGCGATGCGTATGATCGAGCGTGAGGGGAAGGGTGTTTTCCTCTACATGCGGCAGGAGGGAAGAGGTATAGGTCTCGAGGCGAAACTACACGCCTACAAGCTGCAGGACGAGGGGCATGATACCGTCGAGGCAAACGTCCTGCTCGGTTTTCAGGCGGACCTGCGTGAGTATGGCGTAGGTGCCCAGATTTTGCATGATCTTGGCGTCCGTAAAATCCGTCTGATGACGAACAACCCGAAAAAAATTGTAGGTCTTTCAGGATATGGTCTCGAAGTCGTTGAACGGGTACCCATCGAAATTCCGGCAACTGATGAGAATCGGAATTATCTGAAGACCAAACGCGAAAAGATGGGCCACTTGATCGGGAACGCATAGAAAGCGAGAGGATAGAAACATGGCAAACGTCATGCAGGGCAAGCTAAACGCCAGCGGAAAACGATTTGGTCTCGTCGTAAGCCGTTTTAACGAGTTTATTACCGGAAAACTCCTCGAAGGTGCTCTCGACGGATTGATCAGGATGGGTGCGAAAGAGGACGATATCACCGTCGTCTGGGTTCCGGGCTCATTCGAGATTCCAGCCATGGCACGACGAATGGCGAAATCAGGGAAGATGGATGCCGTCATCGGCCTCGGGGCCGTGATTCGGGGTGCGACATCCCATTTCGACCTGGTTTCTTCCGAGGCTGCGAAGGGACTCGCACAACTCGGAATGAGCGAGGACATCCCCGTGATCTTTGGTGTGGTTACGGCAGAAACAATCGAGCAGGCGATCGAACGAGCGGGTACGAAGTCCGGAAACAGGGGCTTTGACGCGGCTCAATCAGCAGTTGAGATGGTAAATCTTTACAATCAATTCTAATACGATTTCAGAGTATGAACCGGAGGATGGAGTTATGAGCCGGAAACCGATCATCGCATCATTAGCAATGTCACTGCTCCTCGGCCTCGCCGGGTCTGCTGTGGCTGATTCGTGGCGAACCGTCACCTCAGGCTGGGATGTAGAACGAGTCATCGAGGCGGATGGCATGATCTGGGCTGGTACGGGCGGAGGTCTTCTCCGCGTCAATCCGGCTACGGAGCAAATGACCTTTTATAACGCAGATGCAGGATTGACCGGGCTTCAGATCAGTGAACTCGCCTGGGATAGTCTGCATTCTCGCTTGTGGATCGGCTACGAAGATGCCCAGCTTAACGTTTTTGATGTTGAGGTGGGCGAGGTTGTCACCATCATCAATGACCTTTCGGACAATCAGGAGGTCATGTCGTTGAACGACCTGGTGGTTCAGGATTCCACAGTCTGGGTTCTGACAAATGTTGGACTTTCAAGCCTCAGCTATGTTCAGGGGATGACCGACCGGTGGGTAGTAGAACAGACCTACAGGCAGTTCGGTTCATGGACAACAGCAGTCTCGCTGGATGAAGTAGCGATCTTGGGGAACAAGTTGTTCATTGGCAGCTCGGAGGGGATTGCTTATATCACCCTCGATGGAGAATTGTACAACCCCGATGCGTGGACCCTGCTCGGCTGGGAGGATGGTTTTTCAAGCACCGCGGATGATGCGGAATCGGTTTCTATGCTGAAGGTCGCTGGAGACCGCCTTTACGCGACTACTTCCTTTGGACTCTATCGTTGGGATGGCACATCCTTCCCGTTGTTCGGCGAAATCGTGGCAAACGATGTGGATTTCTTGCCACCCGACAGTATCGCAGTCGCACGGTGGAACGGCATCAACGTTTTCGATACGACAGGAACGGTTGGTGGAAAAGCAGGTTGGCCGGAGAATCTTCAAGTCAATGGACTCACCGTATATGAAGGTGCGATCTGGGCAGGAATGAACTCCTCCGATCTCGTTCATGGCGGTGTTACGATTAGAACCCCAACTCAAGTTGATCTCCTTGTTCCGAACACACCCGGTGGAAACAGTATTAATGCCCTGAAAGTCGACCAGAACGGCGATGTCTGGATGACCAGTACACAAGATGGCATGGCAGGACTATTTCGTTATACTGATGGCAATTGGATCTCCTACTCGCGAGTGGAGTACCCGGATGCCCGCCTCTATTCCTACGGTTCCTACGCTCCAATCGCATTTGACAATGCCGGTGAAGTCTGGTTCGGATCCTATGGTCTGGGACTTGGCATCCTCACGCTGGATGAGATCAACGGGGATACGTTGATCAACTACAGCAATGCCAACAGCCCACTCGTTTCGCATACAGGAGATGATGACTGGAATCTGGTTCTGGGACTCCTTCGTGATCCGGCAGGTGGCATGTGGTTTACCAATTCCCTCGCATATAACTACAACTGCCTTTACTATGTCACCCCGGAGTGGATTGCCCAGGATCCCCAAGAACGTGACTCGGATGAGTGGATTTCCTACGGCCCGCTGGATGGGCTTACGGCGAAATATCTTGGTCCGATGGTGATGGATCCTCGGGGGAGAATCTGGTTCAGCTATCCACGTGTTGAGGATGATAACCAGCCGGACCTTGTTGTCCTGGATCCCGCAGGGACACCCGAGGATTCGGGAGATGATGACTGGACGGTATTCGGCGAGAGCGAATTCGACTTCTCGTACGCCTCCGATCTTGCGATCGATGAAGAGGGAATTCTCTGGCTCGCTACTCCCGAAGGTCTTTACTACATAGACACGAATGTCGATTTGAACCTCGTTGATGCCGTAAGCATGACAATGCCGGTATCCAATTATGCGACGGCGGTGGAGATCGATCCGATCAATCAGGTGTGGGTTGGCACGGATCTCGGTGTTGTTGTGCTCAGCAGAGACCGCTATTCATGGGTTCGTAAGTACACACCGGAGGATGGGAGTTATCCGAGTCCGTTGGTTTCGGAGCTGATCACCGATATCGCAATCGAATTCAGCAATGGTGATGTATGGCTTGGCACGGGTTCAGGGGCCAGCGTGGTCAGCACACCTTTCCGTAATTTTGCGGACACCCCTGGAACAATCTCTGTTGCACCACAGCCTTTCTTCGTCGGAGCCGATACAAACGGTCCATTGCTCTTCTCCAGTGAAAGCCTTGCTGCGGGAGCGACCATCCGTGTACACACGCCCTCGGGACACCTGTTGCGTACGCTTGATTTTGAAGCGGCGGCGCTGGATGGATGGGATGGTCAGGATGAATCCGGTGAATGGGTGGCAAGCGGAGTTTATCTTCTCGTAGTCACCGGTTCGGATGGTACATCCCAGACCGGCAAAGCAGCCGTTATTCGCAGGTGATTCTTTTTTCTGGAAGTTTATGGAAATAGTAAACATCGCCTCGGGTAGCCGGGAGAGGGGACGACTGCCGATTGCACGGAATGTCCCGCCCGCCTATATTCGCGTAGTCTAGAGGGAGCAGGGGCTTGATGGCAGCCGTCAAGGTGGATCCGCGCGCCAAAATTGTCACCACGGTTCTCCTGATCGTGGGTGTGATGACATTGCCTTGGGGTATACCCCTTTGGAGCTGTGCATTTCTGGCATTTATCGCTCTGATCCTGATCAAACCACCTTTTAGACGCCTTGCCTCCGCACCCCTTGCGCTTAGCTGGATGCTCGTCATTACCATCCTTGTACACGGTTTCTCCAGCTCAGGTCATGTGCTGTGGGAGATGCCGGTAACGCAATGGCGACTTACAACTGAGGGGTTGCTGCGCGGGTTGCTCTTTTCGGGCAGGTTGGCTGGTGTAATGGTGCTCGGGGCTGGCGTGTCGCTCAGCATCGGTCCGCTCGAAGGAATCAGAGCGCTGGAGGACCTTGGTAAACCTTTGGCGAAACTTAAAATACCAGTCAGCACTTTTACGCTTGTTCTCGGTTTGGCGTTGCGGTTTGTCCCAACACTTTTTGAGGAGGCATTGGTCCTACGCAAAGCTCAAACTGCACGGGGCTGGACGCCGGGGAAAGGGGTTGTGCAGAGTGTTCGCGCATGGGTGCCGTTGTTCATTCCTGTTCTGGCTTCCGGGCTTCGTAGAAGCGACGAGATTGCGGAAACGCTCCTTTTACGGGGATATCACCCTCAGGCTCGCAGGGTTTCGATGAACCCCGGCCAATGGCGGGGAATTGATTCGGTGCTGGTGGTTGCTTCCTTGCTGCCTTGGGCGTATTGGATTGTGAGGGTTTCCCTATGAGGTTGCGGTTGAACCTTGAATACCACGGTGCCTCTTTTCAGGGTTGGCAGCTTCAACCTGACGCACCCACTGTTCAGGGTAAGCTTGAAAATGCCCTCGCAAAATTTTACGGTGGAGAAGAGATCCGTGTCACCGGATCGGGCAGAACGGACACCGGAGTTCACGCTGTTGGGCAGGTTTCGCACGCTGATGTACCCGAGACACGCGAGACAAAGGTTATTCTCAAAGGGCTAAATGCTCTTTTACCTTCCGGAGTACGGGTTTGGGGCGTTCGTCCGGTGGAGTCGGACTTCCATTCGAGGTTTCAGGCGACCGAGCGTGTGTACGGTTACCGGCTTTTGAACGAACCGAGTGTGTTCGGTGACTCGACAGGTTGGAACGTTCCCTTTGAGTGGCAGGTTGATCGAGCAAGGGAGGTTGAACCGCTTCTGCTCGGCAGCCATGACTTCACAGGATTTGCCACGAGGCCCGACCCGGAGGACAATCCGGTTTGTGACTTGCGGAAAATCGAGTGGGAGCAAACGCCGGAAGGGTGGGTCCTTCGGTTTACCGCCGACCGTTACCTGCGAAGGATGGTGCGCACACTCGTAGGAACGCTTGTCGAGGTCGGCGCAGGCCGTCTGAACCTTGAGACGGTGAAAACGGTTTTAGAGACAAAGCAGGGGCATGCGGGAGTTCCAGCTCCTCCGCAGGGGTTGGCGTTACTGCGAGTCCGATACGATACGGACGTGGCTGAGGATCGTCCGGGACCATCACCTTGGGGAACTGCACCATGAAACTCTTTATCGATTCAGCAGATATCAACGAAATTCGTGAGGCCAAAGCGCTGGGTGTTCTGGATGGCGTTACGACGAACCCCTCGCTCGTCGCCAAGACGGGTAAATCCTTTCTTCAGGTCGCGGAAGAGATTCTGAAGGAGGTCGAAGGCCCGGTTTCGCTGGAAGTGGTTTCCACGGATTTTCACGGGATGATGGAAGAGGCGCACAACCTCGTCAAAATGGGCCCGAATGTCGTCGTCAAAATTCCTATCATTCGGGAAGGTCTCAAAGCGACCAAGGCGCTCGCGGATGAGGGAATCAAAGTCAATAACACTCTCTGCTTTAATCCGATGCAGGCGATGCTGGCAGCAAAAGCGGGCGCGGCGTATATCAGCCCCTTTGTTGGCAGGCTCGACGACATCAGCTCGGATGGCATGGAGCTGATCGAAACGATTCTCGATATCTATGGTAATTATGCATTTATGACTGAAGTCTTGGTGGCGAGCGTTCGTAATCCAATCCATCTAGTAACCGCAGCTAGGATGGGGGCGGACGTTGCGACGGTGCCATTCAACGTGATTGATCAGTTGCTCAAGCACCCGTTGACGGATATCGGCCTTGAAAAATTCCTGAAAGACTGGGAGAAAGTCCCCAAGTGAACGGCAGAATAGCAAGAAGCTTCGTTTTTGGCTTGATGATTGGCGCTGCGGGAATGGGATTGGTCAGACTAGGGGCGTGGATGGAGCGTTCCCGGTTAGAAGATAGTCCACCCGTTCAACAGGTCAACACAACCCCAGAAACCACGACTCAACGGACCGAACCGGGAGGGGTAACGGACTCGATGGTCGTCCAGCAGTCTGCGGTGGGAAGCATGCAGAACAGTCAGAATCTGACACTGCAGCGACAGAACGTGATCACAACCGCAATTCAGTATGCCGAACCTGCGGTTGTAGGTATCACCGTCACTCAGGTTCGCGAGTACCGGGCGACCAATCCGATGTTCAATGACCCGCTCTTCCGTTATTTCTTCGGAGCGCCAGACAGAACGTATCAACAGAAAGTGGAGAACCTCGGCTCAGGCTTTATCATTAGTCCGGATGGTTATCTGGTGACAAACGAGCACGTTGTTCATATGGCAAGCGAGATTCTCGTTACAATGCATGATGGCAGTTCATACAACGCTGAGGTGATTGGCGCAGATTACGACACAGACATCGCCCTGCTCAAGATCGATGCTCAGAACCTTCCCGCTTTGAAGATCGCGGAAGAAAACGTTCTCTTTGTCGGGGAATGGGTGATCGCAATTGGCAACCCGTTCGGCCTGTTCAAGGTCAACGATCAGGCGTCGGTGAGTGTGGGTGTCGTCTCGGCGACAGGTCGCAATTTTGAGCGGCAGGAGGATGGACGGCTGTACCGTAACATGATTCAGACCGATGCGGCGATTAACCCGGGCAACTCCGGCGGACCGCTGGTCAACGTTCTCGGTGAAGTGATTGGAGTAAACACCTTTATCTTTACGGGTGGCGGCAGTGGGTCGGTAGGTGTCGGGTTTGCGTTGCCTGCATCGTCCCTTCGGGAAGTTGTGGCTGACCTTCGCGATCGGGGTGGTGTGGCCCGTGATTTCTGGACCGGGCTGTACGTGCAGAATATCGATAGGATGATCGCGCTTAGTGTCGGATACCGAGAAGACTACGGCGTGATTGTTACGGAAGTCGATCCCAATAGTCCGGGTGCCCGCGCAGGAGTTCAACCCGCGGACATCATTCTGGAAATTGAGGGAACTCGAATTGCAGATGCGAGAGCGATCCGCAAGTATTTTGATAACCACGACCTGAGGGTGGGCGACCAGCTCAGGATGAAGATTTACCGTGATGGCAAATCCATGAAAGTTTCAATCCCACTGGAGGCAAGACCCAGTGATTGATCGATACACACGTCCCGAGATGGGCGCCATCTGGACCGAGGAGAACAAGTTCCGCTCCTGGTTGAAGGTCGAACTCGCCGTTTGTGAAGCGTGGTCGAAGAGGGGTGTTGTCCCTGCTGAGGCTCTTCAGGAAATCCACGAGAAAGCCAACTTCGACGTGGCCCGGATCAGCGAGATTGAAGAGACGGTTCAGCACGATGTTATCGCCTTTCTGACGAACGTTGCGGAGTACGTCGGTCCATCCTCCCGGTACGTGCACCTCGGGATGACAAGCTCGGATGTGCTCGATTCAGCGCTCGCGCTTCAAATCAAACAGGCAGGCGCGATTTTAATGCAGGGTTGTAATGATCTACTCACGGCACTTCGTGTTATAGCATTGAAATACAAAGATTTGGCGGCGGTTGGCAGGACGCACGGGATCCATGCTGAACCGGTTGCTTTTGGTGCGAGGTTCGCACGTTTTTACGAGCAGCTTCAGCGCGCGGCAAGTCGTTTGCTGTTGGCTTGGGATCAGGCGAGCACCGGAAAACTATCGGGTGCGGTGGGCATGTACGTTCATCTTGACCCGGAGATGGAAGAGGATGTGCTGAGGGCTCTGGAGTTGAACGTCGCACCGATCAGCAGCCAGGTGGTCAGCCGGGACCGTCACGCAGATTTTCTCTCTGCAATAGCGATGGTTGGGACGGTGCTCGAATCGATTGCGCTGGAAGTCCGTCACCTTCAGAGGACGGAAGTTGGTGAAGCACGAGAGGGATTCCGAAAAGGCCAGAAGGGTTCTTCCGCGATGCCGCACAAACGGAACCCGATTAACGCCGAAAAGATCTGCGGTATGGCGAGACTGCTTCGTGCGAATATGCAGGCGGCCTATGAGGATGTCGCTCTCTGGCATGAGCGAGACATCTCGCATAGCTCCGTAGAACGTGTCATATTACCTGATTCAACGATTGCCTTGGATTACCTTCTCGGTTTGACCACGAGAATGGTAAACGGCCTGGTGGTGGATGAAGAGGCTGTTGCGAGAAATCTGAACCTGACAGGGGGGGCGATTTTCAGTGAGGGACTTCTTCTCGAGCTCATTAAAATTGGCAAGACGAGGGAAGAATCCTACGCGATCGTACAGCGAATCGCTCACCATGCACTTGATTCCGGAACGCCTGTAAAAGAGGCAGCTTTGGCGGATAGTGAATTGGTCGAGGCAATTGGTACCGATCAGATTGAACAAGTCTTTGATATAAAGCACGCCTTACGGCATGTGGATGCGATTTACAAGCGGCTCGGTCTGATAGACTGAGCAAGCCCATTGTGAACGGGAGGTTGGTGTTTTGGACAAGAAGGATCTGCTCTACGAGGGGAAGGCGAAATACCTGTACCTGACAGATGATCCCAACATCATCATTCAGGAGTTCAAGGATGATTTGACCGCCTTCAATGGGACAAAGAGAAGCAGTTTCGACGGCAAGGGTGCCATCTGCAACGCTATTTCCACGTACATGTTCGAGTACCTGGAAAATTATCATGTCCCCACGCATTTCGTGAAAAAGCTGACCAATGCTCAGATGGCCGTGAAACGGTTGGAGATGATTCCGATTGAGGTCGTCGTGCGAAATGTTGCGACTGCTAGCCTGGCCAAGACGTACAATCTTGAGGAGGGGAAAGTCCTCAAGTACCCGATTGTGGAATACTTCCTCAAAGATGACCGTCTCGGCGACCCGATGATCAATGAGCATCACGCCTATGCGATGGGTTATGCCACACCGGAAGAGATGAAGATGATCTCGCGTGTGGCGAGCAAGGTGAACGCGATCTTCAAATCCTTCTTCGACCGTCGCGGACTGATGCTTGTCGATTTCAAACTGGAATTCGGCAAGAGTGAACGCAGCCTGCTCATCGGAGATGAGATTAGCCCGGACACCTGCAGGGTCTGGGATAAAAAGACCAACAAGAAACTCGATAAAGACCGGTTCCGGTACGATATGGGTGGTGTTGACAAAGCGTACCAGGAGCTGCTGGACCGCATCGTAAGCCAGGGTTGAGCATGTTTGCACCCGAGGGACTTTGGTATATCGCCTTGCCTGCGGCAATCTTCTTCGGCTTTGCTTTGCTGGCTGTTGTCAGCAAACGAGGTGGTTGGTTTGTGCCTTCCGGATTGTTTCTCGTTTTCTGGCTGATGATGCTCTTTTTCTTCCGAGACCCCATGCGTCCCATGCCGGAGGAAGATGCGATTGTATCTCCTGCTGATGGGACGGTGCTCGAGATTGAGACTGATCGCTGGGGTGCAACGAGGATCGCGATATTCCTCAGCCCGCTGAATGTTCACGCCATCCGCGCTCCTTTGAAAGCAACCGTCTATGACGCCGAGTTCATCCCGGGCGAATTTCTTCGTGCGGATGATCCCGAGGCGGGCAGCAGAAATCAGCAAATACGCGCTCTCCTTGAAACGGAGAATGGGCAGGTTGTTCTGAGGGTGATCTCAGGTGCATTGGTCCGCAGAGTGATAGTTCCACTCAAACCGGGCGATCAGATCATTCCGGGCGATCGGATTGGATTTGTCCGATTTGGCAGCCGTGCGGAAATCACTCTGCCAGCTCCATTCAGACCCATTATCCGTGTAGGCGACCCGGTTATCGGCGGAGTTACCCGGATCGGGCATTGGCTACCCGAAGAGCAGGGGGAGGTGCTGGATTTTCTTCCCGTAGATTTCATAGAACTGCAACACTGTGAACCGGTACCGGTTGCGGTAGGAGAGTCTGGTGCGTAGTAGTGCTCCGATGTTGATGACCATTGGCAACGGTGCCATGGGATTCGCTGCTATCTACCTCGCTTGGCATGGTCACCCCATGTTGGCGCTGATCGCCATTCTGTTCGGTTCGATACTCGACACGGCTGATGGTTGGACAGCGCGGAAGTTTGGAGTCAGCAGCGAATCTGGTGCTACGGCTGATATGGTCTCGGACCTGATTACGTTCGGTTTTGCACCCGCGGCACTCATCGGATTTGATGGATCAGGAACGCTAAGCTGGATCATGGGTGGCCTGTATCTGGCGGCAATCATCTTCCGGTTGATTCGGTTCCGGTTGAAAAATGTAACAGCGAAACAGTTTCAAGGAATGCCTTCACCGGTCACAGCGTTGGCTATCACCTCGGTGGCAATCTCGATGCGTCGCTGGTTCCCCGAGTTACCAATTGTGGAATATGTCACACCGTTTATCTCGTTCGTTGCGATCTCACGGATTCCATTTCCCAAATGGGGTCATCCAGCCATCAAACTTGTTCCCAAATCATTGCTCATCGCAATCTACCTTGTCCATTTCGCCGCCTTTCTTTTCTTTTCCGCGGAAGCAATCTGTTCCATCAGTCTGTTATACATGATCGTAGCGCCTATGTTGATGAGTGCCTACAATAGAAAACAGGAATCTGTCCCCCGCATGGAGGCCGAGTAGATGCAAATTCTTGTTGAGGTGATGCCAAAAGAGGGTATTCTGGACCCACAGGGACAGGCGGTGGGGCATGCCCTTCACCAACTCGGCTACCGGGAAGTCCAATCCGTAAAGGTTGGAAAGCGTATCGTCCTCGAGGTTGAGGGAGATGATGCCGCCGAGGCGCTAAAGCGGGGCCGGGAGATGGCGGAAAAACTCCTGCATAACGAAAACGTCGAGGAATTTCATGTCTTGCTTGGCGAGGAGTCGGCGTCGTGAAATGGGGTGTGCTCGTCTTTCCGGGAACAAACCGGGAGCAGGACGCTGTAGACGTTCTCACCCGTGTATTCCAGCAGGACGTCCAAAAAATATGGCATGATACCACGGACCTCAGCGGGCTCGATGCCGTGATGCTTCCTGGCGGTTTCTCCTATGGTGACTATCTTCGCTGCGGCGCTATTGCACGGTTCAGTCCGGTGATGGAGGCGGTGGTCGACTTTGCGAAGACGGGGAGAACCGTTTTCGGCGTCTGCAACGGATTCCAGATTCTTACGGAATGTGGACTTCTGCCGGGCACTCTACTCAGGAATAAAAGTCTTCGATTCATCAACGCCATGCAGCCATTGCATGTTGAGAGAACAGATACAAGGTTTACCTCAAAAGCGCCAGAGGGCAGGGTTGTTACAGTTCCCATCGCACACAACGAGGGTAACTACTTCCTGCCGGCCGATGACTTGAAACGGCTTGAGGATCGGGCTGGTGTTCTGTTCCGCTACTGCACCCCGAAAGGGTATGTCAACGAGGCAGGGAATCCAAACGGTTCGGTGAACAACATCGCCGGGGTGATCAACGCGGCTGGCAATGTTCTGGGGATGATGCCGCACCCGGAAAACGCTTGTGACCCTGTAATCGGACGAACTGATGGCGCGTTTATTTTTGAGAGCATTATTGAGGAGCTGGTTTTCTCATGAGCCGCAGGCCGAAAAAAGCGCCCAACGAGATGAACTTTCTGGACCACCTTGACGAACTTCGGGTGCGTCTTTTCTGGGCTTTTGGCGGTCTTCTCGTTGCGACTGTGGTTGGATACATCTTCTCAATGGATATTCAACAACTCCTGATGTTTCCCTTTGTTGCCGAAGAGGGACCCAAGCTCGCACTTCTAAGCCCCACGGAAGGTTTTATCGTCCAGCTTAAAATCAGTTTGATCGCTGGACTGTTTATCAGCGCGCCATGGATTTTTTACCAGTTGTGGCGGTTTGTTGCGCCGGGTCTTTTCGAGAATGAACGGAAGATGGTGCTCCCGGTAGTCTTCTTCTCCAGCCTTCTTTTTCTTGCCGGAGCGGCGTTTGCCGTCTATGTCATCCCCATGGCGACTCGCTTCTTCATGTCCTTCACATCTGAGGATGTGGCGAACTACTGGTCGCTGGGTAAATTTATCGATTTTGAGCTGCGGCTATTTGTCGCGTTCGGAGTTGTGTTCGAACTGCCCCTGCTGATCTATTTCATGGCGCGGTTCGGGATTGTGACTCCGAAGTTTCTGCGGACCTATCGCCGCCATATGTACGTCACCTTCCTCGTTGCTGCCGCCATCATCACCCCGCCGGATGTATTCACACAGGTGATTCTTGCGATACCTCTGGTAATTCTGTACGAGGCTTCGATCTTTCTCGCGATGATTGCCACCAAGCAGTATGAAAAGGCTTCGCTCAGCTACAGTGACAATGAAAAGAATGAGGCTTCTGTATCAACCGGTTCAGGTGAGGGTGGACAATCCGGGAAGGAGGAGTAGTATGATTCCAAGCGGTGGAGAACTTCTCCTCGTCGTGCTCGTCGTCATCCTCTTTTTCGGGAGTAAGGAGCTGCCCAAAGTCATGAGGACGATGGGCAAGTGGACAGCGGTTTTCAAAACCTCGATGAACGACATTCGTCGGGAATTCAACCGTATCACCATCGAGGAAGAGTTGAAGGTGCGTGATGAGGCGGAACGCGAGAAATACAAGAAGAGTCTGGAAGCAAAGCCGGAGGGTGAGACCTTGTCTCTGCCAGCTACGGAGGATGAGGAAACTGCAAAATCGGGCAAGGGAAAGCCGATAAGCCGATCCATTGAGGTGCCTGCTAAACCCGGCACCTACAAGTTCGAGGATGAGGAACTGACCCGGATCAAGGAAGAGGCGAAGAAAAAAGCGGCGACGCTCGAAAGGTCTCGCAAAAAGGCCGGGGCAAAACCGACAGCCAAATCCAGCTCAAAAACGGCTGGCGTAGCATCCTCACCAAAAAAGAAAACAGTTTCAGCCTCGAGCCCAAAAGGGACTGCCAAGTCTGGAAAGTCCACGACAAAGGTGCAGGTTCCCAGCACATCTGCAAAGAAAGCCGCCCGAAAACCTGCGAATGCCCCGAAAACCGGTACAGTGAAGGGTAGCGGTGTCAAGCCCAAAGCAGCAAAGAAAAAAGCCGCAACATCCGCGAAAACAAAGAAATAGTCCTGCCATCGGTCGTGAATCCAAACAGGAATACAAAGCGAACCCCGCAATGCGAGGGACATCACGGGGTTCTTCAAGGAAGAGGGTTGGAGAACTGAGGGTCACCACAACTGGGCTTTCCCTCAGTTATTTCACGCCTCAATAGCTGTCAGTTTCCAGCGGTGGTGTCGGGTTGACTCTCAAGCTCGCCCTGGCTCCCGGTCGTTTCAATCGTGGGCAGAGTGCCGGTGATGTTATTGAAACGCTCCGGAACGGGTGGAGCATTTGAACTGCCCGCTCTGCTGGTTCCCGTCCTGAGTTCAGGAGGAGTCAGGTACATATCCCGCTTACTCACTTCCGGGGCCGCTTCCTGCTCGCCCGCTTCAACATCCTCAAAACTCGTCTCAAACAGCGGTGGAAGCAGAGTTCTCGGGTCCGAACCTTTGACCTCGTGTTCCGGTGTAGAGGCAACCTGGTCGGTGTAGTCAACCGGCTGTACCTCGGTCAGAACATCCGCGCCAAATCGACGCGCCGGTTCCATGGAAACAAATCCTTTATCTCTGGACACAGTGCCTGTTGTGTACACCCGTCTGGATTTGTTGGGAATCGGCTTGGTCTCCGGACCTGCGGCGACCTGGAGAGCAGTCTCCTGTTCGTTACGTGTTTCCACGATCATTGTCAGCTCTTCATCCAGATCTCCCACAATGTCTCTGAACAGGGACGTGAGCCTATCGAGAATCTCAGTACCGGGTTTGACCGATTCGAGTCGATTGATACTCCAGTATATTCGGCCGGAGTAGGGGTCCATGATTCTGACACGAACGCCGATATTTCCCTTCTTCCTGCCCAACAGGGGAATACCGGCTGTTCCGGCGTCCCAGCGGTAAATCTCCACATCAGCCAATGCATCAACGCGTGCTGAATCACGAACAACACTCTCCGATGTTGACGCGAGTGCTGCATCGAGGGTCAGCCCCCGGTCGGAGAGATATTGTTCGAACCTGTCCAGGTCCAGCACCTCGTACACACGGAGAAGTTCCGTGGCGAAGAGGGCGGATACCGTGCGTTCATCGAGACGGCGCAGGGAACGGTCCTTCAGCGCGGGCATCACGACGACGCGCAGTTCGATCCGCGGATCATAATCGGGATCGATATTGATATCCTGCTTCGCCCATGCTGTCGGCACAAGCATCAGGATAATCAGCGAGATAACGAGTTTGCGGGACATACTCCTCCCAGATTGCTCCTAGTCAATATATCGGCGCGAAAGACGGGAAACTTGAGTGATTACTTGAAGTTTAAGTGGGATGTGAGGAATAAACTGCCCCTGGAGGTTCATCCGGGAGTAGAAGGGGGGTAGAGCGATAATTCCCATTTATATTACCCAGATACAAATCTTAAGGAGGTTGTAAGGATGAACCCCAACGATGTGATGTGGGATAAATACGGCGGCGGGGGTATCACCGCGAGTCTTGTTTTTTATAGAATTTTAAAGACTACAACGTTGATACTCGCAGCTTCAATCGCTCCATTGGCCTATTTGACCAGAAAACCCACAGTTCCAGCTATTCTTGGCTCGGCCATCCTCGTCATCGAGGCATTGCAGCTCATTTTCCATTTCCGGGATGATGTGCAAAGGATACCTCATCCGCCAAAGCGGAAGGTGCGGCAGCCCTATGACATGCCAGAACCAACTTTCGGAGGGGGACGGACCCATTTCCCGCAAAATTAATGATTTGGAATTCATTGTCGGTGGAAAAGAACTCCTTCCCGAGGTGAAGGTGCTGTGGGAGGAGTTGCGTGATCATCACTCCGAATTGAACGCCCACTTCGGTGCGGAAATCGCCGATATGCAGTTTGAGGAACGAATCAACAAACTCCTGTTAAGAATTCAGGATGGATTGATACGGATCGAATTGGCTCGGGAACCGAGTGGGGCAGCAATCGCCTATTCCATGAGTTCGACCCGGCCGGATGGGGCCGGTGAAGTGGATTCTCTGTTTGTACATGATGGGTGGCGTGGGAATGGACTCGGTGAACTCATGACCGAGCGGGGTCTTGTCTGGCTCGCCGAACAGGGGGCCGATCCGCTGATTATCGAGGTGCTCGTCGGCAACGAAAGAGTGCTGGATCTCTACAGAAGATTTGGATTCGAGCCACGGCGCATTTTAATGACCCGCCCAAAAGAGAAGAATTGAAACGCTGAATAGCCTGAAAAGTCTTGATAGAGCAGGTGGCCCGGGACGTCAGTCCCGGGTTTCATATCTGTGTCATGCGACGACTGGGAAAACAAGCAATTTCGTCTTCCCTTCGGGGATCACCACGCCCGCTTCGCGTGCTGGTGATGACATAGAACATTGGTCGGCGGGTGGCCCGGGACTTCAGTCCCGGGTTTCATATATGGCTCAACCCACCACGATGTTCACAAGCTTCGCCGGAACAACGATTACCTTTCGCACAGTCTTGCCATCGATATACCCCTGAATTTTCTCCGAGGCGAGGGCCATCTGCTCGAGCTCCTCGTTGCTGGCGTTTGAAGGTGCATCGATCTTGTCACGCACTTTGCCGTTGACCTGCACGACGAGGGTGATCGTGGATGTCGCGAGTGCCGACTCGTCATACTCGGGCCATTTCTGGTCGAAGACTGAGCTGGTGCCGCCGAGCATCTCCCACATCTCTTCCGCGAAATGCGGGGCGAAGGGACCGATGACCTGGGCAAGAATCCGCAGCACTCGTTTAACCGGTCTCGAATCCTCCAACTCGAATTTGATCTCGTCCAGCCAACGGTAGAGCTCGTTGACCAGCTCCATCATCCTGCTGATGCCGGTGTTGAAGGAGAGATTCTGCAAATCTTCCCCGGTCATCTTGATCATTCGGTGCAGGGCCTGATTGACCGCTTCGGGAAGTTCATTCGACTTGGGCATCTGATCGTCTATCGCGCCTGGGAAACGGGTCAACAGGCGCCAAATGCGGTTGAGGAACCTGTCAACGCCGATAATTCCCTCATCCGACCAGTCGCCGCCCTGCGTGAACTCGCCAGTAAACTGGAGGTACATGCGGAACACGTCGCTGCCATACTTTTCGACGAACTCATCCGGATTGACCACATTGCCCTTTGACTTGGACATCCGCTGGCCATCCTTGGTGATGATGCCCTGATGAACCATCTTGGCGGCTGGTTCCGGGACGGGGCAGAGGCCGATTTCGTGGAGGAACCGGGTGATGAAACGGATGTAGATCAGGTGTCCGGTTCCATGCTCCGGGCCGCCGACGTAGAGCGAAATCGGCATCCAGTTCTTCATCCTCTCCTCATCAAAAGGCTTGTCTGTGCGGTCCGCGGCGAGGTAACGGAGATGATAAAAGCTGGAATCGACAAAGGTGTCCATCGTATCCGGATCACGGTGCGCATGGCCACCGCACTTCGGGCAGGTGGTTTCGATCCACTCTTTGACGCCGCCCAGCGGGCTGGTGCCTTTGGGACGGAATTCCTCGATCTCATCCGGCAACACAACCGGCAGTTGATCTTCGGGAACGGGAACTGCGCCGCATTTATCGCAATGAATCATCGGGATCGGAGCGCCCCAATACCGCTGGCGGCTGATTGACCAGTCGCGAATACGGTAGGTGATCGCTTCTCCGCCCATGCCTTTCGCTTCAAGTTTATCCGAGATGATCTTCTTGCCCTTGTCGTTGCTTACGCCTGAATAGTCCCCGGAGTTGACAAGGTGCCCCGGACCTTCATAGGCCTCGCTGATCTCCTCCGCTTCGAGGATTTCGTTGGCTGGCTGGATAACGATCTGGATCGGGAGATCATATTTCGTCGCAAATTCAAAGTCGCGCTGGTCGTGAGCTGGAACAGCCATCACAGCCCCTGTGCCGTAGCTTCCAAGCACGTAATCGGCTATCCACAGCGGTAGTCTCTCGCCAGTCAAGGGGTGAGCGACATAGGAGCCGGTGAATACTCCGGTTTTCGGGCGTGTCGTCGCGGTACGGTCAACTTCACTGGCACGCATCGCCTGCTCGGTATACTCTTCCACTTCAGCCTTCTGAGCCTTTGTGGTCAATTCAGAGACCAGCGGGTGTTCCGGCGCGAGTACAACGTAGGTTACGCCGAAGAGGGTGTCCGGGCGAGTCGTGAATGCCTCGATCCTGCGGTCCTTTTGCCCCTCGATGGGAAAGTGGATCATCGAACCCGTTGAACGGCCAATCCAGTTTTCCTGACGTTTGACTGTGGACTCCGGCCAGTCGATGTCCTTGAGCCCCTCGAGCATTTTGTCCGCGTATTCAGTGATTTTGAAAAACCACTGGGTCAACTTCCGTTGTTTCACCGCGGAACCACACCGTTCGCAGGAACCATCCTGATTCACCTGCTCATTGGCCAGCACGGTTTGGCAGGAGGGACACCAGTTGACAAGCGCCTCTTTCTGGTATGCGAGTCCATGCTCGTAAAGCTTGAGGAACAACCACTGGGTCCACTTGTAGTAGTCCGGACGGCTGGTGACAACTTCCCATCGCCAGTCGTACATCGCCCCGATGGCTTTCAACTGCTCCCGGATATAGGTGATCGATTCCTCAGTAACCGTTTTCGGGTGGGTTCCAACCTTGATGGCGTAGTTTTCCGCCGGGAGTCCGAAACTGTCGAATCCCATGGGTTGAAAAACCTTTTTGCCTTTCATCCGCAGGAAGCGCGAGTGAGTGTCAACACCACCGTAATTCCACCAATGGCCTATGTGGAGTTTGCTTGCGGAGGGGTACGAGAACATGACGAGCACATAGGTCGGCTCGCCGGATGCATCATCCAGGTCGACCTCGTGATTACCTCGTTCATCCCACAGCTTTTGCCATTTTTTTTCTACGTCACGGAAGGGGTATCGCTGCTCGATCATCGTTTGTTCCTGCTCTCACTCTTGTACAAAGATTAATGGTTTCCTGGGGGGATAAGCATGTTTGTCTTCCCCCTAGAACAGACTTGGAAAGGTAGCTCAGACAGCCGAAAGTGGCAAGAAAAAGAGGTGACCCGGGGTACGCGGAGGAATGACCATACTGTGATCCGATTCCGGCCAATCCTGCAAAAATCCGCCCCTAACTGCCCTTCCCGTAAAAAGGACCGGCCACCTCGGACAAGGCGGCCGTTTCCCTGTTTCTCCATGAAAGAGACGGAATCACTCTTCCGAATCCTCGAAAATAGCCTCATCAATAATCTCTTTATCCCGCAGCGATTCCTGCTCCGCTACTCCACTCGTGTCATCAGTAACGGCGGCTAGTTCTATTTTTACAATTTTCGAAATGGCGATGTTCAGAGTGTCGCCACCAACCTGCATCATGATGGAAGTCGCTGTTCCACCGAGGTAGGTACCCTCCACAGAGCTTCCATCAATGAGCACGAGACGGTCAAATCCCGGCGTTGGAAAATCGACAGCTTCCGATAATTCCTCATCCGAGACAACCACAACGACGGTCTCATCCGAATCGGAATAAATCACATTCGAGGGTTTCTCAACGATCACATATGCTTCGAAGAACGGGTCGTAGAGGTAGAAAACCCCATAGTAGTAGTAATAGGGAATATCGCCGTAATAGACGATGACCGCGCCCGGAGGAAGCTGAGTTACCCGCATCCCCAGCGGTGGCCGGACAACCCTGAAGGTGTCGCCAACCCGCCGATAAAAGATGCCGTTGTAATGGTAGTACTGATTTCCGCCATGGGTCAGCCGATCGTAACCTAGGGGAAGGTTTTGAACGGGAGCGGGGCGTCGTGCGGGGTTGTTCATCGGTTGTTGGAAATACCGACCCGTACTGTCGTCCTGCCGGTCATTCTGTTGCCCATAGTCCTGTTGCTCGGAAGGTTGATTTGATGGCTGAGATTCCTGACTCGACGGACTGGAGGGTTGCTGTGAACTTGATTCAGACGAACTCTGTGCGGGTTCGGCGTTCTTTGACTTCTGCAGTTGCACATCCTGCTGGGGTTGTGGATTCTGTACAGGCTGGGTCTGTTTCGGACTCTCCTTTTTCTGTGCGTATCCAGAATCGGCAAACGAAAAAAGCAATGCGAACGCAATAAGCACAGCAACGAGTCGGACGGATCTGATATCTCCGCTCATGTAAGCCTCCGTCAAAAGAGCTATGCTTTCATAGGATAGTCAGGAATGGCATTGCAATCGCTGCAAAGCCTGCATAGTGCTCTATTCCGTCTCGTCAGAGAACTCCTGTACGTAATCCTCCGCCTCTATGGAATCGTCGTACGTCATGTTCGTAGAATCCTCCTCCGCCGGAGCGAGTTCGATAGTAAGCACCTTGGCGAGTGGGATGTTTAGCGTGTCACCGGCAATTTCCATCATCAGGAACTCTGCCGATCCACCCAGGTAGTGTCCCTCGACAAGGCTGCCATCGATCAGGACCAAACGGTCAAAACCGGGAGTCCTTTTATCAAGCTGATCCATCAGCTCTTCTTCCGTAACTGCGTACTCCTCGGATTCGCTCGGATCAGTGTAAACGACTTCCGATGGTGGGTCTACAACGATGTAGTAGGAATAGGTCGGATCATACCAGTAGAAGCCACCGTAATAATAGTAGTAATGGTAGCTGTCGTAATAGACGAGAATGGCGCCATCCGGCAGGATAGTAACATGCAACCCGACTGGCGGACGCACCATCATGTAGTAGCTACCATAATCACGATAGTAAATGCCATCGTTATGATAGTAGTGAACACCCCCGTAGGTCACCGGTTTGCAGGTTTTGGGTATTCTGCGCAAGCGATCATGATCATTGCGGGTATTGAACGTGAAACCAGAGGAGGAGGGACCCGTTTCGCGTCCACCTTTGAGGCCTTCCGAAGTGCCGCCTGAACCACCTGTAGAGCCACCTGAACCACCTGTAGAGCCACCGGCGTCATCGTATGAAGAAGAACTGGGAGGTTTTGCCAGGTAGTAATCAGGACTATTCTTCAGCTTAGAAGGAGACTGCCTCGTAATTCGCGACATACTTCCACTATCACGGTCTTGGGAATCGTTGGGATTCGAAGTCGAAGGAGTCGTATTCTTGCTCGATTTGGATGGAGTAACCCGTACCATGTCCCTCGATGTGTTGCTGCTTGAGGAGGGTCGAGCCGACTGAGCGCTCGATTCCTCCGAACTGGATTTTTTCGCTGGAGTATAGTCTTTTGGCTGTGGTTTCTGAACCTCCCGTGTCTGTTGATGCTGGGAAGGTTGTTCAGGTCTACTGGGTGTTTCCCGGTACTGCCGCTCTTTTTGGACTGGCTGAGTCTGCTGAGTCGGTTCTTCCTGCTGAGTCGGTTTGTCCTGCTTCGTTGGTTCAGCCTTACGCTGTGCATAGGCAGGGTTCGTGGACACTGTCAACAGTCCAAAAAGCAGCATACCAAACGTAATTTTAGGGATTAGTAAGTTTTTCATCATTACATCCCCCTGTTGGGTGGGCAGCTATTACATATATCACTGGCGAGCAGTGCACATTGTTCCATCTAAATGTACGTAGCACCGGGTATCCGATACAATTAATTCAATATTTGATTTTTTTCGATTCTTCATCTACAACTGAGTGATTCAGCGTTTTCGAATTGCCCTTTTCTACTCTCAGGGCTATCTTTCGCATGAAATTAAAAGTGCAAACTTGTTGGGGTTAACCACATATGGATGAAACATTTGACGTTCTGATTATTGGAGCGGGTCCCTCAGGTATCAGCGCTGCGATCACGCTGGCAAAAGCCGGAATGGAGGTTGTTGTTCTGGAGCGTGGGGAGTACCCCGGGGCGAAAAATGTCTACGGCGGCATCCTCTTTACCCACCAACTCCTGAAACTCGTCCCGGATGCCAACGAGAATGCCCCCTTCGAGCGGCATGTCACAAGGCGGCGGTTCGGTTTCCTCGCGGATGACCGGGAAGTTGCGCTGGACCTGAAAGTTGGTGGATGGCGGGAGCAACCCTACAACCACACTGTGACCGCATTGCGTGGCCGGTTTGACCGCTGGTTCGCGGAACAGGCTGAGGCGGCTGGCGCTCAGGTCTTCTCCGGCTTCATGGTTTCCGACCTGATCATCGAGGATGGCCGGGTCGTCGGTGTCAAGGTGCAGCCGGGCGATGAGGAGATGCGAGCAAAGGTCGTGATCAGCGGGGAGGGAGCACAAGCGTTCCTTGCCCGCAAAGTTGGCCTTATGTCTCCCATTCTGCCACAGCGCCACATGATTACCAATGTCAAGGAGGTGATCGGACTGCCAACGGGCGTCATTGAAGACCGCTTCCTGCTCGAAGGCAACGAGGGCGTGGCGGTAGAGTATTTCGGCGAGCCGGTCAAAGGCCGTTTCGGAATGGGCTTCGTCTACACCAACAAGGATTCGGTTTCGATCGGGCTTGGACTGACCGTTCACGACCTGATCGAGCAGAAAGAATCGCTGAACGATCTGCTCGAACACTTCAAGAATCTTCCCACCATCCGCAAGCTGATCGCAGGCGGTGAGACTCTTGAATATGCCGCTCACATGATCCCCGAGTTTGGCTAC
>Ga0272443_10001524_pt1 | contig 33275 bp, 24 predicted proteins | sample SSMAcet12_FD_193581 | JGI IMG/M metagenome (GOLD analysis project Ga0272443, IMG submission 193581) | Marine sediment archaeal communities from Little Sippewissett salt marsh, Falmouth, MA, United States - SSM-Acet-12 | ecosystem: Environmental > Aquatic > Marine > Wetlands > Sediment ... | reverse complement strand
AAAAGCACGCGTTCGCGCCCGGACACCCGGCAAAGGCTCTCGCACCAGAGGCAATGCAGCGACATCCGCTGCCGGTAAGTTCAGGAAATCCGCAACCAGATGGTCCTTCTGATCGTTAGGGACAATCTCATCCACAGCGCTCATGCCCACAGCCTCATCAGGATAGAGCGTAGCCCAACACCCCGTGGCGATCACCTTTCCCGCGCCGGCCCGGGCGGCATGCCGGAGCTGCTTGCGGGAATCCGCCGCAGCCTTCACCGTGACCGCACAGGTATTGACAATCGCCAGGTCCGCCTCAGCGGGATCCCCAACGATCTGATGGCCCAGTGCCCTGAAGGTGTTAGCGATGGATTCAATTTCGCTTTGATTTAGTCTGCAACCAATCGTATCTAAATAAATGTTCATACCAGGAGCCAATATAGTGAACAACCATTATATTATGAATTGACCACAGCCTGATCGACGAAGTACGCGTCAATATTATCGTGGACGGTTTGGCCCGAAGGTTTTACAGTTTATTGTAGATACTTTATTGAACACCTTACCGGCAGAAATTCTTTTCCCTGGCACAGGCTTCAGGGATCCATCCCTCCATTCCGTTTGAGTAATAACAATAAACGCCGTAGGAGCTTTTATTGCCACAGTCGCACGATTGAACCTGAGAGAGGATGCTGGCCGGCACATCAGAGCACGCGCCACTACTGCCCCAAATCGGATCATCACTACCAGTTTCCGCTGGGACCATTGTTGGTTCAGCCGTTGGTGCAAAGCAGTAGCTGGGATATTCCTCGCAATAATGACTGGTAATTCTTTGATTTTTTTCATCCACCAACGCCCAAAGTTCCTCATCAGTGGTACCAAAATATAGATTGTCTTCCTCTCGGTTCAGATTTCCAATCCATCCATTCAATGCCCGCCAAAGCTGCTCATAAGAGCCAATGGAAGAACCTTCGTCAAATGGATCGTCTGACGTACCGTTATAACGCGCATAAACATCCGCAAGGCTTGCCGCTTCTCCCAAAAATGTATTCCGATACTCGTCCTGGTATTCCCATTCTTCTCCCGTAAGAGTCTCTTGCCAATCCATCTCACGTATGGGTCGGCTGTACTTCGCAAACGGCGTCACAAACATGTCGGATGAAACCCAATTTTCACAAATTGGAGAGTCCAAACTCTCGCAGAGATATGTCGCCACCTTTCCGGCGGTCATATAAAATTCCATTACCAGGTCTTCACGATTAATAAAAACGCCGAATTCAGTTCCAAGGGCTTCAAAACGACCATTGCGTCCCATAGTAACCAGGAAACGTTTGCCTTCTTCCTGTTTGGCTACAACGGCATAGACACCACCCTGATTGATGATTATTTCAGTTCCTTCCCCGTCGATGTTTACCTGGAGTTCGGTGCTGTCGTCCAACATTAAAATACTCAAATCCGGCAAGGCGATGGTAGCCTTGTTCATTGAATAAACAATGCAGTGATTATCCACAGACAGCCCGTATGGTGGACTATACACCCTGGAGTCGACGCCATTACAGGTGATAGAGACTGGAGGAACGAGGTCATCTACCGTCGGTTCCGCCCAAAGACGGAACTGCGGATCTTTGTCTGCAAGCTCTTCGCCCTTTCGATAAGGCGATAAAGAGTCAAACGTGATTTCTGTGGGCGTTTCTTGCGGATCAATCTGATCTCCACTCCCGACAGCAGCAGTGCTCTCAGGCATGGTCACTGTATTATCATTTTGACAGGCTGATATTGATAAAAGTACAAGTATTATGAGAATGGTCCTTCGTTTCATACACATTTTCCCTCCCGGCATTAGTGTTACTGTTCAAAAAAACATTACCATAATTTTATTTATAAAATTTTTGAAAATTTACCTCTGAAATAGATTACGAACGGTTTCACCCCAGTAAGGAACTAATTACAATAATACTCAATTTATTTTAACACACTAATCTCTATACATAATAGTATTTAGGAACAATTTTCTTAATTCCGAATGGGTAAAACTGCAATTATTGACCAAATTCTCCTGGATTACATCCAAAGCACTTGGTTTTAAGCTGAACGTGGAAGACACCTTCTACCGGCATCTTTTAGCAGATTCTGCGGCGAAGCATCCGTGTCATAAACATTCTCTAGGGGGAAACAACAATAAAATCATCAAATAAAATATCCACCCCAGGTTCCGTAAAGTTCCCAACAATAATGCCCACATCGCCATGGGTAAAGGTATCGTCCTGCACCTGGATCAGGCTGACATTATTCACAATCAGCGCCAACTGGTCCGCCTGACAGACCGCCTGGAGGGTATTGGCAGCTTCACCCCGTTCAATCACTGTGCTAAAGTCCAGATGCTCCTGGCCCACCAGGGTCTGCATTCCATCCACTCGTTTATAGATCCCGTAATACCCATCCGACCCAACCATCAGGGCATAGAAATTATCCTCATCCCGATAGCGGCAGATCACTCCAAACAGGTTATCATCCGGGCCGGAGAGCTTACTGGCCCGCACCTGGACCAGGCTGTCCCTAAAATTCAGGCCGGGCACACTCCAAAACTGGAAATCCGGCATTTTAGACCATAACCGGAAGCCACTCATGTCGAAACCGGCAAAGCTGAGCGAATCCTCATGGGTGGACCAGCCAATATTCTCACCAGAAAAGTCATCCCGAAACAGCACAGGGTCCGCATTCACCCAGGGCAACCGATCGGCAGCCAAAAAAGCAGGCCGGCAGGCAGTGAGGCAAACCAAAATGACAATCAGGCCTAACCAGGAAGAACGAGTTTTCATTCCGACCTCTTTATTTTAGAAATGCTGACATTTCCCATACGGTGACTGCCCAAATTATAACGTACATCGTATTAGGGAAGTCAAACTTCTCCACCGGAGGAAATAAATATAAAAAGAAAGGTCATCCCGATGTGGGATGACCTAAAAAACGAGGGACAAAAATGCCGAGGTTCCTTATAAGGATAGAATCGTGTCGGACAATTCTTAGTTACCCTGCACCGTCCTCGCTTTTTTCTGATAGGGCAAGAAACCCCTTCAGAAGGGCTTCCTTTGTCATTATTTGGATCTTTTTCAATGGGGATCCAACAAACGACCCCGCCGTGCCGTGTGCCGCTGAGTTTTGAACCTGCATAAGCAGGTTTGTCATACCCACCAACTTCGCCTTGACTCAGGTCTATCGCGTCGTTTGATGGAGGTCTGACGATTAGTAAGGGTGTTGGCTCAAAACTGGTATGCTGCATCACGAACACAGCAGGGTAATTAACTTATACCATAATTCAGGAGCCTTGCAAGACTGGCAAATGTTAAATCTTACGCTCCTGCCGTGAACTTCCGACCTCCCAATACCCGCTTATGGTAGGCTTAACCCAGCTCAATTTGACCGGATGGAGAATGTTTATGCCCAGGCTTTTTATCGCCATCAGATTACCTAAAGATGTCATCCACAAGATCACCGAGGTCTCCCATTATTTCAAGTCTCAATTACCGCCGGATGCTCTGAAATGGGTGGAAACGGAAAACCTCCACCTCACCCTGAGATTCCTGGGTGAGCTCCCTGAAGAGAAGATCGGTCTGGTCCGGCAGGCACTGACTCAGGTCGCTGAAGCTCACAAACCGTTTACCTTATCAGTGGAGGGCCTGGGGATGTACCCCCACGCGAAGCAGCCTCGAACGATCTGGCTGGGCATTCAGGGCGCAAAGCCAACGCTATCCCTCCATACCCAAATTGAAAATGCCCTTGAAGGGATCAATCTGGAAAAAGAAAACCGGCCTTTCAATCCCCATCTGACCCTGGCGCGGGTCCGCGCGCGGACTGACCGTAAAACCGCCCATCAGATCGGCCAAACGCTATCCGCATTCAAAGTTGACTCACTTGGGGCCTTTGAAGTAAGGCAAATTCACCTCATTGAGAGCAAATTGACCCCACAGGGGCCAATTTATACCACCCGCTTTACCGCCTCACTGAGTGAAGTATAATCAAGAGGACGTATAACCAAAAAAGTGAGAGGTGAAATCTGGAAGCAATCACATTAGCAAGAGAAATTGCAAATTTTCTAGAAGAGAAAAAGGGCGAAGATATTCTGGTATTGGATATCAAGGGAATCGCTTCATTTACGGACTATTTCGTCCTGGTTAATGGCACCAGCAGCCGGATGCTGCAAAGCCTGGCCAATGCCCTTGCTCGGGAAGTTAAAACCAAATTCCACAAAACAGCCATCCCTGAAGGCCAGCCGGACGCCGGTTGGATTCTGTTGGATTATGGCGATGTCGTCGTCCATCTGTTTTCACCAGAACAGCGTGATTTCTACCGTCTTGAAGATCTCTGGTCGGAAGGCACTGTCATCCTGCGACTGATATAATCCCAATCCATAACTAACTTAACCAAAAAAAGAAGTTGCATGCATGGCAACTTCTTTTCTATTATATTTATTCCGTCTTACTTGACGGCTTCCAGCACTTCCAGACTGTGATCAGTCGGCTTGACCTTTTCAAAGACCTTGACAACCGTCCCATCCGGGCCAATCACGAAAGTTGTCCGAAAGACGCCTTCATATTCCCGCCCCATGAACTTCTTCAATCCCCAGACGCCATAGGCTTCACAGGTTTTATGTTCAGGATCGGAGAGCAGGGTAAAAGGCAGCTCATATTTGTCTATAAACTTGGTGTGAGAAGCTTCCGAATCGGGGCTGATACCGATCACGGGAACGCCCGCCTTCTTAAATGCCGCATAGGAATCCCGGAAGGAACAGGCTTCGGTTGTGCAGCCCTTGGTGTTGTCCTTTGGATAAAAATAGACCACAATCGTCTTCCCGCGGTAATCAGAGAGTTTATGGACTTTGCCTGCGTTATCTTTTAATTCAAATTCCGGCGCTTTTGTTCCAGCTGCAACTGGCATAATATCACTCCTTTTTTATTTTTAAGTATAGAATCCAGCCCCAATAAAATCAATGTCCCATTCAGCGCAGCCAGAAAGCCATGGCCAATAAATAGACCGGGATCAGAAAAGCCGCGCCCAATGCATACTGCATGATCCGCCAGAGCGGTTTTTGCCCATGCCGCAAACGTTCCATCAGCCAGATCTCCAGCAAGCCCAACGGCAAGGTCAGGAACACCGGCCAGATCAGGGCCCAGGGAAAGCCCAGCAGGGCAGCCAGCGCAAACAGCAGGAAGCCCAAGAGGATCAGGGCGTTATGGATCACCATGGCCGCTTCCCAGCCCATCGAAGTTACAGTGGTCAGTGTTTCCTTACGTTGGTCTTCAGCATAATGGATCAACTGCGTCAACAGGATAAAAGCCAGGTAGAGGGGGACGATGCCCAGGACGGCGAAAGTCAGAAAACGGTGCGTGTCCTGGGTCTGGAGGAAATAGCCCAGGGCCGGAGGGAGTATGACCACCAGCACCGTTTCAAGTAGGGAATGGAATGGCCGGAGTTTATCCATTGTCCCTTCGAGGATATACACCCCGCCTACAGCAAAAACGGCGACCAGTAAAATGATCGCTCCCGACCAGAGAACCCCATTGACCATCCAGCCCACGGTGATCGTGGCTGCCGTGGTCATCAGAGCCCCTGAAATCAGGCCCAGCCCCATCCGAACCAGTTGAATATCCTTTGCCGAAATGCCCTCAGGTGAAAACCGCCCATCATTGACCTGCTGCAAAGTCTGTAAATAATCAAATCCAAGCGTTGAAAAACAAATAAAAACCGCCCCTGCCAGGAGGACCGACCATAAGACCTGCGCCCCGAAATAGTGAGCCAGCCCGGCACCCATGGCATAGGTCAGCAACTGGCTGATCAGACGGAAAATTTTAATAGGTTTAAGTAACACTTTTATCGACATTGGCGCTCCAACGGCTGTGAATAAGCGAACAAATCTACCCTAATAATTGTAGCCGGGATGGTATAATGGTTTCAAGTTTCAGCCTAAAATACTAACTATGCGAAAACACTTTTGGATCGGTTCCCTTCTGGCAGTCTTTCTCTCGGCGGTGTTTGTCATTTCTGCTTTTTCAAACACCGATCGGGCTGATGGCATTACCCTCCTTTCGCCCAGTGCCTGCCCCAGCGGGGGCTGCGCCGCCGGGCAGCGTTTGAACTTATCCCTTAACTTTTCCGTTTCTCCCGTTTATCCCGCCACCAACACCCAGGTCTGCGTTTATGCGCCCGCGGGTGGGTGGGCGGACAACAGCACGGGATGGATCTCGGATGAGGGTGAGTTAACCCAAACGTCATATACGGCCGGAGAGACTGGTTCACTCTGCTCAACCAACAGCCCTTCAGGATACGAATTTATCACTGGCGCTTACGCCTATCTCGCAAACTCCGACTTCAGCGATGAATTAGAACTTGCCCTGAATATCAATTCAGCCGCAAGCACCGATGGGGACATCCTAACCCATATCTATGAGGCAAATGGTTCCGGTGTTTGGGCGTTAACAAACGAGTTAACCCCACTATCCCTTTCCGTGGCACCCCACACCAACTCGGTTTACGTTGCCAACACCGCTGCGGTTTGCGGCGGTAATTCACCCTGCTACATTAATTCCGGCGATGACCTGGCTAACGGTCTGGGCACCGGATTGCGCGATGCGGTCAATGCCGCCTCAAACGGCGATACCCTTCAAATTCTGGGCGACTATACAATCAAAAGTAAGTCCGTCCTGATTGATCAAGTAGTGACGCTCACCGGCGGTCAGGATGCCGGTCTCAGCTATGGGGGCTCCATCTGTTCTGAACCGATGCTGACCGTCATCTCCGGCGCTACCATTCAAAACCTGACCCTTGACGGCACCTGCGGCAGTTCTCATCGCACGCTGATCAATATTGACAGCAGCGCGATGGTTGCTGTTGAGCATAACACCCTGGTCAACGGGAATATTGGCATCCACCTCCAGGATAATACCGGTGGCGCGAGGGTGGCCTTCAACGCCTTTGAAAATAACACTGGTTATGCCGTTTACAAAGAAGGTTCCGGCGGCGATGTCTCCATTTACGCCAATAACATCGTTGGGAATGGCGGCAGCTACCAGGTGAACTGTAACAACTCGGGCAGTGCGGATCACAATTTCTGGGGTGCCAACGAGACAGCAACCTCGAATGCGCTCTATTGTTCAGCCTCCAATGGCAAACAGCTTGGTGCGGCGATCGAGACCACAGCCGGCACGCCCGGCGTCAGCGCGGAACAGGTCACCGTGACCGGGCTCAAGCAATCTGTCTTCGGTGGCGCAATTGCCTATAACCACGACGGCGGCACGAACTATGATCTGATCATTATCAATCATGGTCAGGACGCCGATGAGAATGTCCCCTTCTTCAATACCCTGGGGAATTCGATCACACCCTGCTCAAACTTTTACGATGTCTTCCTTGCTGAGGGTGAATCACCCAGCGTGCTCAACCTAAGCATTGAATACGATGCCATCTGTGAGAGCACCATTGAATCGCCCGATTACTGCGGCTCAGGAAATCAGGAAGATGTTCCGCTTTGGTGGTATGACCCGGCAAACAATGTCACAGAATATTGGGACACCACCGGTCAGGCACCGGATGGCCCCGGCGCGGGAAGCACACTTGGCCAGGTCACGACCTGCAACAGCACATCAAATGAGATCAGCGTGGAGATTGACAGCAACACAGGTCGCCATCCCAATTTGACCAACGATCTGGACTTCACGCCTTTCGTGGTGGGACTGCCGAATGAGGGTGGTGTAAACCTGTCACAATTCACGGTCACTTTCGACGGCTCGGATAACAAAGTGCGCTGGACCACAACCGCTGAAAACAACATCTCCGGTTTCCACGTGCTGCGCAGTGATACCGAAAACGGTACTTATTCCCGGATTTCATCGCTGATCCCCGCAATTGGCGATTCCAACATCGGCGGGATCTACTACTATACCGATGAGTCCGTTCAATTCACGCGAACTTATTATTACAAATTGGAAGTGATCAACAAACAAGGGGAATCCGTCCAATTCTACGGCCCCAAGAGCGTCCTCACCTCCACAGCGACTCCCACTTCCACGATGACCCGGACGCCCACCAAGACCAGAACACGCTATCCCACCCGGACATCCACACCCTATTACTACCGCTCGCCCACATCCTACTACCGCCGGGCAACCGCAACCCCTCTGGGCGGCCCGACCCGGGTGCGCACCTACGGCCCAACCCCAACGCCCAGCCGGACCAGCGCGACCAAACCCACCTACAATCCCTCTCAGAGTGGTTCTTCCGGCTATCCGTCAGAGGGTTATCCTGTAGGCACTCCAATGCCTCCCAATGGCAGCGGTTATCCATCAGACAGTGAGGGCGGCTACCAAGTCGGCACGCAGGGATCCTCCTCCGAGCAGGGATCAAGCGGCGAGCAGGGCGACAGTCCCTCAGGCGGCGACCGCGAATCGGGCGAGCAGGGTTCCTCCCAGGGTGGACAGCAATCTCAACCAGGAAGTCAGTCCATTCAATGGCCGTTCCTTGCTTTGGGTGCTATCAGCGGGGTTCTTATTCTGGCTGGCGTAAGTTTTCTGTTTATTAAAACTCGGTTTAATTAACGCCTTTACTCCCCCAAAAACCCTGCATTTTTGACTTTTAATTTAATTTGTGCTATTCTTTGCTGGAATTAAAATCTGCCTTTAGGAAAGATCTATGCAACGCGAACGCGTATCCGAAAATGTTTATTGGTTCCAAAGCGAAACCTATGCCCAGGTCTCAGCGGGCGCAATTGCGGGTCCTCAATGGGCTGTTGTCATTGATACCCTGATGCCTCAGGAAACATTAGAAATTCGAAAATTCATTGAAGAAAAGCTCAACCTTCCCATTCGGTATGTCATCAATACCCATCACCATGCCGACCATAGCTGGGGAAATTGCTTCTTCCCCAATGCAACGATCATCGGGCATGAACTATGCCGCAAAATGCTGGTGGAACGAGCACCCTCCGCACTGGAAGTTGCCAGTCAGGATATTCCCCTCTACCGGCAGTTAAAGATCGTTCCCCCAACAATTACCTTCCGGGAGGGATCGTTTAATATGAAGGTCGGTAAAAAGCACCTCAAGCTATTTCCGGCCCCGGGCCATTCCAGTGATGGGATTTCCGTCCTGATCGAAGAAGATCGTATCCTCTTTTCCGGCGACGTCTTCATGCCGATTCCCTTCATTGTCGAAGGAGATTTGGACCAATTCATTGAAACCACCAACATGATTGCCGCCATTGGCCTTGAAAATATCATTCAGGGTCATGGTGATATCATACTCAGGGGTGAAATTGAGGATAAGGCCAAAGAGAACATCACCTATCTGCGGGCGATCAGCAAAGCTGTCCGCACGGCGATGCGGCGAAAAAATCCTCTCGAGGTTTTGGATAGCATCGGAATTGAGGCTTGTGGGAAGAGCCGGGTCCTGCTGGGCGGCCTGGCCAGCGAACTGCATAAACGCAATTTACGAGCGCTCTATCATCAAACCCTTGAAAAAGAAAAGGCTGAGGCTGAAACGGACTAAAACCAGATCAGCCCAACCAAAATCAGGATAGTCAACATCCCAACCGGTTCCACCCAAAAGGACCATCCGTGTCGGGATTCTTTTATGCTTGAAACAACCCCCGTCAGAGCATATGCCACACCAACAATCACCAGGCCAATTTGCAGCGGCGCAATGGGCAGGTAATGAAAACCAACCGCAATCTCAGTGACCACCAGGCTGCATACCAGCGACCAGATCGCGTACCAGTTCCCCAAACGCAAATATATCGAGCGGCTGATCACCATCAACGCGCCAATCGCAATCAACGGCAGCTTGGTATATAAGCGAAGATCCGCAGAATAGATCGCGATGATCATCAGGAGATACAACGCAAAAGAAAGCCCCGTCAACTCCATTGCCGCAATGGGGTGACGAACGCTTCCTACGTCAACGACATTGTATTCCGCCACAAAAACAGCCAACAGCAGAAGACTCCCCAGAAAGAAGGCCACCCACCAGAACACATCACCCCTGAAGTTCTCCAAGGTCACGCCAATCACAAAGGTGGTCAGAACGGGCACAATCCAGTGCCGGACATTGGCCAGAGGGCTATCCTGGTCTTTTTTTGTGGGATGCGATTGTAACAGCCACTCCATGCCGGCCGCAGCCAGCAGGCTGGTCAGCAGTATGGTCAGGGAACCAAAATTTAGTGAGAATTCCAACGCAATACCCAGAAGGTTGATCGAGACGGCTGACGCGGGAAATGACACCACCAGCGTCAGCGCAAAAGCCAGCATGATGGTCGCCATAACAATGGACAGCCGATTGATATTGGGCAAAGTTTCTCTAAATCGCATGGCATCATTTTACCATGAGCAGTATTGCACCGGCATCAGCCGAAAACAAATATTCTCTGAATTGGTTTTCTTTAATTAAATGAAGCGTACACGCCCACAATGCCTAAATCTCTTTCAATTTCGGTACCCTTTAGGAGCTGAATGTGGTAAAATTGATGGTTGTATGAACACAAGTTCTGATATTAAGATAGAAAAACCAAAAGTCATTCAGGCATTATTATCCGGCTTTAATATAATTGCCAACAAACCCTATTTGATCCTTTTGCCGGTTCTATTGGATCTCTTTTTGTGGTTTGGTCCTGGATGGCGTATCGATGAATTTTTCAGGCCTCTCATCCAGAATTTTTCAAGCCTGCCTGGCATGAACACCCCTGAATATGCTGAGATCGTTCAGTCCTTTCAGACATTCTGGCAAGATGCTCTGAGTCAATTCAACCTGGCAGTAACTTTAAGCACCCTCCCCATCGGCGTGCCCAGTCTGATGACCGGTGAAGTGGCCTTCGTTAACCCGCTGGGACACCCTGTCGAGTTTGAATTGACCTCCAATCTCCAGATTATCGGAATTTTGCTGTTCTTCGTGGCTATCGGTTTCTCTTTAGGAAATCTATATTTCCAGAATATTTCCAAACAAGTGATCCCTTCCACCAAAAAGTCGACGATTAAGTCCTTTCTTTGGTCATTCCTGCAGATCGTACTAATGCCGGTGATGCTGATCATCGCCTTGCTGATCCTCAGCATCCCGATCCTGTTTATCATTTCACTGGTCACAGTGCTCAGTCCGGCGTTCAGTGAAATTCTCCTCTTCATCATTGCAGTCATTCTGCTGTGGAGCATTATGCCCCTGATCTTCACCCCCCACAGCATCTATCTCTACAAACAAAACCTGATCTCCGCGATGATGACCAGTATCAGCGTGGTCAAAGTCTCATCGGGGCCGACAACCTGGTTTCTCGTGGCAAGCTTTGTTCTGGTACGAGGTTTCAACTATCTCTGGGAAGCCCCTGCATCGGATAGCTGGTTCCTGCTGATCGGCATTCTGGGACACGCCTTCATCGTCTCAGCCGTCATCGCAGCCTCATTCTATTACTTCGTAGATGCGACAAAGTTCACACAAACCATTATCAATAAGAATTTGAAAATAACCAATCAATAAGAAAGCAATTTAACGAACGGAGTAAGTCACTTGGCAAATCAACCAAATTCGTACAATGCAAATGATATTCAAGTCCTCGAGGGTTTGGAAGCTGTCCGCCGTCGTCCTGGTATGTACGTTGGCGGCACAGATGTCAAGGCGCTGCACCATCTGATCTATGAGGTTGTGGATAACTCCATTGATGAGGCCCTGGCTGGCTCCTGTGACCGAATTGAAGTCATTATCAATGAAGATGAAAGCGTCACCGTCCAGGATAACGGCCGCGGCATCCCCGTGGACCTTCATCCTGAAAAGAAAATCTCGGCGCTTGAAGTCGTTATGACCACCCTGCATGCTGGCGGTAAATTCGGCGGCAGCAGCTATAAGGTCTCCGGTGGTCTGCATGGCGTAGGTGTCTCCGCTGTCAATGCCCTTTCTGAATGGTGTGAGGTTCGGGTCCACCGGGATGGCATAGAATATTTCCAGCGCTACGAAAAGGGTATTCCCCAGGGCCCTGTGAAAGAAATCGGTAAAGCCCCCAAGAACCAGACCGGCACCATCACCACTTTCCGCTATGACACCACCCTTTTCAAGGGTGACTTTACCTATAAATTCGATGTCCTGGCCCAACGTTTCCGCGAGATGGCTTTCGTCACTCGCGGCGTGACCATCCACCTGCGGGATATGCGCAAAAACAAGGAAATCACCTTCTACTTCGAAGGTGGGATATCCTCCTTCGTGCGTTACCTCAATCGGAACCGTGACCCCCTGCACGATGTGGTCTTCCTCGAAAAGGAAGTCGAGGATGTTGGCATCGAAGTAGCCGTCCAATTCTCCGATGCCTACTCCGAATCGGTCTATGCCTTTGCTAACACCATCAACACCATTGACGGCGGCACCCATCTGACCGGGATGCGCATGGCGCTAACCCGCTCCATCAATGATTTCGCCCGCAAGAACAGCCTCCTCAAGGATGCGGACTCCAACTTCTCCGGTGAGGATATCCGGGAAGGCCTGACGGCCATCGTCAGCATCAAACATCCCGACCCGCAGTTTGAAAGCCAGACCAAGGTCAAATTGATGAACCCGGAAGTTCAAACCTATGTCCAGCAGGTCGTTGCGGATGGTTTCAGCAGTTTCCTCGAACAAAACACCGGCACTGCCAAGAAGATCATTCAGAAATGTCTGACCTCCGCTCGGGCCCGGGCTGCCGCCCGCAAAGCGCGCGACCTGGTCATCCGCAAATCGGCATTGGAAAGCCTGACCCTGCCCGGCAAGCTGGCGGATTGCTCCGAACGCAACCCCGAACGCACCGAACTCTACATCGTCGAGGGTGAATCGGCTGGCGGCTCCGCCAAACAGGGCCGTGATCGGCATTTCCAGGCCATCCTCCCCCTGCGCGGTAAGATCCTCAATACAGAGCGAGCCCGTCTGGACAAAATTCTAAATAACAACGAAGTCAAAGCTCTGATCTCCGCCCTGGGAACAGGGATCGGCGATTCTTTCTCGCTGGAAGGGCTGCGCTATCACAATGTGGTCATCATGACAGATGCCGATGTTGACGGCGCGCACATCCGCACACTCCTGCTGACCTTCTTCTTCCGCTACATGGGCTCACTGATCGAAAACGGCCATCTCTTCATCGCCCAGCCGCCGCTTTACCTCATCACCCATGGGAAAGAAAAGACCTATGTCTACACCGAAGCGGAAATGGAACACTTGGTCAACGAGATTATTTCCAGCGGCGGTAAATACAGCCTTCAGCGGTATAAAGGTTTGGGCGAAATGAACCCGGATCAGCTCTGGGAGACCACCATGAACCCCGACAAACGCACCTTCCTGCAAGTCAATATTGAGGACGCGGCCGAAGCGGACCGCACCTTTGACATGCTGATGGGGTCGAAAGTCCCACCCCGCCGGCGCTTCATCCAAACCCACGCCAAGGAAGTCCGCAATCTGGATGTGTAAGGGCCAAATCAAATAAAAAGACAAAGGCTGTGCCTGAAATCGGTGCAGCCTTTTTTCTTTTGTAAAGGGTGAATGGTGAATGTGTGAGCAGGAAATTAGATATTGGGCAATCAGGCAATCAGGACTCAGGGTGCCCTCCATTGGACTTTCTCGCACCTGGTTCTAATTACCTGAAAACCAGGTCCTAACTTCTATTACCCGATACCTGATACCTAGCACCTGATAATCAATAGCATTCCTCCATTCTCTCTCCACCATTCATCATCCGCAACTGAAAAATCAGATAGTATCCCCATGTTATAATTATTATTTCACGTTCTTATCAGAGAAAAACCGATCCATGACTGCCTTTTTCGCGACCATTCGCACTTCTTTCAGGCGCCAGCTTACCTATCGCGCAGCGAACCTCTCGGGATTAGCGACCAATTTAATGTTCGCTTTTTTCCGCGCGGCTGTGTTAATTGCGCTTTTTAATGAGAAGAACGTGGTCAACGGCTTATCCATTCAGGGTGCCATCACCTTCGCCGGGATCACCCAGGCCCTAATCGGTTACCTGAGCTTCTTTCATTGGTTCGATGTCATGCATTCGATCAATGAAGGGCAGGTCGGCGCGGACCTGCTCAAGCCGATGAATTACTTCACCTACTGGTTGGGCATTGATCTGGGCCGCGCCCTGGGGTCATTCCTCATCCGCAGCCTGCCCCTTTTCCTGATCTTCCTCTTTTTCTACAAGATCACCCTGCCCGATTCTCTCCTGCAGTGGCTGGTTTTCCTGCTCTCAGTTGTCCTCTCCGAACTGGTCAGTTTTGGCTGGCGGTTCCTGGTCAACCTGGCAGCTTTTTGGTCACCCAATGCCCTTGGGATTGGACGGTTCGCCTTTGGTCTGAGCTGGATTTTCTCGGGTTTCTACATGCCCCTGGACCTCTTCCCGGACTGGCTGGCAAATTTCTCCCGGCTGACACCCTTCGGCGCCAGCGTCTATCTCCCCATTGAGATCTTCATTAACAAGCTCAAGGCGGGCGACCTGCTGCAAGCTGTGCTCATCCAGCTTTTCTGGGTGCTGTTCTTTATCGTCATTGACCACCTGGTGCTTTCCCGCGGCGTCAGGAAACTGGTGATCCAGGGAGGCTGAGGCATGCGATCCATAAAACTGCTCTTCCACCTGATTCGGCTCCAGATCCGGTCTCAATTACAATACCCGGTCTCCTTCATCCTCGAAGTGATCAGCGGGGTGATCATCCTGGGCTTCTATTTTGTAGCCTTCGCGCTCACCTTCTCCCGCTTCGACAACATCGGCGGCTGGAACCTTGGCGAGGTGGCTTTTGTCTGGGGACTGGCGGAGTTCAGCTTTGGCACCATGGACATGTTCTTCAGCGGCTTCGATTATGACGCCTTCGGCCCCATGATCCGCAGAGGACAGTTCGACCAACTCCTGCTGCGGCCTGCGAACATCACCCTGCAGGTGTTCGGCTCCCGCTTCGTGCTGCGCCGACTGGGAAAGATGATTGAAGGGCTGGCGATCTTCATCTACAGCCTCAGCCTGATCCAGGTGGATTGGACCACCCTCAAACTCATCTATCTGCCCCTGCTGGTCATCAGCCAGGTGTTCTTCTTTGGCAGCCTCTTTATCATTGGCGCCACCACCACCTTTTGGACGATGGAACGCCTGGAGATCCTCAACATCTTCTCCTATGGCGGCAATGAAGTCATGTCCTACCCGATGCACATCTTCCCGCGCCCCATCCGTATGCTTTTTACCTATATCGTCCCAGCCATCCTGCTCAGCTATTACCCGGCCGTTTACATCCTGGGTAAAACTGATCCCCTGGGTGCCCCGGCCATCGTCTCCTTCCTCGCTCCTTTCGTCACGGCGGTGATGTTCTGGCTGGCCATCCGATTCTGGCATTTTGGGATAAAAAATTATCAGAGTTCTGGAAGTTAATTATGAAACCAATTATTTCCGTTCAGGATCTATCCAAAGACTTCAAGATCTATCGCAACCATCAAGGTTATCTGGGTGCGTTTCGCAATCTATTTGACCGCAAGTTTGACCTGGTCCACGCGGTAGATGGAGTCAGCTTTGATGTTCAGCCGGGTGAGTTGGTGGGCTATATCGGGCCAAACGGCGCCGGCAAATCCACCACGATCAAAATGCTCACCGGTCTGCTGGTGCCCACTTCGGGCACTCTGGGAGTCAATGGGTACCTCCCCTGGAAACAACGCAAGGAATATGTCCGAAAGATCGGTGCGGTGTTCGGTCAGCGGACCACCCTCTGGTGGGACCTACCTCTCACGGATTCCTTCGATCTGATCAAACATATCTACGATATTCCTGAGAATATTTTTCAGGCCAATTTCAACCACTTCCGTGAAATCCTCGAACTGGATCCTTTCCTGGGCACCCCGGTCCGGTCGCTCTCCCTCGGCCAGCGGATGCGGGCCGACCTCTGTGCGGCCTTCCTGCACAACCCCAGCCTGGTCTTTCTGGATGAACCCACCATCGGGCTGGATGTAGTCGCCAAGCAGCGCATCCGGGATTTCATCCAATTCATCAACCAGGAAATGGGGACAACCATCCTGCTGACCACGCATGACATCTCCGATGTTCAGAAACTATGCGAAAGAGTTTTAATTATTGACCATGGCAAAATCCTGTTTGATGGGAAACTGGCCACCCTGCTGGCGGATTTTGGCGGCCGGCGTATTTTGAGTGTGGAATTTGCGGAAAACTATCCTGAAATCAACCTTAAGGATGCCGAAGTGGTCAGGCGGGACGGCAACCAGGTGGTCTTCAGTTTCGAGCGGAAAACAATCTCCGCCTCCAAACTGATCAATCGGCTCTCTGCAGACTATCGCATTGCCGACCTGGAAGTCCAGAACCAACCGATCGAAGACACCATCCGCCAGATTTACGAAGACCAGCTATTGTATAATCATCCTTATGACAAGAAAGATCCTGCATCTTGACCTGGATGCCTTCTTTTGTGCCGTTGAAGAAAACCATGATCCGGCGCTGAAGGGCAAGCCCTTTGCCGTCGGCGGGCAGGCCGACCGGCGGGGCGTGGTCGCCTCCTGTTCCTATGCTGCCCGAATGTACGGCGTGCACTCCGCCATACCCATGGGGCAGGCCTTGCGCCTCTGCCCGGATCTGATCGTGGTCTCCTCCCGGCATGGGAAATACGGCGAGGTCTCCAAACAGGTCATGGCACTGATCGAAGTCACCCCCTTCATAGAAAAAATCTCCATAGATGAAGCTTTCGTGGATGTCACTACACTGCCCGAGACGATTGAGCAGGTGGCGCACATGCTCCAGGAGCGGGTCAACGCCCAGCTTCAGCTCCCCATCTCGATAGGCGGTGCGACCAATAAACTGGTCGCCAAGATCGCCAACGACTGGGGTAAAAGCCAAAAGAAAGGGCCAACCCCACCCAATGCCATCACCATCATCCCGCCGGGGGAAGAAGCTGGCTTCCTCGCGCCCCTGCCGGTGCAGTCCTTATGGGGCGTCGGACCAAAAACCGCCGAGAGACTAAAAGCCATTGGCATCACCACCATCTCCGCGCTGGCCGATGCACCACCCGCCACATTGGAGATGATGTTTGGCCGCTTCGGGCCAGACCTGCGCGACCGCGCCCGGGGGATAGATGATCGTCCCATCTCACTGGAACACGAGGTCAAATCCGTTAGCAATGAGGTCACCTTCACCCGGGATCTTCGGGAAGCCGCTCAACTGGAGCAGACCCTGAGACAACTCTCCGAATCCGTGGGCAGGCGTTTGCGTAAGGATTCGCTAGCCGGGACGACCGTCCAGATCAAGCTGCGTTGGGCTGATTTCACCACCATCACCCGCCAGATCACCCTCTCTTCAGCGACCAACCTTGACCAGGAGATATTTGAAAACGCCCTGGTGCTGTTCAAGCAAAACTGGCCGCTGGGCAAACCTGTCCGGTTGATCGGGGTCGGCGTCAGCAACCTGGGGCCGCCCATGCATCAATTGGAACTCTGGGGAGATGACCATCAGAAACAGGCGCGTCTGCTCAGTGCCGTTGATGAACTCCGTGATCGCTTCGGCCGGGATATCATCCAGCGCGCCCGACGAATTCCCCCGTCAAAGTCCCCCAATCAGGGTCAACCTGATAAAAAATAAAATCTAAATTTGAGGTTTAATTTTGAGATCCACCATTTGCCGGTAGATTTCGGCAATCTGGGCTGTGATCTTTTCCCAACGGAAAGCCTGAGCATAAGCCACCGCTTTCCGTCCCATCTCGCTCCGCAGGTCGGGCTCTACAAAGAATGTCCGCAGTTTTTCCGCCAGCGCTTCCGGGTCCTGCGCCGGCACAAAATAACCCGTCTCGCCGTCCTTCACCAGATAGGCCAGCCCGCCCACCCGTGAGGCAATCACCGGCGTCCCGCATGCCATAGCCTCCAGCGCAACCATCCCAAAGCTCTCATAATGAGAGGGCATAACGACCACTTCAGCCGCAGAGTAGTAATAAGGCAATGTCTGCTGTCCGCGCCGTCCGAGGAAAAGCACCATCTCATCCAGTCCCAGCGAGCGTGCCAGAACCTGAAGCCGCCCCATCTCACTCTCGTCCCTTTCGGGATGCCCCTCGGGATCGCCGCCAATGATCACCAGATAATGCGGGCAGACAAATCGCTTACAGTTCTCCTTGACAATCGCCATCGCCCTAATCAGTGTATCCACCCCCTTCAGCGGCTCAATCCGCCCGACAAAGAGCGCCATCCGGTCCTTGGGAGAGATCCCAATCGCCTCTTTCGCTTCGTCAGCCGGGATCGGATAGAAATGGTGGGTATCCACCCCGGGGGGCACAATGCTCACCTTTTGACCACCGATGCCGTAAAGCTGTTCCAGTTGTAAAAGTTCTGCCTCCGTGGCAGCGATGATCCGGTCCGCGGCACGCATCACAGCCATTTCACCATCCACCCGCGCCTGCCCCTCCCGCTCCTCGGCCGTCTGCCCGATCTTCTGCTTCATCAGGCCCAGCGTGTGGAACATCTGCAGCATGGGGATGTTCCAGCGTTCCTTCAGAACCATCCCGGCCAACCCGGACATCCAGTAGTGGCTGTGGATCAGGTCATATTGAATGCCTTTCCGCTCCGCAAAAGCCATGATCCCCTCTGCGAATGGTTCAATATATTCCCGTAACCGGTCTTTCTGCAGGTAAACCTCCGGCCCAGCGGAGACATGCACCACCCGGTTGAAGTTGCCCAGATCGTGCGAGACCTGAGGGACATGCTCATCCATGGACCGGGTGAAGACATCCACATGCACACCGATCCTGCCGAGGAAGCGGGTCAGCTCACGGACATAAACGTTCATGCCGCCGGTATTCTTGCCGCCCAAAACGGCCAGCGGGCAGGTGTGATAGGAAATCATCGCAATGTTCACGGTTGTTTTCTCCATAAAATATCTTGCGCGTTTTTAATCCTTACTGGTATAATCGGGGGCACGCCAACGTAGCTCAGCTGGTAGAGCAGACGCTTCGTAAGCGCCAGGTCGAGGGTTCGAATCCCTCCGTTGGCTCTCCAAAACGCCCCATAGTACGGAACATCTTCCCGTCATCCCCTTTCATGAAGGGGGTGTTATTTTTAAGATACCCCTGTAAATCATTTTGTGTGAATCCGATTATACCAGTGGGGCAGCAGTCCTTCTCTGCCTGCTCATCAGCGGTGCGATATTAACTGTTGTTCTCCAAGGCATCCACCTGCCGGACTTTTCGGTTGGCTATTGCCAGCAGGCTCAGGAGGCACATCCCGAGAGCCGAGAGGATATAGACCAGAGCATACTGCCTCCCTGGTGCGTTGCCCATCAATTGACTGAGAAACCCAGTGGCCGAACCAGAGCCAAGCATATCCGCATCCGTAAACACATAATCCGCGAGCAATCCTGCCAGGACCATCGAAATGACGCTGTTGACCTGAGCAATCAGTATCCGCACGGAAAAGATCCTCCCCTGAATATCATGCGGGATCTTCATCTGCCAGATTGCGCCGATTAATGAACCGGAAATAGGATCAAAGAAGGTACTAAAAACCATGCCGATCACCAGCAGATAAAACTTATTACTGACACCTACGATCAATACCCCAACGCCCTCCAAAAATTTCGCCAGGAACCCCCAGAACACGCGATTCTTTTTAGGCCCGCCCCAGGCACTGATCACAAAGCCGCTGACCAAAAGTGCGATGCCGGCCGAAAATTGAATAATGCTCAAATTCGTCTCATCCCCAAAAGACAAGACCAGCGGGCTGGTGACGATCCCGCCAAGGCTGACAAAGAAACTAATTCCGGCGCTAAACAGCAATAAACCGAGTAACCCTTTTCGATTGACCAGATATTTCCAGGAAAATTTAAAATCGCTGGCTACTACGTGTAAACGGCTTTTCTTTTCATCCTCTTCATCCGTCTTGGTAACCAGTTCGGGCTGGGGGATGGGAATCAGGAGCAAAACCACCACCGCGAGGATAAAGGTTACCAGGTCAAATATGATAATCCCGCCCAGACCGATTGAACCATACAACACAGCGCCCAGAATGGGGGTCAATAACAGGATCGCAGCATTTCCAAATTGCTGGATTCCGCCAAACCGCACCAACTCCTCTTTGGGTACCATCGTGGAGGTCGCGGCCATATAAGCCGGGCTTTGAAAGGCGCCAAAAATCGCACTGAGAAAGGCACTGAGGTAAATAAGCCCGGCGGAAAACCTCCCACTGATGACCATGATCAACAGGAAGATAGACACCATCGCCGCCCCGGTATCGGAGAAGATCATGATCCGCTTCCGGTTGTAACGATCTGCCAATGAGCCTGCCACCGGGGATAAGATCATCCTGGGCAAACCCAGTAAAATCCCGGTGATCACGAAAGGCATCGCGGCATCCAATTGTTCAAACAGCCAAACCGAAAAGCCAAATGAGGTCAGGCTGGACCCAAGTATTGAAACAGTCTGCCCCAACCAGACGAGTAAAAAATTCCTATAACGCCGTGAAATCTTCATTGATTTCAATTTCCCTCCACCGGTTTTCAGCCCAAATCCTCAGCAACAGTTATCCGCCAGCTTTGCTTTCTAACACCAGAGACTGATTAAATAATTGCAATAACCTTCTGATTTTACCAAGATAAGATAAAATAAGAAATATAGAAAAGAAACAGCCTTCGGAAGGATATTCTAAGTGGGAAACAAAAGCGAACCTCCGTTAGCCGACAAACCATTCAAACTAACCCAAAAGGTGAGGTTCTTTCTCTTTTTATTCGCCCTTATCGTTCATCTTGCAGCGGTACTGCCTTTTCTTTCTATGCCTATCGCTCTCGACGATATGTACCAATATGATATGCTCGCAAGGTCCCTGAGCAATGGCGAGGGATATCGTTGGTACAGTGAAGCGGATGTGGCCGTACTTAAACCTTATCTCGAGAAATTCATGCCGCTCGACGAGATGACTTTCCCCGAGAATGGCATCAGAACTGCCTTCCGGTCACCCGGTTATCCTTTCTTCCTGGCTATTTTCTACAGTTTCTATTCCAGGGTCAACCGCTTCGTCCTGGTCAGGATTGCCCAGGCTATTCTTTTTGCCAGCCTGACCCTGCCGATTATTACCTTTGGTGAAGCGCTTTCTCTCAAGAAGAGCGCTGTCATCGCTGCGAGTCTATTTATTAGCCTTTACCCAATCCTTTTGTTCTACCCCGTCGCATTGGCTTCTGAAAACTTTTTCATCCCACTCTTTGTCTGGTCACTATATATCACGTGGAAATTAAAAAGAAAATCAAATGCCGTCTGGATGTATCTGCTACTGGGGATCCTGCTGGGCGCGATGGTGCTCACGCGGTCGGTCTCCGTTTTGATCCTGCTTGTGATCACCATTTGGTTGTTGACCGCTCTAAAAGGCCATAGGTGGAAGGGTTTGATTCCGGCCTTCATAGCACTTTTGTTAATTGTGCCCTGGTTCATCCGGAACTCTGAGGTCATGGGCCATCCGGCGTTTGTTGAAAACAGCTTCTGGTACAACATGTACATTGGCTACCACCCCGAAGGTAACGGGAACTTCGTATCGGACATTGCCATCAGACCGCTCTTTATCACAGATGATGCAGAGAGGGATGAATTCTGTAAGCAAAATGCCCTTGAATTCATACAGAATAATCCGCTGGAAGCACTGCGCAGGATCATCAACCGCGTCCCTGCTTTCTTTGGACCAGAAACCCGTGAATTTAACTATTTCTACAGTAACAACCTACTCGGCCCCATCCCTCAGCCCTGGCTGACGTTGATCTACTTGCTCTTAACCCTTCCCTGGTTCTTCGTGTGCTTCTTCGGTTCATTTGGGTTGGCAACCAACAAAAATAGATCGCTCACCTTATTGATCGGGCTCTCATCACTGTTTTACTTCCTGCCCCACCTGCCCATTGTCACGGAACCACGTTTCCACCTTGCACTGGTACCCTTGCTTACGCCTTTTGCCTTGCGAGCCATCTCAAAAAATCAGGCATCGGAAGCCGATAAAAGATGTTACAAACTGCGCAGGGTCCTTTTTTTCATCATAGTCCTTTTCTTCATTACCATTTGGATTGTCCAAATCAGGCAGGATCTGCCGGTTTACCAAAAACTCCTCGGGCCTGGTGGCAATGAGATCGGATTATGTTACTGAATATTTTTACCTCTTCAAGATCAAACCACTAAGCAATAGCTTGATATAATAAGTTTCTGAAGTGGTTAGAACACGTCTTAAAAAACAATTCTGGAGGAATTCCTTATGGCAAAACTATGTGTGATAGGCACAGGCTATGTCGGCCTGGTCACCGGGACCTGCTTTGCGGATATGGGTCACCGGGTCACCTGTTTGGATATCAACGAAGAACGCATTGACATGTTGAATAAGGGTATCATGCCGATCTATGAGCCCGGCTTGAAACAAATTGTGGATCAAAACGTCGAAGCCGGCCGGTTGGATTTCACCACAAGTTATCCCGAAGCCCTCAAGGACAGCGAATTCGCCTTCATCGCCGTTGGGACTCCTTCCAGCGAGGACGGAGAGGCGGACATGCAATATGTCAAAGCCGCGGCCTCTTCCATCGCCAAGAACCTCGACCACCCGATCATCATCGTCAACAAATCCACCGTGCCGGTGGGAACCGGTGACTGGGTTGCCGAGATTATCAATGACCTGAACGGTCAGGTCATCACGGAATTCAGTGTGGTCTCCAACCCGGAATTCCTGCGTGAGGGATCGGCCGTGATGGATTTCACGCAGCCGGACCGGGTCGTCCTCGGCTCCACCGATTTGGGTGCTGCCCAGCAGGTGGCCGAACTCTATCAGGCCTTGCGATGCGAGATCATGATCACCGACCTGCGCACAGCGGAAATGGTCAAATATGCCTCCAATGCTTTCCTCGCCACCCGCATCTCCTTCATCAACGAGATGGCCAATATCTGCGAGACCCTCGGCGCGGATGTCCGCGAAGTGGCTCGCGGGATGGGCATGGACAAGCGGATCGGCCCGGCCTTTCTGGATGCCGGTCTTGGTTGGGGCGGCAGTTGTTTCCCCAAGGATGTCAAAGCTTTGGCGCACATGGCCGAAACCCACGACACCCATCCCCAGCTTCTCCGGGCTGTGATGGACATCAACTTTAACCAGCGCAAACATGCTGTGGAAAAACTCGAAAAAGCCCTTGGCAGTGTCAACGGAAAGACCATCGGGGTTCTGGGCCTCAGTTTCAAGCCCAATACCGATGACACCCGTTATTCCCCCTCGCTGGATATCATCCAGATGCTGATCGCCAAAGGCGCCGCGGTGCAGGGCTATGACCCGCAGGCGATGAATGTCAGCAAGAAGGAAGTGCCGGAACTGAACCTCTGCCAAAATCCCTATGACGTTGCCCGGGATGCCGATGCGCTCCTGCTGGCAACCGAATGGAATGAGTTCAAATCCCTGGATTTTGAACGCATCAAAGCCAATATGCGCGGCAAGGTGGTCCTGGATGGCCGGAATATCTGGAATGGCGAAGAACTTCAGGAAATGGGCTTCATCTATTTCGGCATGGGCATCCCCGGCTCACACTGAAATTTTCAAAATTAAACAACAACCCCCGGAAGGCTCTGTGCTTTCCGGGGGATTTTTTTATCAAAGTTCGATCATGCTTCCCGGATATCGAGTTCGGGTTCATCCTCAAGGTCAAAGGCATCCATCCCTCTCAGCAGGTAGATGTTGCCGACCATCAGGACGACAGCTACCAGGATCACCCAGACATAGCCCAGGCCAGCCTCAGAGAGTCCCGCGACCAGCCCGTTCACCAACAGCTCCACACCCATTGCTGCAGCCAGTAACCTTTTATTATTCCGCTTGAACACCTGCAGGATCAGGACCGTCACCGCCAGGTGCATCACCAGAGCGCCCAGTCGTTCAAGCGAACCCGCGAGCGGGATATAAAAAGGTGTCTTCCAGATCTCCCCCAATTGAGCAACGATTTCCGGGCTCAGGGAAGTGGTCTCCGGGTTGATATTGATGTTGGTCATCATCGTCCAAAAAGTGGAGATCAATGGAAGCCCGACCAGTTGGATGGCTTCCATACCACCAAATCCCAGTGCGATTCCCCAGGCTGCACGCTTATTCTTCAAATCCTCCTTAATTTTATCCATCCCAAGCCAGCGGATGAGAACACCAACCACCGCGCCCAGAAAAATCGAAAGCGCCACCTGCGTAATCCGCAACGCAGGGTCCTGCAAGGGCAGAATATCATTTTCAACCAGCAGGCCGAAGCCTACAAAAAGCAGGGAAACGACAGTCTGCATGACAATATAAGCCAAAGCGCCATACCCAATCACCCGCCAGGAGACATCTTTTTTCTTATTCAACCAGAATCCCACACCAATCGGTAAAACAGTGGTGACCAGGATTTCGATAACAATGCCAATGCTGAGCAACATAACTTCCTCAATTCACTTTCTGGGCCAGGATCAACCGGGCATCCAGTACTTTTGCACCCTGGCCTTCCGGTAAAACCAGGAGGGGGTTAATTTCCACTTCATCAATCTGTGGGAAATCCACTGCCAGTTGACTTAACCGGCCAAGTGCATCCACCACACCGTCCAAATCGTACACCGGTCCGCCGCGGAATCCTCGCAATAAGCGTCCGGCCTTGGTCGCTTCGATCATTTCTTTCGCCCGTAGGGGTGTCAGGGGGACTACGCCAAAGCCAACATCCTTGAACAGTTCAACGTAGATCCCGCCCAGCCCAAACATCATCAAAGGGCCAAAGGTTGGATCACGCCGCATGCCAACAATCACTTCCAATCCCCTGGGCGCCATTTTTTCCACCAGGAAACCGGCAATTTTAACCTCCGGCATTTTCTCGGTGATCTCCGCGGCCATTTTCAGCGCTGCGCTCTCCACTTCTTGCCCGGACTGGAGGTTGAGTGCAATTCCGCCCAGGTCGGATTTATGCAGCACCTGCGGGGAAACGATCTTCACCACCACCGGGAAACCCAGGTCTTCTGCAATCTGGGCTGCCTCAAGGGCATCCTTCGCCAATGCACCTGGCACCAGGTCCAGGCCGTAAGCGCCCAGGATCGGACGGGTCTCCGCCTCACCCAGGGCCTGTCCCGGTTTGGCCGCTGTCAGCAGGTCGCCGGCCCGATCTGCAGCCAGATCGTTGAAATCAAACGGAACGCTCTTGCCCTTCACCAGCCACTCGCGGTACCCACGCATGGCACCCAACACCTGGCCGGGCACCTCGGGAAAAATGCTCATCGGCACATGATTCTCATGCAGCACCTGCCGCGCCTCCGCCAGGCTCCGCTCACCGACCATACAGGCCAAAACCGTCTTGTCCGTGCCCCTGGTTGCATCCACAATCGCCTGCGCCACATCCCCCGGGTTTACCAGGGACTGGGGCACCAGCATCGGCAGCAGGACATCCACCTCAGGATCATTTTTGAGCGTCTCCAGACAGTGAGCGTATTCAGCCGGTTCCGCCCCGCCCAGCATATCCACCGGGTTGGCAGCCTGAGCGCTGGGGTTCAGCTTCTCCGCCAGCCTGGCCTGCTGATCAGCGGAGATTTCCGCCAGGGTGAAGCCATTGGCTGCCAAAGCGTCCGAAGCCAGCGCTGCCGGGCCACCCGCGTTAGTAAAGATCGCTACCCGGTTGCCCTTTGGCAAAGGTTGGCAGCTCAGCGCCCAGGCGACATCAAACAGCGAGGGCAGGTCCGGCACTTCGATCACTCCGGCCTGCGCAAAGGCTGCCTGATAAGCCGAATAGGAGCCCGCCAATGAACCCGTATGGGAGGAGACGGCCTTGGCACCTGCACCGCTTCTCCCAGCTTTCAGCAGGACAATCGGTTTCTTGCGGGAAACCTCGCTGGCGACCCGCAGGAATTTCTCGCCGTCCTGAATTCCCTCCACATAGGCAGCGATCACTTTAACCTTCGGATGATCGCCGAAAAAGGCAATCATATCGGTCTCATCAACATCCAGCTCATTTCCCAGGCTGGCAAAATGGGAAAAGCCGATCGATTTATCGGCAATATAATCCACCACACCGCCGCAGACAGCACCGGACTGTGACACAAACCCAATCGAGCCCGCAGCCGGCACGCCCTGAATGAAGGTCGTGTTCAGACCGGTCGTCAGGTCAAGCGTCCCCACACAGTTGGGGCCAACCAATCGCATCCCGTAAGAGTCAGCAATCTCCCGGCATTCTTCTTCCAGTGCTTTCCCCTGATCCCCCACCTCGCGGAAACCGCCGGAAATAATCACCACGGCCTTGATCCCGCGTTCACCGCAGGCCTGCAGCACATCTGGCGTCATGGGTGCCGGAAGCACCACCACGGCGAGGTCCACCGGATCGGGCACGTCCGTCACATCCGCATAAACCTTCAATCCCAAAACTTCATCCGCTTTGGGATTAACAGGGTAAATCCCGCCCTGAAAACCGTATTCGGTCATATTCTTCACAATGCCGTAACTCAGTTTTCGTGGGTTGGTGGAAGCGCCGATGATGGCTACGCCCGTTGGTGAGAAAAAGGGTGCCAGGTCACTCGTCATGGATCAAATTTCCTTTCAATACAGGTCAATTTGGTTCGTCTGGATATTATACCTGAGATGCTTTCAGGCGCCCTTCCGTTTTAGAATATAATACTCTCATGACCCTGACGACTGAACAAACCCGCTTGCTGGAACGCCCAATCACCGGGAAAATCGCCCTGGTCGGAACCGCGGGAACGGGGAAAACCACAGCCGGCACCCTTTGGTTACAAAAGCTGCTCGAAGCGGGCATTCCCTCGCACCAGATCCTCCTCTTTGTGCCCCAGCGCACTCTGGCAAAACCCTATGAGGACATCCTCTGGGATGACCTCAGCCTGGCCCAAAGCCTGCCCACAACCGTAACCCTGGGCGGTCTGGCGCGGCGGATGCTGGAGCTTTTTTGGCCTGCGATCAGCCGCCAGACCGGCGCGGCGGAACCTGATCGCCCACCTCAGTTCCTGACCCTGGAAACCGCCCAGTATTACATGGCCCATGTCGTCCGGCCGCTGATTGAAGTGCAGAACTATTTCGATAGTCTAACCATCAATCGCAACCGAATCTTTTCCCAGATTTTGGATAACCTCAACAAGGCCGCCTTTGTCGGCTTTCCCATTGAAGAGATTGCACCGCGCCTCAAGGCAGCCTGGGTTGGCGCCGGGGAACAAATGCACATTTACGATGACGTCCAGGCCAGCGCAATGGCCTTCCGAGCCTTTTGCCTGGAACACAACCTGCTGGATTTCTCCCTCCAGGTGGAACTTTTCAATAAGGTCCTCTGGCCCCTGCCAGCCTGCCGGGAATATCTTGAGAAGACCTACCGCCATCTGATCGTGGACAATATCGAAGAAGACACGCCTGTCGCCCATGACATCCTGCTGGAATGGCTGCCTTCCTTTGATTCAGCCGTTATCCTTCAGGACCAGGATGCCGGCTACCGGTTCTTCCTCGGGGCAGATACCGTTAGCGCCCAGCGCCTTGTGGCGGCTTGTGATGAGACCCTCACTTTCCCCCGAAACCTGATCAGTTCAAAGAATATTCAAAGCCTGCAGGCCGGGATTCGCAGGGTTGTCGCGGACCTGATGGGCGAACCCGCTGTACAAAGCGCCACCCCACTGACGGATCCCACCCAAGCCCTCGTGACGCCCGCCGATAATCTCCGCTTTTTCCCGGCAATGATCAATTGGGCCGCGGGCGAAGTCCGCCGCCTGATTGATGAGGGCACGCCGCCAGGTGAGATCGTCATCCTGGCGCCCTTTATGTCGGATGTTCTGCGTTACACCCTCTCCCGCAAACTGGATGAATACGGAGTCCCACACCATTCCCACCGGCCGTCGCGTGCCCTGCGCGATGAACCCGCCGCACAAACCCTGCTGACTCTGGCAACCGTGGCCTTCCCTGGGTGGAATCTGCGGCCCAAGCGGATCAACTTCGCCTTCGCTGTGATGCAGGCCATTGACCGGTTCGACCTGGTCCGCGCCCAGTTGCTCTCTCACTACATTTATGATGAACGTGCGGAGGGCTTCCCACTGAAACCCTTTGAGGAAGTGCCCGCCGAAGAGCGCGACCGGATCACCTACCGCGCGGGCGAACGCTATGAGCAATTACGCAGCTGGCTCTCCACCACCCTCCCGGATGAAGACCGGACCCTCGACTTCTTCCTCAACCGGCTGTTTGGCGAAGTTCTCAGCCAGCCCGGTTTTGGCTTTCATAATGACCTCGAAAGCGCCAACACCGTGGCAACCCTGATCGAATCAATCCAGAAATTCCGCTGGGTGATCGGGAAACAGTTGAGTGATGATGAGCTTTCCACCGGAAAGGAATATGTCCAGATGGTGGCCGATGGCGTGATCGCCGCCCAATATATCCAACCCTGGCAGGATGCCCCTCGGGATTCGGTCTTCCTGGCGCCGGCCTATACCTTCCTGATGCGCAACCAGCCTGTGGATTTCCAATTTTGGCTGGATATCGGCAGCCCCGCCTGGTACCAACGGCTGGACCAGCCCCTGACCCAGCCTTACGTGCTCTCCCGAAACTGGCGGGCGGATCAGGCCTGGACGACGGAAAACGAAGTGAACGCCGCCAATGACACCCTCCTGCGGCTGTCATTGGGCCTGCTCAACCGCTGCCGCCAAAAAATCTATCTCGGAACGAGTGAGATGGATGTCTCCGGTTATGAAAACCGGGGCTTGCTGCTGCGGATCTTCCAACAGGTTTTGTTGGAGAGTAAGCGGGGGATCCGATGAGCGATTCCATCATCAAGCTCCGCCCCGGCCAACAGCAGATCCTCCGCTATCAGAACGGAAAAATGGGCGTCAGCGCCGTGCCCGGCAGCGGCAAGACCTGGACGCTTTCCTATCTCGCCGCGGACTTGATCAAATCCGGTGCGATCAACCCCGATCAGGAAATCCTGATCGTCACGCTGGTCAACGCGGCCGTGGATAACTTCTCCGCCCGAATTTCGGCCCAGCTTCAGGCGGCGGGCCTGCTTCCCGGCCTCGGGTACCGGGTGCGCACGCTGCACGGCCTGGCGAATGACATCGTTCGCCTGCGGCCGGACCTGGCAGGCCTTAGCAACGGCTTCCAGATTCTGGACGAGGTCGAAGGCACCCGCATCATCCGCTCAGTAGCGGATGTCTGGCTCAAATCCCACCTGGACTTCTTTGAACCCTATCTGGATTTCGATGAATCGCAGCGGGAAAAGATCTTCGCCGAAGGCCGGAACCTGCCCGCACTGGTCGAGTCGATTGCCGTGGCCTTCATCCGCCTGGCAAAGGACCGCCAGCTCACACCCAACGCCCTTCGCAGGCTGTTGAACGACTCTCCCATCCCGCTCCCTCTGGTCGAGATGGGCGCTGACCTCTACAGCGAATATCAGGATGCGCTCAACTACCGCGGCAGTGTGGATTTTGACGACCTGATCCGACTGGCCCTGCGTTGTCTGGAATCCGATCCTGCTCTGGTCACCCTGCTGCGGCAGCGTTGGCCCTACATTCTGGAGGATGAAGCACAGGATTCAAGCCTCCTGCAGCAGAAGATCCTCTCCCTGCTGGCCGGCGAGACCGGCAACTGGGTGCGGGTGGGCGATCCCAATCAGGCGATCTACGAAACCTTCACCACGGCCAGCCCCCACTACCTGCTGGACTTCATCCAGCGGCCGGACGTTACCGCCCGATCCCTGCCGGAGAGCGGTCGTTCCACCCGCAGCATCATAGGCCTTGCCAATCACCTGATCACCTGGACCCAGGATCACCATCCCAATCTGGACGCCCGCAGGGCGCTCAACCCACCCCTGATCCAGCCCACGCCTTCCGAAGACCCCCAGCCCAATCCCCCGGATTGCCCGGATTGTGTTCAGCTGGTTGAAGACCTCCTTTCACCCGATCAGGAAGTACGGTTCGTGGTCGATTCGGTTGAAGCCTGGCTTGCGGACCACCCCGACAAGACTATCGCCATCCTCTCTCCGAGGAACGTGAGGGGCTTCAAGTTCGCCGATGAATGCCAGCGGCGGGGAATCCCTGTGGTGGATAGCCTTCTGCGGTCCACCTCGTCCACCCGTCTTTCCACCAGTGCCATCTACCATATCCTGAACTACCTTTGCGATCCGCGCGAGAGCAACAAGCTCTCCACCGCCTATCGTGTCTGGCGGCGCAAAGAGCGGGAAGATGAACAGCGCTGGCCCCTTTATAAGGCCATTGCGGATAAGATTAAATCCTGCGAGATGGTCGAAGATTACCTCTGGCCGCAGACCACCCAATCCTGGCTGGATAACCTTCGCTCGGAATCCGTTGATGCTGCCGTCCTGGATGAGCTGGAGACCTTCCGGGAAGTGATTCAGCGCTGGCAGAATTCAGTCTTCCTGCCCATCGATCAATTGGTGCTCACCCTTTCGCAGGACCTGTTCCTCGAACCTGCGGAACTCGCCCTGGCACATAAACTCTCCGTTTTGCTCCGCCAGCTTGCCAACGCCCACCCGGACTGGCGCCTGCCGGAGTTCACGGAAGAAATGAAGCAGATCGCCAATAACCAGCGCCGCTTCCTGGGCTTCTCCGATGAGGATTCCGCCTTCAACCCCGATCTCTACCCCGGCCAGGTGGTCATCGCCACCATGCACAAGGCCAAGGGACTGGAATGGGACGCCGTCTACTTGACAGCGGTCAATAACTACAATTTCCCCTCGGGTGAGGATTTCGACCAGTACCAATCGGAAAAATGGTTCGTGCGAGATCATCTCAATCTGGAAGCCGAAACGCTGGCCCAGCTCATCACACTGACCACGGGGCGCAGCTTGGACTGGTACCAGGAAGGTGCAGCATCTTTGGAAGCCCGTCAGGAATTCATCCGTGAGCGCCTGCGCCTGTTCTTCGTTGGCGTCACCCGCGCCCGAAGCTGGCTGACGGTGACGGCCAACTCCGGTCGAGTCTCTTCCCGCAACATCCCGGCCAGAGCCTTCCTCGAATTAATCAATCACTGGGAGAAACGCCAATGAGCCTGCCAGAAACCTTTGATTTCACCCAGAGCAACCTGCAGGATTATATCGACTGCCCCTATCGCTTCAAGCTGCGCTATATCCAGCATGCCAAGTGGCCGGCGCTGGTCGTGGATGACGCACTCGAATTTGAACAGCGCGGCCAGACTGGTGGGCGTTTCCACCGGCTGATCCAGCAGTACCTTTTGGGCCTGCCCGAAGAGCGCCTGGCGGACCAGGCTGCTGCGGACCCCGATCCCAACATTCTGGTCTGGTGGGAAGATTTCCTGCAATATGTCCCGCCCCTGCTGGAAGGCAAACGCTTCGTCGAGACCGTCCTCAGCACCGGGCTGGCAGGTCACCGGCTGGTGGCTAAATATGACCTCGTCCTGGTTCAACCCGCCGGTAAATTGCTCATCTTTGACTGGAAAACCGGCCGTCGGCTTCCCAAAACGGAATGGCTTCGAGAACGCATCCAAACCCGGCTCTACCGGTTTCTGCTGGCTCGTTCCGGCGGCGTCCTGAGCGGTCAGGCCGAAACCCTGCCCGAACAAATCGAGATGAATTACTGGTTCGCCGCTCACCCGGAGCTCCCCATCGCCCTGCCCTACATCCGTGAGCAATATGAACAGGACCTGGCTTTCTTTACCGGTCTGATCGAGGAGATTGCCGACCTCCCCGAAGACGGCTTTCCCCGAACCGCTGACCATGCCAGGTGCCGCTATTGCGTCTATCGCTCCCATTGTGACCGAGGCACCACTGCCGGTGACCTTGACGAATTCGAGGATTTCGAAACAATCTCTCAGGAAGACACGGATTCCCTCGATTTTGACCAGATTGAAGAGATCGCCTTCTGATGAGCGAAGACATCCGCTGGATTGAACCGGAACCCATCACCCTCCCGGAAGACTTCCGCCGGGCCATCGGCGGGCATCCCCTGGTCGCCGAGACGCTTTACCGGCGCGGTTATCGGACAATTGAAGCTGCCCGTGCTTTTCTGGATCCTGAAATTTACCAGCCGACCTCAGCGGACGAACTTCCCGACACGACCATCGCCTATGAGCTGATCACCAAAGCGATCAACAACCATGAGCGCATCCTGATCTGGGGAGATTTCGATGTGGACGGGCAGACCTCCACCACGATCCTGGTGGAAGGGCTGCGCAAGCTGGGCGCGGATGTGCAGTACCATATCCCCATCCGGGCCAAAGAATCTCACGGCATCACAGCCGCCGTGCTTCAGGAATACATGGACGAAGGCTTTGAGCTGCTGATCACCTGCGACACCGGCATTTCGGAGCATGAGAATATCCAAACGGTAAAAGATGCCGGCATCCCCGTGGTGCTGACCGACCATCACAGCCTGGGAGCAACCCTGCCGCCGGCGGATGCCGTGGTCAACCCCCAAAGGCTGGCCGAGGACCATCCCCTGCGGACCCTGCCGGGCGCAGGCGTGGCCTGCAAGCTGATTGAGGGGCTGTATGCTTATCTGGACGAACCCTTTGACAGCGGGCCTTTCTATGAGCTGGCCGCATTGGGCATCGTGGCGGATGTTGCCCTGCTCAGGGGCGATACCCGTTGGATCCTGCAAAAAGGGCTGGCCCATTTGCGCCATACAGAACGGCTGGGCCTGCAAACCCTGTTCAACCTTGCCAAAATCAATCCCCTGCAGTTTGTGGAAACCCATATCAGCTTCCAGATCGCGCCCCGTTTGAATGCCGTGGGGCGGCTGAGTGATGCCAACGTCATTGTGGAATTCCTGACAACAACCGATCCAGGCCGGGCCCGGGTGATCGGTTCTAACATCCAGGCCCTCAACGAGCAGCGGCGGATGATCACCCGCCAGGTTTCAAAGGCAGCGGAGAAACTTCTTCAGAATTCACCGGATGACCGCCATGCACCGGCGATCGTCCTGCACTATCCTAGTTGGCCGGGAGGTGTGGTCGGCATCGTAGCTAACCGGCTGGTTGAAAATTTTCATAAACCCGCCATCCTGCTCACCGGGACCGATCCCTTCCATGGATCAGCTCGGTCGGTGGATGGCATCAACATCACCGAGGCGATTGGCTCTCAATCCGACCTCCTGCTAAGCTATGGCGGCCACCCCATGGCCGCCGGGATGGCACTGGCTGCTGATAATTACAATGCGTTCAAGCGGGGTCTGTTCCAGAATGTGGAAGAGCAGGCTAAAACCATTGAACACATCGCTGAAATAGAAATCAACCAAACCCTCACCCTGCCTGAAATATCCTTCGATCTGATTGCAGAAGTAGAACGCCTTGCGCCTTTCGGCCCGGGTAACCCGCCCCTCAATTTCCTGTTCCGAGATCTCGATTATGTC
>Ga0272443_10001521_pt1 | contig 33306 bp, 31 predicted proteins | sample SSMAcet12_FD_193581 | JGI IMG/M metagenome (GOLD analysis project Ga0272443, IMG submission 193581) | Marine sediment archaeal communities from Little Sippewissett salt marsh, Falmouth, MA, United States - SSM-Acet-12 | ecosystem: Environmental > Aquatic > Marine > Wetlands > Sediment ... | reverse complement strand
TTGGTTCCGCGTTCAGAGATTTACAGGTTTAGGTAACAAAATTCTTCAAGCTTAAACCTTTTTTAGCAAAGATTGGTCTTAACCCTGACATTTTCAAGCCTCCTTGCTATGTTATAGCTTAAGCTTTTCTGTGTTTCCACAAAAAGGGCTAATACCAATGAATTATATTGAGTATGCTCTTATGTTAGAGGGGTATTACGGTTTTGTTAGATTTCGGTTATGAGCATCCTGCCGGGGATCTGACCGGAATCTCACTTTACAGGCACCCTCAATATCACCTGGGTCCCCTGCCCGGGTTCGGAAGAAAATTCTGCGGCGCCTCCAAAATCAGCCATTCTTTCCCTGACACTGAAAAGGCCAAAACCGCCTTTAGGGGTCAAGAATTGTTCTGTGGCACCGGCATCGAAACCGCAGCCGTTGTCGTTGATGATGATTTCCAGGAGATCATTAACCCTGTTAAAATCCACCTTGACCCGGGTCGCCTGCGCGTGTTTGACCACATTGGTTAGAAGCTCACACACACAGCGAAACAGAATCGCGCGCAGGTCTTGTTCCAGTTTTAGTTCAGGGCCATTATCAATGCACTCTGTTTGAATACCCTGACGTTTTTCAACCTGCTCCTCAAGCCACTCCCGTATGGCTGCGAACAGGCCGATTTCATTTAGCTGTGGGGGGCTAAGTCCATAAATAAGTTCGCGGGTCTGATGAAGGGTTTTATGCAGCGTATCGGAAATTTCATCCAGGACGGCGGCCTGCCCGGGTTCGGTTACACGTTTACGAACAGAGGCAATCTGCATGCGCGCCAGGGCCAGCGATTGCCCGACATGATCGTGCAGGTCGGCTGCGATGCTGCGCCTCTCATTTTCCTCTGCAATCGTCAATTGAGACGTGAGCGCCTTCAGGCGCTGTTGATACCGCTCAAGCTCATGTTCCTTCTTCTTGCGCTCGGAGATGTCTTTCACAATCCCGGTCGCCCTGACCAATCGGCCGTTTAGCCTGAAGAGAGAAACCGTGACTTCCACCGGCAAAACCTCACCGTTTTTTTTCCTAAAAAGCACTTCGGTTTCAAAGGTATCATTACCCGCTGCAAAAGCCTGAGCCAACTTCTCGCCGAAGGCGAGATAATCCTCTTTGGTCGCATATAAAAACTCGGTCGTTCGTCCAGAAACTTCCTTTCGGCGTGAAAAGCGGATTTTCAGGATCCGGGTCACCGCTAATCACCAGGCCACAGGTACATTCCAGGCTGACATTGCCGTCGGGGTCCCAGCAAAGATCGCCATCTTGAGTGCGGATGTTCAAAGAATTTTCTTTCTGCAGAAATTGCGATAGGCGTCTGTTTTTCTGCGACCGACCTGTGTCATCAATAATCCCGCTCTCCGCTGTTCGTAAGGATCGCCGGTCGATTCAGCTTGGTCTGGATCAATATCTGTTTAAGATGACGTCCAGGCATAGCCTTTGGGATCTCCCTATTTTCTTGGCCCCAAGAGTCGATCACCAGGCGGCATTCAGAGAATCTTTTTTTGGGGGACACCATAATATCTGTTGAACATATATATCAATCTTTTAGGTTTCATGCCGGAACGGGTTAAACCGCACTATGCATTTTCCGTGTCTATCAGAGAAAATGGACCATAACGTCATAGTTTCACTGAATACATTTTGGGCAAACATCATTTTCTAAAATAATTAGGCTTTTTCCCCCGTCTGCTGCCGGAAACCTTTAACGACGTCCCCCAGCGTTTCATAGAGGGCCTCCCCACCGAATAGCTGACTGAGATGGTAGCGACTCTCGGCTTTAACGTCGTCCATAACCTGTGCCACAACCAGACGAATGCCTTTTTCCTTTAAAATTCCGAAGAGAGAGCGGAGCGTCTCCGCTGCGGAGTAGTCCACATCATCAACAGCGGCGGCATCCAAACAAAACCAGCGCAGCGGCGGCTGCGCACTGTTGGCGAGATCTAAGATCTCTTCCGAGAGCTGCTGTGAATTCGCGTAGTACATGCTGTGTGTGAATCGATAGATGAGCAGACCGGGGATCGCCTGTGCATTGGTTGCCACGGGTTGCGCACGCCAGACGCCCGACTCGCCTGGCACAAGCACTGCGTTCTTCGGGCGATAGCCGCGCCGGGTGTGATCGATTAGCGACAGCACGATGGCAAGCAGAATTCCTTGCTCAACACCGACAAATACGACCATCAGCGCGGTGATCAGGGCGACCCAGAACTCCGGGCGCCTCTGGGAGAAGATTTTTCGCATTCCTTTAAGATCGATCAGGTCGACGCCGATCAAAAAAACGACCGCCGACAGTACCGCTTCCGGCAGGTAGGCCAGTGGCGCTGTCAGAAACAGCAACACCAGCAGCACGATAACGATGGTAACTAGCAACGACAGCTGGGTGCGTCCACCGGCGCTGCCGACCATCTGGGTCTTGGTCGGGCTGCCGTTAACCACAAAGGTGCCGGACAGGCCCGCGCCGACGTTGGCCAATGCCAGGCCCACAAGGTCGGTGTTCTCACTGAACCGCTCGTTGTAGCGGGCGGCATAGGCACGCGAGGTGGCGGCGCTTTGTGCCAGGATGACCACGAACATGGCAAAGGCCGTGGGAACCAATTTGCCGATGAGCTCCCAGCTCCACTTGACTTCCGGCAGCCCGATGTGCGGCAGGCCGCTGGGTACGGCCCCGAGTACATGCACGTGCGCTTTGAGATCAAGCGCCCAGCCGAAAACAATTGTCCCGATCACGGCGATCAGTGCCCCCGGTATTTTTTTTGAGACCCTTTTCGAGCCGACAATGATAACCAGAACACTGAGCGCAATGGCCAGTGCATAAAAGTTGACCTGTTCGATCTGCTGGAAATCGTTCCAGATCTTGCCCAGCGTACCGTGGCCGCCACCCTTCAAGCCCAGCATGCCGGAGATTTCACCCAGCGCCACCTGGATGCCGACCCCGGTCAGGAAACCGACCAGCACCGTGCGCGAAAGGAAGTCCGCCAGGAACCCCAGACCAATGATACGCGCCAGAATGAGAAACCCCGCAGCCAAGAAGGCCAGCACCGCGGCCAGCGCGACATATTCATCCGAGCCGGTGGCCGCGAGTCCCACCAGTCCGGCTGCCAGAATGGCCGCTGTCGCCGAATCGGCACCGACCACCAGGTGCCGTGAAGAACCGAACACAGCGAACAGAGCCATCGGGATGAGAATGGTGTAGAGACCTGTGATCACCGGCGTTCCGGAGATTTTTGTGTAACCCATCACTTCGGGAATAGCAAGCGCGGCCAGCGTGATTCCGGCAACGATCTCGGCCGGAACCTGAGCACCCTTTATCGGAAGCACCCCCTGCAAGATCGGCAAGCGGAAACCTTCGGATTTGTTGTTTTTCGCTATCATGACATCTTTCCTGCAGCCTCTGCGCCTTGAAATCATGACCCCTTAATTGCTGATCTGCCCGACCACTGACCGGGGCGTTCAATGAACATCGGCTGGTAGTTTGCAAATTCTTGCCGTAAGCGGCAGGATCCGATAAAAGCAAACTGATTTTTTTAGTTTTAATATTAAAGTCAGGAGGAGAAGGTCAATAAATAAAAATCAACTAAAAGGAGCATAATGAATAGCAATCAAAAGAACGTTTACGATGACATTGCAGAGGCCGTGTCATTGGCGACGCCGGCAGAGAAAATAGAAGTCGACCAGACGCCGACGTTTCTGAAAGAGCCGATCAGCGTCGCCGACTTTGCCGCCGGGGTGGCTGCCGCTTCAGGCGCAAGTGCTGCAGAGCTGGGCCAGGCCCGTGGACTGCCGGACCAGGAGATCTCTGCGGACCGCCGGATTTGGCATGCTGATTCCGGGCAGAGACAATGATCAGTGGGGACTGGGCTGGGCCGGCACGCACATCTCAAGCGATCTGAGAGATGATGTTGGACTCCTGAGCATCGATCTCAATAGCTTCGAGCACGCCGTTGAGGCCTACTACAACTTCCAGCTGACGCCTGCAACCCACCTGACCGTTGACGCACAACTCATCGACTCGACGGCCAAATCGGTCGATACCGCGTTTACGCTCGGGATGCGGTTACAGGTGGATTTTTAGGGTGTGAGAAAGTCGCGACCCGGCAGCGGCCCTATGCAATGAAAGATTTCGCCGGAAATCAGACGAAATCGAAGGGCAGAGAACAGGGGGAGGAAACATGGGCACGGACCATGCTTGGGTGCACTAAGGCGATCGGCAATCCGCAGCCTTGGCAATAAAAGCGAAAGGGTACAAATTGTAAATATTGTACCCTTTTTGTGTAAGCCAATCTTTAGCTTATTTGGATTTCATTCTTTCAATTCCAAGCGGATAGCCATTAGAGATTTTTTGAATTCAGGAAGATCTTTCTCGATAATTTGCCAGATAATTAGCAGGTCGACACCAAAATACTCGTGTACGATTCGATTGCGCAGTCCTTTGATTTTAGCCCATTCGATCTCGGGGTGCAGACTGGTGAAATTTTCCGGCAAACGGGCGGCAGCTTCTCCGATTATCTCGAGATTCCGAACGACGGCGTCGGAAGTTTTCTCATCCCTTTCAAAGCTATCTTGGGTCAGCCCTTCGGTATAGCACCCAATTTTGTCGAGCGATTCTAAGATGTCTTCGATTAAAAGGCTCAGGGACCTTTTAGACATAGATTAAATCCTGCTGGATGTATTTAAACTTATTTGGTTTCACTGCCCGCATAGATACCAATTCAACCGAAATCCCCACCAATTTCTCAATTTGCTCGGCCAGTGTTACAAATTCAAGACCGACTGAAGGATCAATGTCCACCAGAATATCCACATCACTATCAGGACGTTGATCTCCGCGGGCATATGATCCGAATAGTGCCAAGCGCCTAACCTTGAATCTTTTTTCCAATTCAGATTTGTTTTTTAATAAAAGGCTCAGGATTTCTTCTCGCGTTTTTTCCGGCATTATACCCAGCACTTCCTTGGCAGCATGGTTTAACTCTTAGAAATAAAATGATTATTTTTTCAATATATCAATCATACCGATTCTTGTGGGCTTGGTCAAACGATAAGAGGCTTTGAGGGTCAATTGTGCCCGCGGAGGTCAAAATACTTGAAGTCGAGTTGTGCGATTCTCCAGGCGAGTGGGTGTCTCTGGACGAGAGCGACAATGATTTGAGAACGTTCCTGAGTTGTGTCCTGGCCGCCATCCGATTGCTGTTCCTCAAAATATGGCTTAAGACCGATAAGGCCCCCCATGACCCGCATGCTGGATCGTCTCACCCAAGCCCGGCCGGACCATGGATTCGTGCATCAGGTGTTGGCGGTGATCAAGGCCGAGATTCGAAATAACGTGTCCGCGAAACTTTCATTGCCCGGAGAAGCCATCAACCACATTCTCACCCGGCCAACAGATGGTTGATTGCCGCAGACCGACAACCGGCCAATTCCCCATTCCCGTCATTTGAGTTTTCCATTCCGGTGCTCCACATGCGGTGCCCATCGTAACCATGCCAATGCTCTTCCGGGGCCTATCCCCTACTCCGAAAGGAGTAGGAGTGCTCTGCCTTTTAAATACTCCTTAAAATACTCCTTTTGGGTAATTTACAGGCAGGATAGACAGCCATAGTTAATGATTATTCGGAATACTAATAGAGGAAATGGTCGCGGCCGGCACTTTGAGTTCTACAAATACTGAAAACCGCGGTTGTGACCTCTACTATTGTTTTCATTCTTACGACTTATGAACGATACCTGAAACTTTTTTTGTCACATCGGGACGCCTGTCTTGGATAAACCTGCTGTTTACCGAATCACGGTAGAAGGTGTCGTGCCCGAAAGCTGGATCGACCGCTTGGGGGGCCTGAGGATTGTCTCCGTCACCTCGGCCGCAACGACGCTGGAGGGCCGGTTGCCCGATCAAGCCGCGTTGAGCGGCGTATTGGATACACTGTATCAATGGCGTCTACCCCTGCTGAAAGTAAGCTCTCTTCCACAGGAGGGGCCCGATGTCAGCGCATCCCATCCGGAAAACTTCACGCAGGAAAAGTAGCGATGGCCCTGATAACAGCATTTGACCTGCGGCGAAACATCGACGCCTTTATATTGGAGTTGGAGAACCTCGATCTTGTTGCGGACGCGGAAAAGAACTTCGTCGTGATCATTAAGGCCGGGAAAACTTACAAGAACACGCTCGGCTAAAATAAAATGCTGCCAGGGGCGGATGATATATCAATCGATGCAAACCAATAATTTAAAACCTGCCGGGATGGCTTGCCAACCGGCAACCCCCAACACCAGTAGACGAAAGGAGAAAACCAATGGCCTTGCATGAAAAAAGCAAAATCAAAGACCGCATTTCAGACGATGTATACGCATCATCGGACCTTTCGGTCGTGATGCCCAAGTATACATTCCCGAAAAAAGAGCACGACCCGCGCCACGCCTACCAGGTGGTGCACGATGAACTGATGCTGGACGGCAACGCCCGCCAGAACCTGGCCACATTTTGCCAGACCTGGGTGGACGACTATGTCCACAAACTCATGGACGAGTGCATCGACAAGAATATGATCGACAAGGACGAGTATCCCCAAACCGCCGAAATTGAATCCCGCTGCGTGCACATGCTGGCCGATCTGTGGAACTCGCCGGATGCCGCCAACACCCTGGGCACCTCCACCACCGGTTCCAGCGACGCCGCCATGCTGGGCGGCATGGCCATGAAGTGGCGCTGGCGCGAGAAGATGAAGGCCGCCGGCAAACCGACCGACAAGCCCAACATGGTCTGCGGCCCGGTGCAGGTCTGCTGGCACAAGTTTGCCCGTTACTGGGACGTGGAACTGCGGGAGATCCCCATGGAGGGTGATCGCCTGATCATGACCCCGGAAGAGGTGATCAAGCGCTGCGACGAGAACACCATCGGCGTGGTGCCGACCCTGGGGGTGACCTTCACCTGCCAGTACGAACCGGTCAAGGCGGTCAGCGACGCCCTCGATCAGCTTCAGAAAGACAAGGGCCTTGATATTCCCATCCACGTGGACGGCGCCAGCGGCGGTTTTCTGGCACCCTTCGTTGAGCCCGAGCTGGAATGGGATTTCCGCCTGCCGCGGGTCAAATCCATCAATTCCTCAGGCCACAAATTTGGCCTGGCGCCCCTGGGGGCCGGCTGGTGCGTCTTTCGCGACAAGAAAGACCTGCCCGACGACCTCATCTTCTGGGTCAACTACCTGGGCGGCAACATGCCCACCTTTGCGCTGAGTTTTTCGCGGCCGGGCGGGCAGATCGTGGCGCAGTATTACAACTTTCTGCGCCTGGGCCGGGAAGGCTACCATAAGATCCATCAGGCCTGCTACGAGACGGCCCAGTATCTGGCCGACGAAATCGACAAGCTGGGGCCTTTCAAGATCATCTACAACGGCCGCGGCGGCATCCCGGCCATGAGCTGGTCGCTTAAAGAAGGGATCGACCCCGGGTTCAATCTCTTCGACCTGTCCGACCGGATCCGCATGCGCGGCTGGCAGATTGCCGCTTACAGCATGCCGGCCAACCGGCAGGACCTGGTGATCATGCGCATCCTGGTGCGCCACGGCTTCAGCCGCGATCTGGCTGATCTGCTGGTCGACGACCTCAAGCGCTGCATGGCCTACTTCGAGAAAAATCCGGTCAGCCACAAGGCTGCCGAAGAAGAATCCGGCGGTTACAAGCACAGCTAACAGCCGGGGCAGCCGGGAAACGACGCTCCGAAGGTTTCGGCCTGCGCCGGTCAACACCGGTTCAGGCCGACCTTACGAAAAGGGAGGAAGACATATTATGGATACATCACTATTCGCAAAACACAGGGGCGTGCTTGGAAAAGCACGCCGGCTGACCGGCACCGGCTTCTTGGGCCTGATAGCGATGGTGGTTTTATTCGCCATCAGCAACGCCCAGGGCGCCGGGATCGATCAGCATCAAACGCGCCAATTACACGATGGCGGCCAGATCCTGCTGGCGGCCAACGACGCCCATGCGGCGAATGACGCCAAAAAGGATGCCCCAAAAACCGAGGCCAAGGCGCCGACAGGACCGCCGCCCAGCAGCTCCTGGATTGTCAACGTGCTGCGGTCCAATGCCGCGCTGACGATTTTTTTAACGCTGGCCCTGGGCTACTTTATCGGCAGCATTAAAATCGGCCACTTCAGCCTGGGCGCGGTGACGGGCACGCTGCTGGTCGGCGTGCTTATCGGGCAGCTGGACATCAACATTTCGGCCCAGGTGAAGTCGGTATTTTTTACCATGTTTCTCTTCGCCGTGGGCTACAGCGTGGGCCCGCAGTTCGTACGGGGGGTGGCCCATGACGGCGCGCCCCAGGCCATCTTTGCCGTGGTCATTTGCGTGATTTGTCTGGCATGCACTTACATTGCGGCCAAAATCGCGGGCTTTGACGTGGGGCTTGCCGCCGGTCTGTGGGCCGGTGCCCAAACCATTTCAGCCTCTATCGGACTGGCCACCGATGCCATCAACAACTCCGGCATCAGCAATGCCAAGGAGATGCTTGACCAGATTCCGGTGGCTTACGCCATCTGCTATCTCTGGGGCACGATCGGCACCGGTATCATCCTTTCTCAATTAGGACCCAAGCTGATCGGCGCCGATCTCGTGGAGGCCTGCAAGCAATACGAAGCCGAAATGTCCAAGGGCCAGCCTGAAGGCGGCATGGGCTCGGCCTGGCACCAGCTTCAACTGCGCGCCTTTGAGATCGCCGCCGACGGCAAGGCGGCCGGAAAAACCGTCAGCGCAATCGAAGCCCTGCATCCGGGTGAGCGTCTGTATATCGAACGCATCCGCAGCGGCGGCAAGATCATCGACTTCGATGCCAGCACCACCCTCAAAGCCGGCGACGTGGTGGCCGTGTCGGGCCCCACCGAAGCCCTGGTGGCCCTCGAGCAGCATGCCAAGGAAGTCGCGGACAAAGAACTGCTCAACATTCCGGTCGAGTCCGTGGACCTGGTCATTACCCACAAGGATGTCAACGGCAAGACGCTGGTGGATCTCGCCAAGGAAGACTTCGCCCGGGGTGTCTACCTGCAAAAAATCACCCGCGGTGCGACCAGTGTGGACGTCCCCGTCCTGGCCCAGACGACGGTTCACCGGGGCGATATCCTCAAGCTCTCTGGAACCAAAACCCACATCGCGCACATTGAAAAGGCCATCGGCTACGCCGACCGCCCCGCGGATGCCACCGACATGGTCTGGGTCGGCCTGTTCATCCTCGTTGCCGGTTTGATCGGGGCGTTGACCGTAACAGTCGGCGGGGTGCCCATCACCCTTTCGGTATCGGGCGGCGTGCTGATCGGCGGCCTGGTGCTGGGCTGGCTGCGTTCGGTGCACCCCACCTTCGGCCGTCTGCCGGCGCCGACCCAGTGGTTCATGAACTCCGTGGGCCTGAACGTCTTTATCGCCATTGTCGGGATCTCGGCCGGTCCGGGTTTCGTGGCCGGGCTCAAGTCGGCCGGGGTGGGCCTGTTTCTGTGGGGTGTGGTGGCCACATCGGTGCCGATGCTGCTCGCGCCGTTTATCGGCAAGTACCTCTTCAAGTTCCACCCGGCCATCAATCTGGGCTGCTGCGGTGGGGCCCGCACCAGCACCGCCTCGGTGGCCATGGTGGGCGATGTGGCCAAGAGCAACATCCCCATGCTGGGCTACACGGTGCCTTACGCTGTCAGCAACACCCTGCTGACCCTCATCGGCATGATCATCGTGCTGATCTATTGACCTGGGCAGGCGTGACGGCCACAGCGGCCGAGAGTCAAGCATAAGGTTTGAAGTTTATGTCTTTATAGTTCAAATATCAGGTGACTACCGACAGATGGCGAAAACTGGAGGCTGAAACACCAATCCGGCTTCCGTTTTCAGCCGTCTGTTTACATGAATAGGGAGAAAGAAAATGGAAACCAAAGATCTCATAAAATATGACCAATTGAGCCCGTTCGAAGTCAAGGACAAGCTGATCGAACTGGCCCAGAGCCACCATGAACGGATGATGCTGGACGCAGGCCGAGGCAACCCCAACTGGGTGACCACAACGCCGCGCCACGGATTTTTCCAGCTGGGCCTGTTTGCCCTGAGTGAAGCCGAGCGCTCCTTCACCGATATGGAACATTTCGGTGGCTACACCCAGGCCGATGGCCTCAAGGCACGCTTCGACCAGTTTATCCAGAAGAACGCCGGGATCGCCGGCATCGACTTTTTGCAACAGGCCGTGGCATACGCCGAGCAGCAATTGGGTATTCCCGCCGCGGATCTGCTGCTGCAGTTCTGCGATGCCATCATCGGCAACCACTACCCGGTGCCCGACCGCATGCTGAAACACTGCGAAACCATCTGCGCGGCCTACATCCGCAAGGAGTTTGGCGCCGGCCGTTCCTTCGACCGGCCCTTCGACCTGTTCGCGACAGAGGGCGGCACGGCCGCCATGACCTATGTCTTTCAGACCCTCAAGGAAAACAAAATTCTCAACGTGGGGGACACGATCGCGATCGGTTCACCGATCTTCACGCCCTATCTGGAAATTCCGCGGCTCAACGACTACCGTTTCGTCGAAGTCGAAATCACGGCCAGCGAAGATGAAAGCTGGCAGATCCCCGACAGCGAAATCGACAAACTGCTGGACCCCAAGGTCAAGGCTTTCTTCGTCACCAATCCCAGCAATCCGCCCTCCGTCAAGATTCAGGATGCGACCATCGACCGGATCGCGGAGATCGTCAAGACCAAGCGCCCGGACCTGATCATTCTGACCGATGATGTCTACGGCACTTTCACCCAGGGCTTTGTTTCCCTTTTCGCCGCCATACCGGACAACACCATCGGGGTGTATTCCTGGTCCAAGTACTTCGGGGCGACGGGCTGGCGACTGGGTATCATCGCCCTGTGTGAAGGCAACGTTCTGGACCGCATGCTCGTGGAGTTGCCCCAGGCGGACAAGGACGAGCTGGCCGAGCGCTACAACAGCATCACGCTGGAGCCCGAAAACCTCAAGATGATAGACCGCTTCGTGGCCGACAGTCGGGCGGTGGCGCTGAACCATACGGCCGGGCTGTCGACCCCGCAGCAGGTCTTTATGTCGCTGTTGTCACTGTTCTGCCTGCTGGACACGGACGATGCCTACAAAAAGGCTTGCCAGGACCTGGTCACGCGGCGCTACAACAGCCTCTACGAGGCTTTGGGCATTCCCCAGCCGGCCGATCCGAATTCGGCCCACTACTACACTGAAATCGACATCCGTCAGGTAGCGGCTGCGGCCTACGGCCAGGAACTGGCCGATTGGATCGACAAGACGGTGCACCCGCTGGATTTCGTCTTCCGGCTGGCCGACGAGGAAGAAGTGGTGCTGATGCCCGGCGGCGGCTTCGACGCGCCCAAGAGTTCGGTGCGGGCCTCGCTGGCCAATCTGGACGATGCGGCGTATACCGCCATCGGCAAGCGGACGCGGGAACTTGTGGACGAGTACTTCCAGCGCTGGAAGGCGGCACAGGAAAAGTCGTAATCAGACCGTCTGTTTGAAAACGTGCTGTCTGATAAATACAGTGGTCACCGGTGGTCCGACGTGGTCTTTTCTAGCCTACGCCATACCGATGTTGTTACTGGTACGCTTTCTTTCTGGCCGTCGCACCAACATCTGCCTCAGGATCGGTTATCTTTTTCTGCTGCTGACGCTCTCTTGGGTCGATACTCATGCCGTGCGGCTAGAAATAGAAGGCTCAATGGATGAATCCGGTTTGATTAGAGGATTTTTCGTTTGCAACACACTTGCAAGGAGGAACGACCGATGAAAAAGCTTGCCATTATCGCACTTGTCGTTGCAATCACGGCCGTTTTCGCCGTCACCGCAACGGCCAACGAGTGGAGCCTTTACGGCAGCGCCCGCGTGGATACCTTTTACACCAGCCAGGATCTTGGCAAAGAGTTGGAACTGGTGCCCGGTACAAACACATTTATTGCAGTGGATGCCAGGGACAGTGCCAACCAAAGCACTGTCAAAGATCTGAGCTGGAATCTACAGTCCGACTCCCGCATCGGCGCTACTGTCAGTGGCGACAGGCTCGAAGCCCGCTTCGAGTTCTCCGTTGCCTCAGATGGGTCTGGCGGCAATGTCGGGACCCGCCGGCTTTACGGCATCTGGAAATTCGCCGATGGCTGGGGGCTCAAGGTCGGCAAGGACTATACCCCGGTCCTGTTTGGCCTGAGCAATCAGGTGTTCGACACCGACAGCAATCTGTGGAAGTTGGGAAATGCCTACGGCGGCCGCTACGCGCAAATCGCGGTTCAAGGAGAACTTGGGCCCGGGATATTAAAAGTGGCCCTTATCAACCAATTTACCGACACGCTTGGCCAGCCAGACGGTGTGGCCGAAACGGTCCTGCCCAAGTTCGAGACCTCCTACGAGTACAAGTTCACCAATGCGATCAGCATGCACGCCTTCGGCGGTTACCAGACCTATGATATCAAGTACCCTGCGCCAACGCCGTTTGGCGGCACCAACAGCGAGTCGGTCAACTCGTGGATACTCGGTATGGGTGGCATCTTTAATTTCGGACCATTCTTTGCCAAGCCGCAGGTGAGCTACTATCAGAATGGCGCCGCCGCCGATTGGCTCAATGATAATTATCTCCCGTTTACTAAGCAGAGTTTTATCAATGATTTCAATGGTATTTTCGGCACAAACATCGAACCTGTCGGCAGCAACGATGTCGTCGACGCCAAAAACCTGATGGCCATGCTGGCACTTGGTTACAAGCCGACCGAATCGCTGAGTATCGAGTTCGGTATCGGCTATATTTACTATTCAACCGACAGTGTTCAAGGGATCAGCGTTAAAAATAACTATCTCGAGACCTATTTGCAGGCTGCGTTCACGCTTGCCCCGAGTGTCTACATCATACCGGAAATCGGCTACCGCGACTTCGGCAAGGCAGAGTATGATAAACCCTTCTACATTGCTGCGCCGGATGTCGATTTGGGCAACCTTTTTTACATCGGTGCCGAATGGCGGATCGATTTTTAGTTAGTGTCCATCCGCGACAAGTGGATGTCATTATAGAATGTCCAATTCATAAATGAGGATTTTTTTCGCTGGGCAAGGCCGCACAAGGGTTTGCGGTGAGGCGTACTTTTCGTACGCCACAGCCGGAAACCTGCGGAGAACGCCGCCCAGCGGAAAAAGGCCATTTATGGATGGAAAACAGTTAGTTGATAGGGCGGAGAAGCAATATGGAACTCCTGCACTCATTTTTCGAAAAGATCCCCATGGCGGCCCTGTTTCTGTCGGTGGCCGCCGGCTACTGGATCGGCAAGCTCAGGATCGGCAATTTTTCGCTCGGCGGCATGGCCGGCACGCTGCTGGTCGCCGTCATCATCGGCCAGATCGGTGTTCCGGTCGATCCGGTGGTCAAGGATATGATGTTTGCCCTGTTCATCTATGCCACGGGCTATGTCAGCGGCCCGCAGTTTTTCGCCAGCCTGAACCGTAAAACCATCAGCCAGCTCCACCTGGCCCTGATTTCGGCCATTACCGTTTTTGTCTTGATCTTTGTCATTGCCAAGGTGATGGATCTGGACAAGGGCACCGCCGCGGGCCTGCTGGCCGGCGCCACCACCGAGTCGGCCTCCATCGGCACGGCCGGTGAAGCCTTGCAGCGTCTTGGGCTGGGAGCAGATAAGGTCAAAGAGCTGCAGGCCAACATCGGCGTTACTTACGCCATCACCTACTTATTTGGGATGTTGACCGTCATTTTTTTTGCCAGCCGGGTGGCGCCGCGCCTGATGAGAACCGATCTGAAGCGTGAAGCCCAGAACCTCGAGAACACGCTCGGCGGCAGCGGGACCAAGCTGGCTCCGGGTCAATACGATGCCTTCGGACCGCTCCGCGCCCGGGTCTACGAGGTGACCAATAATGATGCCGTCGGCATGACCGTTGCCGATCTGGAAGCGCGTTTCGTGGTTAGGGTTGAGCAGGCCGCCCACCTCGAAAAGCGCGTCGATGTCACTCCGGATCTTACCCTGCAAACCGGCTTTCGGCTGGCCCTGCAAGGCAAGCTGGATCAGGTGGGTCACGCCGGCAAATTTGTCGGCAAAGAAACCGCCAATCTCAGCGCTATAGGTTTCATTAACGAGGAGCGGGACGTGGTCGTCACCCGCAAGGAATTGGTTGGCAGGACCATCGCAGAGGCCGGAGGGATGCTGGATCTTAAGCACCGCTTCGGGGTTTATGCCACGCGGCTAAGGCGACTGGACCAGGAAATCCCGATGTACCCGCAGACGGAATTACAATCGGGCGATGTCGTCCGGCTTATTGGCGAGGCGGAAGATGTGAATAATGCGGCAGACCTCATCGGCTATTCCCTGGTTCCGTCCAAAGTGGTGGACTACGTTTTCCTGGGGCTGGGCGTACTGACCGGCATTCTGATCGGTATGATCACGGTTTCGGCGGCCGGGGTACCCATCGGTCTGGGCACCGGCGGCGGCTGTCTGATTTCAGGATTGATCTTCGGTTGGCTGCGGGCCAAACATCCCACATTCGGGAACCTGCCCGGCTCCACGGCGCAGTATCTGCGCGACTTCGGTCTGGCCGTATTCATCGCCTCGGTCGGCCTGGCCACCGGCCCCCAGGCGATTGCCCAGATCAAACAATATGGCGTGACGCTGCCCGTCATCGGTTTCTGTGTGGCCCTGGTTCCCTGCCTGGTGATGGTGTTTTACGGCCGGCTGGTTTTGAAAATGAATCCGGTCCTCATATGCGGCGCCATCACCGGCAATTTGACGTGTACCCCGGGCCTGAACGGCGTGATCGATGCCGCCGACAGCAGCACGCCCGTGCTGGGCTATACCGTCAGCTATGCCATATCCAACGTGCTGCTGACCTTTCTGGGGCCGGTGATCGTCTTTGCCGTCTGATCGCCCTGGAGAGCAAAAAAAATAGGTTGAGCGGTTTCCCGCCCAGCGGGATTCAACGTTCTGGGTTAAAAGCCATAAACAGTTTGTATCGAAATAATTCTTGCTTCATGGTGTTTATAAAACCGTTTCACCCAATGGGGTATGTCGAACATCCCGGATCTTGATAATGAGTGCAAGCCGCAGCCAACGGTTCTAACCTTTGAACCCTGAACCCTGAACCGGGTACCGATCAGTTTAGGAAAAATATGAAGAGAACGAAGAGCTGACGGCATGTATCAGGATCTGGCGGTATTGGGTGCATTTGTCTTTCTCTACAGCATTGTAGACCAGGGACTCGAGCATACATCGATCAGCGGGGCGATCGTGTTTACCGCTTTCGGCTTGGCGTTTGGACCCCTCGGATTGGGGCTCCTGACGCTGGAAGTGGGTGCCGAGGGGCTGCGCACCCTCGCCGAGGTCACTCTCGCGCTGGTCTTGTTTACCGATGCCGCCAATGCCGATTTGGGCGTTCTCAAAAAGAGCGTCCGTGTTCCCAGGCGTCTGCTGCTGATCGGTCTACCGCTGACCATCCTGCTCGGGTTCGGAATTGGGGTCTTCCTTTTCGGTGGCCTGAGTCTGCTGGAAATCGCCGTGCTGGCAACCATCCTGGCACCGACGGATGCCGCCCTGGGCAAGGCGGTGGTGACAAATGAATCCGTCCCGGCGGGTGTTCGTGAGAGCCTGAACGTGGAGAGCGGGTTAAACGACGGCATCTGCGTTCCGATCCTGTTCGTGTTTTTGTCCCTGGCCGCGGGAGCGGGCGCTAAAGACGGGACCTCGATGCTGGCACTTAAGTTGGTCGCCCAGGAGATCGGCATCGGCATCGCCGTCGGCTTCGGACTAACCGCGCTGGGCGGACAACTGCTCAAGCTGTGCGCCGACCGGGGATGGGTCAGCGAGACTTGGCGCCAGCTGCCCGTTGTTGCTCTCGCGGCGACCTGCTTTGCCGTGGCGCAGACGCTGGGAGGCAGTGGGTTCATCGCCTCCTTTTGCGGCGGTCTGCTGTTTGGCGGGATGGCAAAACATCATAAACATGTGCTCCTGATCGCCGCCGAAGGCACCGGCGACACGCTAGCCCTGATCACCTGGGTGGTATTTGGTTCGGCCGTGGTCGGCCATGTGGCCGCTCATTTGACGTGGCAGGTCGTTATCTACGCCCTGCTCAGCCTCACTCTCGTCCGGATGCTGCCGGTCTACTTGGTACTGGCCGGTATGGGCCTTCGATCCGGCGTAAAATTGTTTATGGGCTGGTTCGGCCCCCGGGGTCTTGCCAGTATCGTGTTTGCCGTGATCGTGCTCGACCGGAACCTGCCCGGCGGCGGCACGATGGTGATAACGGTGGCCTGCACGATCATATTGAGTGTTCTGGCCCACGGGATCAGTGCGAATCCCCTGGTTGCCATGCTTGGAGCGAATACCAGGCGCTCGCAGTCGAAATGAACCTCCTAGCATAGCTGAAGGTTTAAGGAATTAATTGAACTGACATAAACCACCACATTTTCTTTCACCACAAAACCGGCGCCATGCGTCATGGAAGCTTAACTCACGCCATGCTGGTCAACATCGGAATCGGAGCGCTGCTGTTTTTAGTGACAACCGGAATCCACGCCGGGGGGATGCTGCTGGCGTTGCGCAGATTCGAGGGATACGAAGGTAGATTGTCCGGCTACTCAAACAGGCAAAAAACACATCTGATCGGCAGGGTGATCTTGCTGATGTTTATGGTCGCCGTGGTGGAAGTCGGCGCCTGGGCCGGTACCTATCTTTTAATCGGCGCCATACAGGAGGCCGAGAGCGCGTTTTACTTTTCCACAGTGACCTTCACGACCCTCGGATACGGCGATATCGTTCTAACCGGCCAATGGCGAATTCTTTCCGCTTTCGAAGCCGCCAACGGCATCATCATGTTCGGGTGGTCGACCGCAGTGATCTTCGCCGCGGTACAGCGAATATACTTTAAAAGGTCACCCGGCAAGCGGCAGGAAGTCTAAACCAGCCTGATGAATTCTTATGAGTGAAATATGCCTTTAACACGTGACAAATCCAAAAGTCCGCCTGCCGAGGTTGCGCCGTGGAGATGGCAAAGTTGAGGTTTCGGTGTTCTGCACTAAGGTTTCAGCATTAATAATTTCGAGTTTCAAAGTGTTTGTACCCTATGCCATATGCTAAATTTTCCAGACACCTGAAACCACAGAATTTGGTGCTTATATTTGAAATTTTTCGATTCTCCACCACTCCAATTGAGTGAGTTTGCAGGGTTTCCAATTATTATGGTTTTGGCAGTATTTGGAAATTTTGGCTTTGGTTCGTCTTTTGTTTCTCCTGCTCAGGGAAAGCTGTAACGGAAAACAGAGGCAGAATGATCCTTTCGCCGCGCTTCAAACACGCTTTCAAAACCGCCCTGGCGGTTGTGATCGCCTACGGCATTGCGCTATACATGGACTGGGATAAGCCTATCTGGGCCGGTTACACGGCTGCGTCCATCAGCCTCGATGATACCGGGCAGTCGATTCAGAAGGGCCTGAATCGAATCACCGGTGCGGTGGTCGGGTCGATCTTCGGTTTTATCCTGCTGGCCTTCTTCATTCAGGACCGCTGGCTGTTTTATACGTTTCTTTCACTGCACGTTGCGGTATGCACCTATTTCAGCTTCGGAACGGAGCGGTACAATTATTTCTGGCAACAGGCGGGCTTTTTCGCAGTGGTTGTCGGTCTCGACAGCGCCTTCAGCCCCGTGAGCGCCTTTGATATTGCGATCGCGCGCGCCCAGGGGGCCGGCACCGGCCTGCTGGTCTACATGCTTGTCGGCTTGTTGCTCTGGCCCACGAATTCCCGCAGCAGCCTGGAAGATGCAGCCAAGCAGTTGACGGCAAGCATGAAACAACTTTTCGCGAACAGCATGGCACGCCTCGTCGGTCGACCGGAAGCCGGCGCAGCTCCGGCACCGAGTGCCCGACTGGCGGAGTTGCAGCAGCGTCTTGACAACCTGCTGGACGCGGCCGAGATCGACAGCTGGGAGGTCAATGCGGTGCGACCCGCATGGCGACGCTGCCGCGCGCAGATCGTCGATCTAAGAGATGCGCTGGAGCGATGGCAACAGGATTTCAATGAGCTGCAGAATCTTGATCTCGTGAATCTGGTTCCCAATCTGTCGGCATTCGGCGCTGAAATCGAGACGCGTCTCGCGGAAATCGAGCGGATGTTCGCAGGCGAACCATCCACAAGGCCGCCTTCGCCGATGAAGCTCGAGGCTGATGAGCAGGTGCGGAAAACGCTCACCCATTTCGACCGGGCCGCCTTGAGCGTCAACCGGGATCGGCTGACGCATATTGAGGCAGTGACGAGGGATCTCTTTACGACCGTGAGCGCCATCAGGGGGTTCGAGCGTCACGAAGCCCCTGCCGGCTTCCGCCGCTCCGCAGCGCGCCTCACGCTGGATCGGGACCGGCTGGGTCAAGCACTGCGGGTCGCAGCGTCCGCCTGGCTCGCGTTTCTGGTCATCATATACGTACCGGACGTACCGGGTGAACTGGCCACTTTAGGGATCATCACCCGGATTGTCGTCGCGGACACCAAATTTGCCTGGATTCCCGTCCAGGCCCTGATACGGCCGACCTTCGCTGCCATCCTGGTCGCTTTCCCGATCTATGTATTCCTGATGCCCACGCTTTCGAGCTTCGCCGAACTGGCCATCTTGCTTTTCGCCTTCGTCTTCGTGGTCGACTATAAATTCCACGATCCTAAACAGGTGTTGTGGCGAGTCCTGTTTCTATTTCTTTTTCTGACGCTGGCCGGCATTGAGAACGTGCAGACATACAGCTTCCTGCATTTTGCCAATACCGCACTGCAGTGGACCCTGCTTTTTCTGTTGCTTTCGCTGACGGAATACCTTCCGGTATCCCAACAGCCGGACCATGTTTACCTGTCCATGATCGGTCGCTTCTTCCGAAGCTGTGAGTTTCTGATGACCACCATGGGTTGGGGCACGCCGCACGGGCCGTCGCCTCTGGCACGCTGGCGAAAACAGTTCCATACTTATGAAGTCGCCACTTTGCCCGGCAAGCTTACGGTCTGGGGGCGTTTTTTGCCGCCCGCCGCGCTCGGTCGCACGACGCCGGAGCAGGTAAAGGCGCTGGCAATGAGCCTCCAGGCGCTCTCCTTCCGAATGCAGGAGCTGATAGGGGCAGGTGTCTTTCACCAGTCGGACTTGCTGGTGCGCGTGCTGCTGGCCGATGTGCGCCGTTGGCGTGTCGCTGTGCAGGAGATCTTCGGGCAGCTTGCGAACCAACCGGAGACCGCCGAGGCCGCCTCTTTGCACGCAAGGCTCGATGCCATTCTTGTGCGGCTCGAAGCGCGCATCCACGAGGCGCTCGACAAGATCGATGAGGCAAGGGTTTCCGCCGAGGAAAGCGGCAACATGTACCGCCTTCTGGGCGCCCACCGGGGGGTTTCCGAAGCGCTGGTTGACTTCGCAAGCAAAACGGTAGGCATTGATTGGCCGCGGTTGCGGGAAGAAAGGTACTAGAAAAGAAATTTCAAATAATAAATAATAAAAAAATCACAATGACCGAAATTCAAAATTCCAAACCCATTTATGATCTTGAAGAGAGTACATTCCAATTTGCGAAAACGGTTAGGCTTTTCGTCAAGGAGTTCATTAATGAGACCAATGCCTCATGAATTCGCTATTGGCGAAGTTTTTATGCCACCGTTGCTTGTTGCCAGTCTTTTAGGGCTTCTCGCAGCGGTGGTGACGGCGAATCTGCTCAACCGCTACCGGTTGTCGAGATTCTTTTTTTATCCGCCACTGGTGTTCCTGGCGCTGATGATCATTTATACCGTCCTCATCGGGACATTCATTATCAAGGTGTAGAGCATGGCAAAATATGCGAAATACCTGCTGACAGGAGCCATCGTCCTTGTCGCCATCGTTGCCGTACTCATTAAATATTGGGACTACGCGACCAACCCCTGGACCCGGGACGGCCAGGTGCGGGCCCAGGTCATCCAGATTACGCCGCGGGTGTCCGGCCCGATCGTCAAGCTGCCGATACTGGATAACCAGATGGTGAAAGCGGGCGACCTGTTGTTCGAGATCGACCCGCGCACTTTCGAGGCCAGTTTGGAGCAGGCACGGGCGCAGCTCGACGAGACCGGGGACAACATCCAGGCTTTGTTTCAGCAGGTGGAAGCCGCAAAGGCGAAGGTCGATGAGTCCCGCGCCGCGGTAACCCAAGCGCAGAGTTCCATTAATGAAATACGGTCCGAGATTGAAAAAGACAAGGCGGAGTACGATCGCCAGAGGGAACTGCTTCCGCGGAAAGCCACATCTCAGAAGGCTGTGGACCGGGCCAAAGCCAACTACGAGGTCTCCGTTGAGCAACGAAAAACGGCCGTGGCCGGCCTGGCTCAAGCACAGGCCTCCTTGCTCATGTCGGAAGCCAATCTGGCTGAAGCAAAGGCGAATCTCGGGGCGGCGGGAGACGCCAACGCCAGCATCCGGGTCGCTCGTGCCGCCGTCCGGCAGGCGGAACTGGACCTCGAGTTTACCCAGGTCAGGGCACCGGTGGACGGATACATCACCAACCTGAACCTCAGACTGGGCAGCCAGGCCGTTGCCAACCAGCCGACGTTGGCGCTGGTGGATGTAAACAGCTTCTGGATCTGCGGCTTCTTTAAGGAAACCGCCATCGGGAAAATCGGCGAGGGGGTCAAAGCGGTCGTCACCCTCATGGCCTATCAAGACGCCCCGCTGGAAGGTTATGTGGACAGCATCGGCTGGGGGATCGCCCAGCAGGACGGCAGTACGGGTTTCGAGCTTTTGCCCACTGTCAGTCCGACCTTCGAGTGGATTCGGCTGGCCCAGCGCGTTCCCGTGCGCATCCATCTCACCAATGTGCCGAAAGAGGTCAAGCTGCGAGTGGGAACCACCTGCTCGGTGCTGGTCATGACGGGGACCGCCGGCAGCGAGAAAGAAAAGCGACTCGTCGCCGTGCCTCGCGCATTGCAGTAATGCGCCAGTGCAGATGAAGTTCTTGGGTTTCAGATTTTTGTCTCTTTATCCCGACACCTGACACCCGAATCCTGAATTCTCTTCGTTTGCGGCAAGGAGTAACGATCATGCTGGCCAATACGTTCAAATGGAGTTTGCCGGTTGCGCTTTGCACCCTGGCTTTTCTGGTGGGCGGCTGCATGGTGGGACCGGATTATGTCAGGCCTGACGCTCAGTTGGAGAAAGCATGGCTTCTGCAGCACGATGAGAGAATAAAGAGTGAACCCGCAGATTTTAGCGAATGGTGGACCGTGTTTAGCGATCCTGTGCTTGATAACCTCATCGAGATTGCTTCCCGGCAAAACCTGGACCTTCAGAACGCGGGGCTCCGCATCCTCGAGGCCCGGGCCCAACTCGGGATCGCCATTGGAAGCCAGTACCCCCAAACCCAACAGTTCAGCGGCGAAGCCACCGCGAACCAGTTGAGTGATAACGCCCCGAACGGGGCGGGGGCGGACAAGTTCTTCTACAATTACCAGATCGGTTTTGACGCCGCCTGGGAGTTTGACTTTTGGGGCCGGTTTCGCCGAGGGGTCGAGTCTGCCAATGCGAGTCTCTATGCCTTTGTCGCAAACTATGACGACATCCTTGTCTCGTTGATCGCTGAAGTAGCCCGCACCTACCTTGACATCCGCACCTTCGAACAGAGGTTGCTGGTTACCAGGGAAAACGTCAGGCTCCAGAAGGAGTCACTGGATATTGCGGCAGCGCGTTTTCAATTCGGGGCGGAAAGCCAACTTGATGTCAGCCAGGCCAGAGCGCTTCTCAGACAAACCCAAGCGACCATTCCCCCCCTTGAAGCCGGCCTGCGCCAGGCGAAAAACGCTCTGGCCATCCTTCTCGGCATCCTCCCGACCGAGGTCCAGGACCTCCTCGGCCCACCTAAGCCCATTCCCACAGCGCCCATCGAGGTCGCAGTGGGTATTCCAGCAGAACTGCTCCGCCGGCGCCCGGATATTCGGCTGGCAGAGTTTCAGGCGGCAGCCCAGAGCGCTCAAATCGGCGTAGCCAAAGCAGATCTCTACCCCAGTTTCTCCTTGGTGGGCTCCATCGGCTTACAGTCCAGCGACCAAGGTGGTGTTCCCTCCAACAGCGCCACCTTCAGCGATCTGTTTAGCTCCGGCAGCATTACCTATTTTATCGGCCCCACGATCCAATGGCCCATTTTCAACTACGGGCGTCTCAAAAATAACGTCCGTACCCAGGATGCCCGCTTCCAACAGCTTGTGGTCAACTACCAGAACACGGTCCTGCGGGCCTTCCAGGACGTGGAAGATGCCACGGTGGGCTTTTTGAGAACGCAAGAACAGACGGGGTTCCTCTCCGAGAGTGTTGAAGAATATAAGCGTTCGGTGGAACTTTCCTTGATTCAATACAGCGAAGGGTTGACAACCTACCAACGCGTGATCGATTCGCAGAGAAATCTGGCTGAGCAGGAAGACGCTCTTGCTTCGGCTACCGGCTCCGTGGGCACCAACCTGATTGCCTTGTACAAGGCCCTCGGTGGCGGCTGGGAACTGCGGCTGGGCAAGGATTTCATCCCTGAACAGACCCGGGAGGAGATGCGGCAGCGGACCGACTGGGGCACCCTCTTGCCACCAGAGGATTTGCCCGAAAATATAGAAGAGGAGCCGCCAACGGGCCAGGCGATACCGGTGTTCAATAAGCCGGATTTTTAAGGTTTTAGTGTTAGGGCTTCAGCGTTTTTCTCCTTCACTACCCTGATACCCGACACTTGGCACTTCGGTCGTTGTGAATAAGGGTAAATGTCACTGAATACGAAGCCGAGGAACTGGCGTTGAGCGCCAAGGTGATGAACAATCCCTTGTCCTGCCTGTGGTTTGGTTTTATCCAGAGGGATTGCTGTTAAACGCCTTATCGAGTTTGTGGAGGTCCTATGGGTGACAAACCCGCAGTCTACCGGATTAAAGTTCGAGGTATGTTTCCTGACAGCTGGCTCGAGCGGCCGGGAGGTCTGCAGATTACCGCGACCGAAAGAGACTATTAAAAAAAAAGAAAGGAATTATCTATGCTTCGACTGTATCGCTTTGTAACGTTTTTTTCACTCTTGATTGTATTTTACGCGACAGGGGGTCATGCCGCAGATCTGAGTGCGGAATACCTCTATGGTCGCTGGGTAATTGACGAACAGAACTGCAGTTCACCTGATTCCGAGTTTATTGAATTTAAAATGAACGGCACATTTGAAGGGACTCGTACCGCCAAAGCTGAATTCGTCGGCTTCTGGGGACTTAAGGAGGGTATTCTAAATCTGCACATGGTGACGTCGCCGGCCTTCTTTGTTGATATTCACAAAGAGTTAGACAGGTTTGACGGCATCTACAGCTATTTTCAGGGACGAATGGTCATCTTCAACACCCAAAATAAAAGTTTCGAGGCTTTTGGCGTGATTGGAGATGAGATCAGGAGAGCGTCGGCGGTAAGGTGTCCGTGAAGGTTTCAGGAAATCGTCATTCAGCATTCGTCAATCATAAAATTGTTTCCGGTTTATCCGGGTTGGGAGTTAAAAGATATGAACACGATAAATAACAGTATCATTGTCAACGTGAACAAGGTTGTGGTCGCAGTGGTTGCAATGGCCCTTTGTTTTAGCATCCTGCCGAGCTTCGAAACCGAAGCGTTGGCCGGAAACGGTGCTGCTTTCTTGGGCGGCATGGTGGCCGGTCACTTAATAACCGGCGCCGTAGAACGCAGCGAAAGGCAAACTGAAGCGGCAGAATACCAGGCATATAGTCAACCACGCGCTGTCCAACAGGCTGCACCGGCTCCCGCCCCGGCTGCGAGGCCAACCGCCCAGCAAAAGCTTGATCAATTGGACAAGCTGGCAGCCGGCGGCTACATCACGCCAGAGGAGTACAAGACGAAAAAGAAAGCTATATTGGATGAGATGTAGCCGGATGGCAGTAGACAGAAAGCAGACATGGAACTCTCGTCAATTCTCATAAGTGTGGTGTCAATACTCGGGGCAACGGCAATTTGCGTCATCCTGTTTGAGCACCTTGGTTTCGGCTCCGTGCTGGGATTCATCGCTGCCGGGATTATCATCGGGCCGCACACCCCGGGATTCGTTGCCAGCCAAAACGTGAACGACCTGCAGAACGTGGCCGAGCTTGGTGTGGTGCTATTTTTGTTCACGGTCGGTCTGGAAATGCTTCCCCGCAAGGTTTGGGCGATGCGTCGTCTGCTTTTCGGTTTAGGCTCGGCACAGATGCTGGCGACCGCAGGGATCTTGGGTGTCTACTTGGTATTTTTCGTCAAGGTGCACTGGCCATCCGCGATCATACTTGGGTTTGGTCTCGCCATGTCATCCACGGCCATCATCATGACAACCCTGCAGGAACGCGGGGCGCTGGCCAGCGAACACGGGCAGACGACGTTTGCCATCCTGATGGCCCAGGATCTCTGGGTCGTTCCAGTCATGGCCCTGGTGCCCACTCTGGCCCATAAGACAACGCCAGCGGCTGTCATACCCATCTGGCAGAAGGCCTTGCTGGTGGTGGGTGTACTGGCAGGCATCTTCGTTGTCGGTCGTTATCTATTGCCCGCCGTTTTGGGTTATACCGCCAGGCAGCGCCGAATGGATGCATTCGGAATCCTGCTATTTCTAGGGGTCATTGCCGCAGCTTGGGCGGTAGACCGCGTCGGAATCTCCATGACTCTGGGCGCTTTTATCATGGGGATGCTGCTTTCGGCGTCCGATTACCGCTATCAGATCGAAGCGATTGTGGCGCCTTTCAAGGGGACCCTGATGGGCCTTTTTTTTATCGCGGTCGGTATGTCCATCGATATTGGCGCTCTACTGAATGACTGGTCCAGGCTCATTGTCCACGTGCCCGTGGTGTTGTTTATCAAAGCCGTGGTGTTGACCGTCCTTGTCCTTGCATTCGGCATCAGTCGGTCTGCCGCTGTTCGCAGCGGGTTTTATCTGTCGCAGGTGGGCGAGTTCGCTTTTGTCCTCTTTGGTGCAGCCGCCGCAGCCGGCCTGCTGAGTGCCAAAGGCCATACTTTGGCCCTGCTGGTGGTTGCCGTCAGCATGATTTTGACGCCGCTGATGGTGAAAGTCGGTGATTGGTGTGCCGGTCACCTGCGAGGGGTGCCGGGGGAAACGAGAGCAATGCCTGCCGCTGATCTTGAGCGGCATGTTGTCGCCATCGGCTTTGACGAGGTGGGTCAGCTCATCTGCATGATGTTAAACAAAGCCAAGGTTCCTTATGTGGCTTTTGATAAAGATATCGACCTGGTAAGACAGGGTAAGCAATCGGGCTATAATGTCCACTTTGGCAACATGTATAGCACCGTCACACAACAGGCCGCCGGACTTGGCAAAGCATCGGCCGCATTCGTGTCAACCTGGGAGTCGGAACGCGCTGAGGGCCTCGCGCTCACTTTGCAGCGCTTGTACCCGTCTCTCAACGTCTATGTCCGCGTGCGTACCCTTGGGGAGCAGGACAAGCTGGTTTCCAAGGGCATCAATAAAGCCGCCACGGGTTACATCGAGAGCACTCTGATACGCGGGGCTGTGCTTCTGAAAGATCTTGGTGCGTCCGAGGTTGATGTCAACGAATTGGTCAAAGCCTTTCAGAAAGATAATTACGCTTTGGTTAGGGCCGGCTATGCAGAACAATAAAAACAAGAGCCAAAAGGAAGATATTAGGCCTTGAAAACACCGATACTTCGGACATTAAATCTAAGAAATCAACGAGGCAGCGTTGCGATCCAGTGGATTGGCAGGGTTTCTTCGGGGCGGATCTGTTTAAGCCCTTTGGTCCGGATCAGACGCTCGAAGACCAGGTGGCAGTTTCAATCTGATTCACCAGGTAGCCATAATGGTATTAATTTCAAAAAGTAATGTCGTAATGACCCTTTGTTGAAAGAAAACGCGCATGATTCGAAAACGTCGAATTGCATCTTTACTCATCTTTAACTGGTTTCCGGCTCCCCGTCGCCTACTCGTGTTGCTGCTATGCCACCTGTCGTTGATTTCTCCGGTAAAGGCCGCGTCCCTCCCGGAACATCCCCTGGAGCCGGTCAACACTTCGGGCCCCAGAGCGACCCTGCGAACGTTTATGAGCAATGCCAAGAAAGCTTCGGAAGAATTCAAAAAGTCCGGCTATCGAAGCAAGAAAGCGTTGAGATATATTCAACGTGCCGCCAGCACACTGGACATGAGCCATATCCCCAGTGCCTTGCATGAGGACGTGGGGTTCGCATCCACCCTGCGTCTTATGGTGATCCTTGAGAACATCGACGTGCCGGATCTGAACACGATTCCCGTAGCCAAGGATTTTAAAGACAGCGAGGACCTTTTCTGGCGTATACCGCATACCGATATCACCATTGCCCGGGTCACCGAAGGCCTCCGCAAGGGCGCCTGGCTTTTTTCTTCGGACACCGTTACCCAAATAGGCCCGTATTACCGATTGATCAAGGAACTGCGCGGAAAAGATCCATCCTTTGACCCGGTCTACGAAAATTACATCTACTCTGGCGGTTGGATGATTCCGGCAGGGTTGGTCAATGCCCTGCCCCCGTGGATGAGGACCGGTTTCTATGAACAGACGATCTGGCAGTGGGTCTGCCTGCTGCTCACCCTAATGGTCTCTGCGGTCATTCTCATCTGGTCGTGGCGGGCAACCAACTGGCTGAAAAGGAGGTTGACCTCCGAATCCAGGCGGTGGCGATGGGAACGTATGATCTATCCGGTCTTTGGAATGCTTCTGGTAACTACGGCATTGTATTTCATCGATTCACAGGTGAACATCACCGGCAAGGTCTTGTACGCCTTGGGACTCTTCCTTAAATTCCTGATTCTCGTGTTCGCTTCATGGGCGATTCTTGTCGGCGGTGATATCCTCGACGAGGGCATCGCAGGCATCCGCCGCGCCGAATCCACGGGAATCGCCAGAGACGTCACCCGACTGATTACTCGCATCATTTCGTTTATCATCATTTTTATTCTCTTCTTCAATGCCGCCGAGCATTTCGGCGTACCGGTGAACGCTGTCTTCGCCTCGGCCGGTATCGCCGGTTTTGCGGTGGCCATGGCGGCCAAAGACACCTTGTCCAACCTGTTCGGCGGTGTGGCCATTTTCATGGACCGGCCTTTCAAGCCGGGCGATTACATTGTCCTCGACGATAACGAGCGGGGTGAAGTGGTGCAGATCGGCTTGCGAAGTACGCGCATCCAGACCCGAGACGACGTCATGATTACGATCCCCAACTCGATCATCACCAACACCAAGATCGTCAATCAGAGTTCTCCCCAACCCATGTTCCGGGTACGGGTCAAAATCGGCGTCGCCTACGGCTCGGATATCAAGCAGGTAGAGACCATTTTAGTGGAGCAAGTACGTTCCAATCCCCTGGCGGCCCAAAATCCAGAACCTCATGTCCGTTTTCGCGAATTCGGCGACTCGTCGCTGAACTTCGAACTATTGTGCTGGGCCAAACGTCCCCACGACCGGGGAAGACTCATGCACAACCTGAACACCGGCATCTACAACGCCTTCGCCGAGGCGGGCATCGAAATCCCGTTTCCCCAGCGAGACGTGCATTTAAAGCATGAGCGGAAACGCAAGGGATAGCGACGTTCTTATGGTTCTTGCGCCCAGCAGCCCACACGGCAGCCGGTTGGCGCGTGCACCACGTTCGCCGTCTAACCGTCCAAGAAGTCATCGCCAAACAAGATGAGATAGACGATGATGTATACCAACAGGAAAGAAATCGTATTAGAGAGGCTGAAAGCATTGACTGCCACTGAAAGAATGACGCTCATGAACAGATACACACGGCAGACAGAAAATGTATACTGCACTTTCAGCGTTGAAAAAAATAAGGATATCATCACCAAGATATTTTTACTCAAGTTTGATAACGATGCCTTGGTGGATGCCTATAGGAAGGAAGATCCCATTGTTGATCAGCCGGGCTGTCGGTTTTATGAGTTTTTAAACAATGAGATGATAAGGGTTGGTTTTTCATAGATGCCTAGTAGGAGACATCATGCCTCATTTATTTGTTAACCGTCCAAGGTTGCACGACTTAACAGGCGATAGAGAGGACTTGCGCGCCCAGTTTCGATGGGAAACGATAAATGCTGTTTTCTATAAACTCGGCGGAATCGTTTTTATCGTCGGCAGCATTCTTTTCTTTCCCAAGCTTGAAGCGTACGCGGACATCGGAGCCTGGACTTTTTTTTTCGGGTCATTGCTCTACCTTGTCGTCACGGGGCATGATTTGGCTGAAGTCCGTCGCTACTGGAGAACCAGCCGTCACCACGGTCGCGATCAGGCCTTTGAATATGCCGCAGCCACAGGTTATGTGTGGGGCACGATTTTGTTTACTGTGGGCAGCCTTTTTTTCCTTTCAATCGTCGGATGGTTCAAAGCCGGCGCCTGGTGTTTTGTGGTCGGAAGTCTACTGTTCGTTCTGGCGGCCTGCATCAACGTCCTTCAAATCGTCAAGGCTCATTCGATCGCTACGCTTCAGCTGATGAACCTAACGGCGGTGGCGTTTGTTGTCGGGTCGGTTCTGTTCACTGTTGCTTCGGTTCCCTACCTTTGGAAGATTCAAACCGAATCCGACCGCACAACACTTTACGCTTTTCTGGCGTGGCAATATTTGATCGGCAGCGTGTTGTTTTTCATGGGCGGCGTTTTCAACTACTGGCGGGCGTATATTATCATGCGTGAGCACATAAAGAAGCAGAATATAGGCAACTGATGAAAGGGTCGCCGACCGATTGTAATCATGGGTGCCACTTGCTATTTCTCAATAAGTTTTGTCATTTTTCGTAACTTTTAAAAAATTCGGCAAAAATGCTCTCGACGGTCGATCCGTAACCGTTTGTTGTGGGCAAAACACTTTTGCAGTATCAAACAATTATTTGTTAAAGGAACAATAGAAAGGGCTCCATGCCGCCTCACGGTGAAATGACGCTTCAAAAAACGGCCCAAGACACTTTGACGGTGGCCCTCTCCGGCAGCTGGAAGCTAACGGAACAGTTGCCGTCGGCCGACGAGGTTCGGCAGAAACTCGAGGCCGCGCCGGGGATCGGCCGGGTCGCCTTCGACTCCCGGCAGCTGGCCGGCTGGGACAGCGGGTTGCTGATCTTTCTAACGCAGGTAAGAGAATTCTGCGCGCAGAAGAAGATCGCCATCGAGGGCGGCGGCCTGCCCGAGGGAGCGCGCAAAATGCTGGCGCTGGCCGCGGCGGTGCCGGAGAAGAAAGACGCCCGCAAGGCCGAGGGGCGGGTCGGGTTTCTCACCCACGTGGGCAGCGAAACCGTCGATTTTTTCCGATCATCGGGCGAGATTCTGGCCTTTATCGGCGATACGGTGATCGCCTTTTTAAGGTTGCTGCGCGGCCGGGCCCAGTACCGCAAGACCGACCTGTGGCTGGTGATGGAGGCCTGCGGGGGTCAGGCGCTGCCGATCGTGAGCCTGATCTGTTTTCTGGTGGGCCTGATCCTGGCCTTTATCGGCGCGATTCAGCTCCAGCTCTTCGGGGCCCAGATCTACGTGGCCGACCTGGTGGGCATCGCCATGGTGCGCTTGATGGCGGCAATCATGACCGGGATCGTGATGGCCGGGCGCACGGGGGGTGCCTTTGCGGCGCAGCTGGGCACGATGCAGGTCAATCAGGAGATCGACGCGCTCAAGACCCTGGGCATCTCGCCGATGGAGTTTCTGGTGCTGCCGCGCATGCTGGCCCTGGCGCTGATGATGCCGCTCTTGTGCCTCTACGCCAATCTGATGGGCATTCTGGGCGGGATGGTGGTGGGGGTGGGGATGCTCGATATCGGCTTTGTCCAGTACTACAACGAGACCGCCAGGGCGGTGAACCTGTGGAACCTGGGCATCGGGCTGTTTTCGGGCACCGTGTTCGGGGTGATCGTGGCCCTGTCGGGCTGCATGCGCGGGATGCAGTGCGGCCGCAGCGCCTCGGCGGTGGGCGAGGCGGCCACCTCGGCGGTGGTGACCGCGATTGTGGGGATCATCGTCTCGACGGCGGTGATCACGGTGCTGTGCGATCTTTTGGGGATCTGAGTCGGTTTGCCGGTTGTCCCGTTTGTCCGTCAGCCGGTGGGATGCTGTTGCTTGAGGACGGAAAGAAATGCCTGAAAAAGAAGCCCACATCACGGTGCGGGATCTGACCATGGCCTACGGGGATTTTGTGCTCATGCGGGATTTGACCTTCACGGTCAACCGCGGGGATGTGTTTATCATCATGGGCGGCAGCGGCTGCGGCAAGAGCACCATGATGACCACCCTGATCGGCTTAAAGTCCCCGGCCAAGGGACAGGTTTTTTACGGGGACCTTGACTTCTGGGGCGCCGACCAGCCGACCCGCGACCGGATCATCCGTCACGCCGGGGTGATGTATCAAAGCGGGGCGCTGTGGAGCTCGATGACCCTGGCCGAGAACATTGCCCTGCCGCTTGAGACCTACACGGACCTGAGCCCGGCACGAATCCGGGAGATCGTCAAGCTGAAGCTGGCGCTGGTGGGCATGGCCGGCTTCGAGGAATTCTACCCGTCCGAGATCAGCGGCGGGATGCAGAAGCGCGCCGGCATCGCCCGGGCCATGGCGCTCGACCCGGAGATTCTTTTTTTCGACGAGCCCTCGGCGGGGCTCGATCCGGTGAGCGCGCGGCGGCTGGACGACCTGATCCTGGAGCTGCGCGAGAGCCTGGGCACCACCATGGTGGTGGTGACCCACGAGCTGGCGAGCATCTTTATCATCGGCAACAACTCGGTGTTTCTGGATGTCTCCAAGCGGACGATGACGGCCACCGGGGACCCCAAGCGGCTTCTGGCCGAAACCAAGGACCCTGTGCTGCGGGAGTTTCTGACCCGGGGCGAAGAATCTTAATCACGGAAAAGGAAGGACCAAAGATGGCAAAGCAGGCGAACCGGATGATGATCGGCGGTTTTGTGGTCATCGCGGTGGTTCTTTTGGCCGCCAGCCTGGTGGTCTTCGGCTCAGGCCGGTTTTTCAAGAAAACTGTCGCATACGTGCTCTACTTCGACGGCTCCATCAAGGGGCTCAACGTGGGGGCGCCGGTGCTCTTTCAGGGCGTTCCGGTCGGCTCTGTGAAAAGCATCAGTATCCACACCGATAGAGAGAATTTAAAGACCGATATTCCGGTGATCATCGAAATCGAGCCGGAGCGGTTCGTCACAGCGGACATGCGTCACATCGAAACGGATGAAGAGGTCCGTGAAAATTTAGCCAAGCTGATCGATATCGGTCTGCGAGGCGTGCTGTCAATGCAGAGCTTTATCACCGGGCAGCTGATGATCGAGGTTGACTTTCACCCCAACACGCCGGTGACCCTGAGGGGCATCAATAAAGAACTTCCCGAGATTCCCACCATCCCGTCCACCACCGAGCGGCTGGCCCAGACCCTTCAGCAGCTCGACCTTAAGGGGATGGAAAAAAATCTGAAAGACGCCCTGGCCGGGATCGACCGTTTCGTCAACAATCCGGACCTGACCGCCAGCGTCCGGAACCTTAAGGATACGCTGGCGGAGGCAAAGCAGGTGGTGAAAAAGATCGACGCCAAAATAGACCCGTTGGCCGACAATCTCAACGGTACCATCAGCAGTGTCGGCAAGCTGGCCAAGAACGTGGACAGTCAGGTGGCGCCGCTTGCGAAAAATGTGAACACGACCGTCACAGATTTCGACAAGCTGGCCCGGGATGCCGACGCCCGGGTGGTGGCGCTGGAGACCAGTTTGGATAAAACCCTGTCGGCGGTCAGAGGGGTTATGTCCTCAGACGCGCCGCTGATCGTCGAGCTGGAGACCACCCTGCGGGAGATCTCCGATATGTCGCGCTCGTTTCGCGAACTGGCCGATTACCTGCAACGGCATCCCGAGGCCCTGATTCAGGGCAAGGGCGAATCCGGAGGGAAATGACATGAGAGGGGCACCATTTTTTCGCCGCCCGCCGGTCATCACGGCGATCGCGGTCATCTTATTAAGCGGCTGCTTAGGCAAGAGCCAATCGACGCGGTTTTACGCCCTTACGCCGATGCCCGAAGACCGGGTCGTCTCCACCAGTGACGGCCCGGCCAAAAATTCGGCCATCGGCATCGGCCCGATCAAGCTGGCCGACTACCTCGATCAGTCCAAGCTCGTCACCCGCGCGAGTGACAACCGGCTGGTCCAAGCCGAATACGACCAGTGGGCCGGCTCCTTCAAGGACAATCTTATTAATGTTCTGGCCGAAAACATCGGATTTATGCTGCCCACTAACCGGATCTATGTCTATCCCTGGCGTACCACCGTGCCGATCGACTATCAGATCGTGATGGATGTGGTGCGCTTCGATGGTGAGCTGGGGCAAAACGCTTTGCTGGTAGCGCGCTGGAGCCTCCTCGGCGGGCCGGACAGGGAACTGCTCGAAGGGGGTCGCGCGAGCATCCGCGAGCCGGTGACCGGGTCGGGTTATAGCGACCTGGTGGCGGCCCAGAGCCGGGCCCTGACCAGACTCAGCCACGAAATTGTTGATGCCATAAAAGGCTCAAATCAAGAGAAATAAACTGCAAAACAGGCTTTGAACTGATTATAGATGAGTTGGTGTAACTCACAAAGTGGCAGAACTTTGGATTGCGGTTACCCGTAAAATCGAATCTTCCAATTTATTATAGTTTTCTTCTACTAATTCAATTCGATTATAATCCTGGATTTCAGGAATATGTGATCTTCTGCTATGCTATTCCATTTCTGAATTTTCTATATTCGTGCATTATACCGTATGAATACTGGACATCAATTTCGTCCAGAAAGTTTTCATTTATTGAATCTAACGGTGAGACTGGTATTTTGGCCCGATATCGCGGGTTGAAGTTATCGGGAAACACAGTCTGAATATTCAATATTTTAGGTTGGTGAAAGAAATATTTATTAATAAGGAACAGTTCACGGGTTTATATTGCGGCTATGCTTCTACAATTCTAAGCTATGGTAAATAATTTATCATTGCTAAAAATATGATTTGCAACCCGATCGCTTAAAATTTCAATGCTTTCAATGGGATAGGATAGATGACAACATAATAGCAGGCTTTGGCCGCAAATGACGGTTGGATCGCCGTAAACCTAAAGCCGCTCAGGCACAGGGCTTAGAGCCAAATTGTGATCAAGTATGCGTTTTGTTGAAAATCATATAAATTCTGCACATTTTGGGCGATATTACCTGAAATTACAATTAAAAAAGGGTTGATCACATGGTATAAATATGATAATGTGTGCGCAATATTAACCATAA
>Ga0272443_10001520_pt1 | contig 33317 bp, 25 predicted proteins | sample SSMAcet12_FD_193581 | JGI IMG/M metagenome (GOLD analysis project Ga0272443, IMG submission 193581) | Marine sediment archaeal communities from Little Sippewissett salt marsh, Falmouth, MA, United States - SSM-Acet-12 | ecosystem: Environmental > Aquatic > Marine > Wetlands > Sediment ... | reverse complement strand
ACCCTGAAATATGGGACGCTGAACAAAACAATTGGGACGCTGCACAAAATTGTTGTGATTCCCATAGCCTATCTTTATAATACTCTTTTATTCTTAACCTAAAAACTGATCATGAAAAGATTATTCATTGTTACCGCCCTTATCCTGGCTGCAGGAATAGCCTACGGTCAAACATCTAAAACAACATCAGTTGATATCGAAGCCGAAGAAACAGCTGTCACTGAATTGCTCAATACGCTAACCAAAGCGTTTAAAGAGCAGGATGTTGCAACGCTGGTATCGCTTTTATCTGACGATTTATTGGGCTGCGGTTCTGATCCTTCGGAATTCTGGAATAAAGAGCAGGTCACAGAGATTTGGAAACAAATGCTTGTACAGCCTTTTGAGCTCAATCACATTGGAGAACCTGTTGTACTCATTGCTCCAGACGGTCACTCGGCGTTCGCCGTGCAACAGTACTATATGCCCTTCTACAGTGACAAACTGGCTTTTCGTAACGGATATCATCTTATCAAATCAGATGGGGAATGGCTGATTTTATCCTTTAATACAGCCTGCGTTCCAAAAAACGAGGATTTGCCTAAGATCAATGAAGCACTGGGTGATTTTTAAAAACAGCTATTCGGATCGCCACTTTCGTCGCCGGGTTTTTTCAGCACATAGACCGTGAGCGATGATCCTACTTTTGAATTTCCGAATTTTTCCGAGTAACCGTTTTCGACGGGGAATGTCTTGTAATCTATGAATGATCTGTCAGCTGTGTTTGTTTGATCATATGGAGGATTTCCGTGCCTCTTGCCCCACAGCCGCGTTTCAGCCTCACCTTCCCAGTAAATGGTAATATCGGCAACAGGATCTGCAATGCCGAATTCGTCATAGTGCATACTGACGCCTCCTTCAATCTCTGTCACCCGCCAGGACGTATTGGTTTCTTCATGGGTATTTTCATCGCCTCCAATCCAATGGTTTTCATAATGCAGCGACATGTTTCCCTCACCGCGAACTTCCATATTTCCGGTCACCAGGAAATTGTTCCATGGGATATGACAATTTATTATTGCATAACAATTCATCTTCTCCATGGTAGTGGAGCCATCATCATGTTCCTCCCACGGATGATCGATCCATTCGCGTGTTTCGATGTTGAAGACAAAAGAGCACTCATCAATCAACTGCTCAAAGCGTTGATTAAGAGATGAATTATCAACATCTATCCCTAGCAGCATAGCTGATTCGAGGTATTTCGCGGCAGCTTTGATATAATTGCCGCATTTATTTTCCGGGGAAGGTTTGCTCAGATATTCATCAATGGCCTCCTGCAGGGCTCTCCTGGCATTCCCTATCTCCATATTTGCCGAAGAGGCATTTCCCAATAATTGGTGTTGCTGGGCCCACGTAAGCGAAGCCCCCACCTTGGTGAGTACTTTCTGCCACCTCAGACATTCGTCATTCGTATCAGTCTTCCCTGCCTTCAGCGCATGTATAATATTATTGTTTTCACCGGCATGAGCCAGGGGACTGGCCGGATCATACGATGCCAGCTTATTGCTCTGGTCTGTAACTTCGGCTGCGGCAGGTGTGCCAAGACTGAATTTCCCCGTGATATAAAACTTCCCTTCCACCCATCCTTCACTTTCATGTTGCACCTGTGATCCGAGGGGAATTATGAACTGCGAATTGATAACCTGGTATAAGATCATCTCCTCCGTCACATCAACCGGTGGATTATACACGTCAAGCTGCCCTTCTTCCTGCAAATAAAGTCCCTCAGGTAAAATTGAGATCCCTTTGATATGGTTTTTATCGAGTACTCCCGGTTGTTCTGCGCCGTGGATGACCAGCGTAATGAGGGTCGGCTCCAGCAGGGCTCCTTCAGGAAAATTTACAGTGATATATATCCCGGTATGGGGATCTTCCGCCATGATACTGCCACCCGTGATACCTATCTCGGAGCTCTCAAGGACATCATCTGTTACAGAACTAATGTCATCCCGGCAGGCCTTAAATAACAGGATGCCGGTGAACAAGGTGACCAAAGCCACCCCGAATGCTTTTGTTTTCATTGTATGTGCTTCCGATCATTTGTTGTTGCAGTGTTTCCGAGTTAGCCTGCTTACAAACAGAGGAAGAGGGTAGAAAATAATCAGTGCACGCAGTTACAAAATTAATATTCTAAAAAGTGAAAGTCAATACTTTACAGATATTGGACAACCCTAACCTGAAACAGGTGCAAAAAGTGAATTGCCGTTGTTGAACTTCCTTTCAAGTATCAGGTCCACTACCTGTACACCGTTCATCATCGTGCCATACAGGCCGTGAGAAAACTTCGGTTGGTAGAGATCTTTTATTGGAGTTTGCATGGGGAGGCGTTTCGGCCCGAACTGTGTAACCAGGGATGCCATATCATAGATGCTTCCGGTCGGCGATCCCGAATAGCGGGCATAGGTAGCCGGCGTTGAAATATCTTTCACCACGATATGTTTGCTCAGCCCGGGTACAAAATATTTTTCCGCAATACCGATGAAGAAATCACCCCACCGTTCTTTTTCCATCCGGTATTTGTCGTAATCATTTTCCCTCCATTCCTTCCAGCTGTTCATGGCAAACGGATTACACCGGATGGTGATCGTATTTTTTGCCCCGGTGGTCAGCGAGGGACAGATCACCGCAGCATGGAAACAGGATTCGTCAAAGGCATTGTCCCCGGCCAGGAATCCTTCGAATAATTTTTGGGATGTCCCCAGTCCCGTAGAAACTACGTTATACGGATAATCAAGATCCATCGAGGCCAGATCGATCCTGTCATCCAGTCCCAGTGCCACATTGATGGATGAAACCGACATGATGATGTTCTTCAGCCGCTCGACATATTTGGCCGGCAGGTGTTCATAGCCCACCAGCTGCCGCATGGCCACCATGGGATCAATGGTGGTGATGATCTTTTCAGCCCGGATGGATCCGTCATCTCCCCTGACCTTCACCCCGACTGCTTTGCCATCTTCCACCAGGATTTTGTCCACTTCCGAATCAAAACGGATTTCGCCGCCCCGTTCCTGGAAAAGCAGCGCCATTTTTGCAGGATATTCATCAAAATACCCGTAGGGCCTGAAACAACGGGTCATGGACGATAGCATGGCCCCTGTGGCCATGATCGCTGAGGCCCTGTCTGACGGAACCCCTGAGAAGGAAGTGAAAGTTTCCATCACCTCCCTGAGCCTGGGATTGCCGATACTGAATTTATTAAGCAATCCGGAGTAGGTGCGGTTCAGGTTGGCAACCACTTTGGGAGCCTGGAAAGGGATCAGTAATTTGTCCCTGAATGTGGAATTGGCTTTCAGCTTTCTTACCTGTTTGAACATGTCGACCGAATAATCCATCAGGGATCTGATCTTGTCTGCATCTCCCGGAAACTGGCTGACAAGGTAATTCTTAAAGTTCTCCGCCCCCGCAGGGATCTTGTATTCAATCACCCTGTCACCATCCACCACCAGCCTGCGCATAAAATCTTTCTCATACGGCTTCAATTTGATCTCCAAACCCAGGTAATCCAGAATATCCACGATATCCGGGAACAGCTGGGTGGTCTCGAATACGTAGCCATCTCGTTCATAAGCAGTGCTGTATCCTCCCGGATAATCGTTTTTCTCGATGATCAGGGTTTTTTTGTTCTCCGTGTTTTTGAGCCACATCAGGCCTGTCGAAAGTCCGCTGAGACCCGATCCGATGATCACCAGGTCATATTGATCCTGTCCGGAAAAGTTTGAGTGCACCTCATCCTTTTTCAATTGAATGGTTTTTGCCATGACAGATGGTAATGGTTATAACACCCCAATTTAGGACAAACATCTTTTATTTGAGGTACATTCTCCGGGAATTTTCCCTGATCCTGATTTCTTTTTGCAGGGGATGATCCTCAAAAAGCTGGTGTGGGAACACTTTTCCCGTATTTCTTTTCGAGGACCTCTTTCCTGTAATTGAATATCCCATTCAGCTTCTTCTTCACGACGAACCGGTGTGCCAGTCTCCCCAGCATTCCCAGTGGAAGCCTGTAGGTAACCAGATCACGCATCAAAACACCGTTTTCAACCGGTTCGATCCAGTGCTCATGGTGCCAGAGGGAATAGGGGCCAACACGCTGTTCATCCACGAAATATTTCATGGGTTCCACCTGGGTAATCTCGGTCACCCAACCCATTCGGATCCCCAGCAAAGGCCGTACATGATAGGTAATGATCATACCAGGATACATTTTTTCGGGAAGTTTGTCAGAGGTAACTTCAAAACCCATGTACGGGGGAGTGATTTCCCGCAGGTTCCTGGGTGAAGAAATAAAATCCCAGACCTCTTCCTGGGAGGCCGGAATAATCTGTTCTGTATGTAACTGGTATACGGACATTGGATTAGTTATTTTACGCGCTGGCAATATTCATCTTCATTCCCTTGAATATGAAGGCATGGAATTGCATGCATATCTAAAATGTAACCCGAAGCGCCAGTCCCCATCCATCGTTCATGGGCAGGAGGGACAGCTGGTCCAGGAACTGACCGCGGTGGCTGCGCTGCAGGCCGTACATCACCAGGTCAAAAACAAACAGGAAGGCTCCCTGCAGGATCACCGAATTCCCGTATCCCTTCAGCCGGTCGCTGTTGTTCGGGCGTCTCCCCGAGAAATGTCTCAGGAGCAGTCCGCCCCCCATATACCCAATGTCGAGGCCGGCATTGATTAGGAACAGGTTTTGTGTTTTCAGATGTTTCTCCAGGAACATCCCCTGTTCCCACGTGCTGTAATCGGTATGGGCATTGCCGTAGAGTGCAATGCCAGCAATGGAAAGATTAACCACGTTCCAGAACAGGTTCATCTGGTGGAAATACTTGCTCTGGCCGGTGTACCTGCTCCATCCGTAAGCGCCTGTGGAGATGTTGAGAATGGCCCACGAACCCAGCACCACCATGCCTGTGTTGTTGATCTTCAGGCTTTCGGAGTAAAAGTTGCTGTAATCATTCTGAGAAATGGCAGGAATGGACAACAAAAGCATGAATATAACAAGAGACGATTTGGTGCTCCCGGTGATACATTTCAGATTTTTCATATCCTGTTAACAGCGATCATGGTCTTTTGTTTTTCCCCATTCGGCATCTTTTCAAAGTGATTTTGCTTTCCTGATGCCACAGCGTTACAACCCCTCCCTTTCAACAGGTTCGATCAGATCTTTGTCCCTTTCTATTTGTTTTGCCACTTTCCCGGAACTGAACCGGTAACCGATGTTCAACATCAACGGAAACGTGCTCAGGCGGATGTCCCTCCCTGTGAGGTTCTGCATGCCGGCACTGGCTGTCAAGACCCTGCTGTCGTTAAATGTTTTGGTGAAAGGGAGGCAGGCCATGATGCCTATTTTCAGCTTTTTCTTAAAACTTTTATCCAGCTGGATGAAATAGAGCGGTGCTTTCGTTGTCCTGTGCTGAATGTCATACACGGCAGAATTGTAATTCAGAAGGAGGGATAGATTGATGTCGTGTTTAAATGCAGCGATGGCCGAAAGCCCCAGCTCGAATCCTGCCTGTGTTTTTTCTTCAATCCCGCGGGATGAGGCCAGCCTGCCAGGGAAAGTTTGAACAACGAATAACTTCATATTGGTATTCACGGTGATTGTCCGATGGGGCGATATGGATCCTGTCAGCTGGTATCCGTAATAGTCCAGGTCACCCAGGTTGTGCACTTCTGTTTCCATTACCTGTCCGTTCATGTATGAAAGTCTCTGGATGGCGTCTGAAATATGCGCGTAGAACAGGCGGTGCGACAAATACTGATTCCCGAAGCGAATGGAATAATCCAGATACAACCTGTCCTGCATTTCCGGATCCAAACCGGGATTTCCGCAAAATACAGTGAAGGGATCCTCGGTGTACCTGTACGAATCCAGGTGATTGATCACGGGATGCCTGATTTGCCTGCGGTATGATAACTTTAACTGTTGTTTGGAATTGATGGAAAAGCTGACCACCGAATGGGGCAGAAGTGCAATGTTCTTATCCGGATCGTTTTCGCCCGGTCGGGCGACAGACTTCTCGGCCCGAAGTCCGCCATTCAGATTCCACCGGGATACGTCGTATTGCAGCGAGGTATACAGGGCGCAGATTTCTTCCTGGTGCAATAATTCAGGAAGCAGTTGATTTTTGCGCAGGGAATATTCGGTTTTCATCCCGGCGTCGAGTTTCACATGATCACCCAAGGTGGTCGTGTAATCAATTTTCACCCGCATGGTTGATTGCACCGGCCGGGTTTCGGTAATATTATCGGGCAATTGATATCCGGAGAGGGTGATCCACTCATAGCTCAATATTCTGTCTGATTGATAATGAAAATAATTCATATCGCAGCTGATCGCCTGACCGGGCTTTTTGAATTGATGTTTGTAGTACAGTGAATAATAGGACATGTCTGTTTTATCCACGTCATTTTTAAAAGCGTTCCAGTCACCTGTCAGATCATCCGGATTCCAGGTGCGCAACCGCATGTCACCTGCATCGCCGTACCTGGCCGGATTGCGGTAGGTATAAAAATTGACCAGGTTCTTTTCGTTGATGAAATAATCGAATCCGTAATGAAAGCGGAACGACCAGTCTTTCTGCCGGAATGAATTGGATTTCTCGATTTCGGTGATCTCTTCATGGTTGGACAATTTCCGCTCGTATCCTTCATGCATATCGAAATAATGCATGTCCCCGTTGCAGGAGGTGAACACATTGAAGTTCTTATGACTGAGGTTCACGCTGTACATCGGGAAACTGTATATCTCTGATCTGCGAACCGGGATATCCGTAGACAGTTGTCCGTTTACCCCGGCCTTTTTATCCTTCTTTAGTATCACATTGATCACACCGGAAATATCTGCATCGTACCTGGAGGAAGGGATGGGCATGATTTCCACTTTGTCGATCATGTCCGAACCCAGTTGCTGAATGAAATTCCTGTCCCGTTCAATCCCGTTTACCAGGATCAGGATATCGGGACTGCCTTCCAGATACACATTCTGCATCAGATCAACCTGAACGCCGGGGATATGCTTCAGTACATCCAATCCTGTATTGGATACACCGTATATTTTCTTGTTCACCAGGTAGGTTGTTTTATCCGCTTCATCGTGCGCCTTGATGCGGTTGCCCGTTATCACAGCTTCACCGATCAGATAGGATTCTTCTTCGAGGGAAATCGTCCCGGCATCAAGTTTTTCGTTTGCGGTTACCTCTATATCCATCAGAAAGGGTTTATAACCCACAAAACTGATTTTTAAAAATGCTTTTCCTGTGAAATCAGTCTTCAGGTGGAATTCTCCCTGGGGATCACTCAGCGTCCCCGTGATAAATGCCGAATCGTTTGCATCGTAGATGGAGACGGTCGCGTAGGCGACAGGCTGCTTGCCTGCCTGATCTTTCAATACGCCTGATATCTCCTGGACTTTTTGTCCGTTCAGCGCCGCGCTGCCGGCAACAACAAACAATGCAAAAATGAGGATATAACGGTGAAATTTTATTGCTTTCATCATGTGCGCAGATTAAATGAATGGTAGATAATTCTCCGGTAAGTTTACGCAGCAGGACGGTTATAATCCAGAATCTGTGATATATAGCAAGAAAATGTGATGACCGCAGATCGATGCGGTTATTCCGTGTGATGAATGGTTAATTTTTTGTGATGGATGGTAAGCTGCTAAGAAAAGAAACGGTCGTATTTTTCAATGAAGTGACCGGTATTCTGCCTGGATACCGGGATCTTGTTATCCGTGCCTTTCAATTTCAAACGAAATCCTGATGATGCATTGCCTTCTTTGTTTTCAATTTTCTGAAGATTCACCAGGAAAGCCCTGTGGGTCCTGAAAAACCGGGGACAGGATTTTAGCTGCCTTTCTATGTTGGTGATTGAATTCCGGATGCTTTTTTTCTCCAGCCGGGCATTCTCCTTTTCGAGATGGAAGATGACATAATTTCCGTCAGATTCGGCATACAACAGCTCATCCGGATTGAGACGTAATGATTCGCTCCTTAACTGGGATTTAATGAGGATCCTCGTTTCTTCTGCTCCGGCCTGTCCCATGTCGTTCGCATCCTGATACCGGGTCCTGGAAAACAGGAAGCTGATATTTACAAGCGTGAAGAATAGAAAAGGAAGGATTGCGATCAGGAAAGTATCCCTGATGGCAACAAAGAAGTTGGGACTTCCTCTTTCGACCACAAATCCGGCGAAGAAAACCATAAACCCCATTCCAAGGATAACCAACAAAATAAATATCAGCTCTTTCAGAAGTGACCACTGATCTGTTCCGGAGAAATATTTTGTTTTTTTCAGCAGACTGATTGCGGCAAATCCGAACACACCGCATACCAGGCAATAAATCAACATGGCCCACTCGTAGCTAACGACTTTATTATCCATGGGATTCAGCGGCCGGTAAAGGTACAGGAAGGAGAAGCTGATGATGGTCAGGATGATCGAACCGGGCAAAGGCCTTTTAATGATGAAGTTCTGCGGAAATCGCTTATTGAAAAATAGCTCCCTGTCCATGCCTTTCAGGCGTTTCATCATTGAAAGATACCTTTAGATTAGCAAATTAAAAAACTATCAATGGCTGGATTAATAACAAGATATGACACAGCTACCAGGACGCATCTCCTTCCGTCCCGTTAAGGACGGGTGGATCTGTATCATCCTTCATAAAAATAAGTACATTATTCGCTTTCCGGGTGGCGTGCCCGATGGCATCGAGAAAAGTAGCATATTGCAAAACATAGGTGGCAACGTCATTGTATCTCACCTCTACCATGCTGTGGGTACAGTACCCTTCTTCTGTCAGATATCTTTTGTAAATCATCACCAGCCCCGGCACAATTGAAAACCTTGCAGTAAGCAAGATCATCAATGTCGGAGAATAGAATTTCAAGCTCTGCTTTGATTTTCTCACCCCATCCGGTGTTGGTTTGTTTTTCTTTTTCACATGACACAAACAAAAATAAGGCAGTCGCAATGGATGTGATAATGGCTTTTTTCATCGTTTGTGGGTTGTCGGCTTTGTGAAGATACGGACTTTTAATATTCGTTTTACGGGTGAAAGTTTTTCTTGTTGCATTCTGATGTAAACTCCGGGAAAACTGCAACACTCGAGACTTTCTGCTCGTATCCTATTGTTTTAATATTCTTCGACTGAGCCGGCGTGAAATTAATTTCCTGATCCTGTCTTCAAAACGGGACGGACGGGTAGTTAGAACCATGGATTCATAGAATGCCGTGGCATTGGAAAGTACAATGTTATCTGTTCCGAAAGTCATATTCACATCGACAAGGGCCAGGGTATAATATGCAACAGGGTTTCCGAACATCATCCTTACCAGCGGTCGCGAGACGGGATGAACGTATTCAAGCATATCCTGATATCGCAACAGGGTGGTGGGAGTTACCTTCATATTAAGATTCAGATCGTTGATGACACAGGACAGGCTGAATTCACCGGTTTTTATGTCAGGTTGAACAGGGTTGGTAAGGGTTCGCTTTATCCGGGCCGCATGGTTGTGGCTCAGCATGATCGAATCATTTTTGCAAACCATAAAACTACTGATTTCACGACTGTTCAGCCAGGGACGGAAACAGAATTCATTCAAAGAAATCTTGATATCACCGTGAATAATCTTCAGCCAATCCCAGCGAACCAATATATCGTCCCAGAAAAGCAGATTTGAATGGAAAGGACGATGTGTACCTGTTTCCCAGTATGTGTGGTCATAGTATCCGTGTGCATCCGTAAGTTTCGTAGTTGACTGCCCGATGGTCACCGAACCATTCACCTTCCCTTTAGGGATCGAAGGGATCCAGGAAAAGATCCCTTTTCGTTCATGGTCATAAAAGGGAACCTTTTCTCCGAAGGGTAGCCAGGAACTGACAACAGGTTCAATAGACACATCCATATGAATTTGTTCCAGGTTCACCTGAATGTGATAATCTGTTTTGTGAGCGTATGGATCTTGATAGCTCTTGATCATGCTTTTTCCCAACGTGACACGGTATGGCTTTTCATTTATATTGAATTGCTCAAGTGAGACCGGACGCGTTAGCGAGGTGACTCCCTGATCCGGTGTGTATGCATAAAAGCTGATCAATAACAAGGTTTCTTTTTTCAATGGATCCGGACCGAGTGTGAACTGGACAACGAATACCGAATCATTCAGCGGGTCGTAAACATCGGCATACCATATCTCCATGTTCCCCAGCTGGTCAGGTGGATGGTAAAATTCATCCTGAATAAACTTTGCAGGATCCATGTGAATGCTGTCATCTGTAAGAGCAGCATTATCTGAAATTATTCCATGGTGTATGTATCCGGTCTGCATGATGGAAAGTCAAGTTTCTCTAACAGGTTGTTCCCCGCATCCTGACCGTAAGCAAAACTGTTTTGTACCCCCGGTGGGACTCGAACCCACAACTCCCTGATTAAGAGTCAGGTACTCTGCCAGTTAAGTTACGGGGGCATTTGGTCGTCTAAAAATCATTCTGCTCGGGAGTCTGCACGATATTTTGGCATAACCGACAGGCAGAAAACAAAAATCACTGCAAATATATTAAATGCACACCGGATCGATATGGTTTATTTCCGGGAAGATGTCTGTTTCGACACCATCAGGTTAAAGTACTTAGTTACCACAAGGAAGATCATCAGGCGTAAAACCAATTATCCATGATTTCGTATACACCTGAAACATCGTCATGGACAACCTCAATAAATTCTGGAAGCTGCTGCAGGAGATCATGAGTTCAGATTCTGATCATATCATCAATCCTGAAGAGATCTACTTCGATAGCCTGTTCATAGAAGTGATAGAACTTGTGGGTGATCATTGGGTGGTGTGTTTGAATTAATAAATGTGGAGTAGAAATACGGCAGATCATTACCACCGCAAAATAACAAGGTTTTCATAGCTCGTCCTTTCAGAAAGGCATCTATTTCATAACCATCAGGTCAAAGGCCTTCGTGACGACAAGGAAGATTATCATATTATAGGACACCTCAGATAAGAAACCGTTATTCATCAACTGCTTTGAAGTCATAAATAAAAATCCCGTAACCCACTCCAGCCATATCCCGGGCTCTGGCCATTTGAAAAGCCATGTACCGGCCGTCATCGCTGACCACCGGATTGGAGGATTTGCCTTCAGGGTATTCATTGAAAAAAGTAAGCCGTTGAAGATCGCCGCTTCCATCCAGGGCCAGTTTGTATATATCGATATTGCCTCCCCCTGTTGGCGCCCCCTGCTTCCTGTGGGCATCACACTCCACGAGGGTATACTTGCCGTCAGGAAAAATCCCCTCCGGTTCATCATACTGATCCGGCGCATTGGAATAATTCACGATCTCACCCGTTCGAAGGTCCAGTCCCATCACATCTGTCCCCATGTATTCGTAAGATGAGAATATGAGCTCGGTTTCATCAGGGGGGCGGAAGTTCTGCGGCTCGGGACTGATTCTTTCCGGGAAATCGCGGCTGTCGAAGACAAGCTTCCTGTTGGTCAAGGAAGGGGTCCCATTTCTGTATTCTATTTCACCTGTCCACATCTGAGTGGTTCCCTCGGGCAACCGTTCAGGATAATCCCCGTGATCCACCCTCCATGCTATCTTCATATGTTTCCTTGAAACAGCAGGGCCTTCAGAGCATTTTTCACCCAGACGGACAGGTGGATCTTCCAGGGATTTGTTAAGAACCCACAGTTCTGCTTCCGTGTTCCGGCTAGGCATTGGATTATCGGCATTAAAAGTCTTCGATCCGGACAGAAGTATATCTCCATTGGCCAGATACAGAGCCCTTACAAAGCCTTCATGGAAAAAATGATGGGTTACAGGAGTGATTTTCCCGGAAGCAACGTCAACTTCAAATACATCACCGAAAGTCTTTTCAATGAAAAGTATTTTTAATCCATCATGAGACCAGTCGGCACGCTGACCGAAATGAGTAAGCCTGGTAATATAACCGGGCAGGTTATCTGCCGGACCCTGGCTTTCTGAACCGGCGTCCTTGACCTTTGTAGCCTCCCTGCAACTGTTCAGCAGGATTGCACAGGCGAGGAATAAAATAACATGTATCCGCGTAATCATTTTGATGATATATTAGGTCAGGACAATATATGAAATACTGTCATGTTAAGCTTAATTGGCCTACACGTATGGTAGGATCAAACGAACAAATGAAGCCCTCATTTCATGCGGGAGGTTTTTCTTCTGGGGAGTAGATGTATGTTTAAATCACAGGCAAGACTCCTTGGGGGTACGAGTAAATTTAGACGATCTCCCCTCCAGGACACCTGAGATATCACTCGATAAAAAAGATGGTTATTTCATTATACCGTCAGATGACCATCTGTTCCTTTGAATTGAAATAAGCTGTATTAATCAAAGAAGTTGGATTAGGTCTTAAAGATTATTACAATGGATTATCTGAGAGAATTTAAAGTAATCCTATAGGAGTTCATCCGTGGAAAGCACTCCTTTGTAACAGTGAGATCTAACCTCGCCGGGCATTGTTAATTCTCCCGAGGATTACATTTAGATGATAAAAGAACAAAGGAAATGAAAAGTGGAGCAGTAAAAAGTCAACAGAATATTTGACTGTTGGGATAAGATTAGCGTAACTTGTTGTACACTAATTAAGAAACCTAAATGTCATGTAAAAAATCATGAAGACAATTATTAGTTGTCTTTCGTTGATCCTGTCCATAATTATTGTTGTTGGATGTGCTTCAAAAAATGAGAATAACTGGCCGCAATTTCGTGGAACAAATAGTCTGGGTATCGCACCGGCAAGCGCAACTCCTCCATTGGAGCTGAATCCTGATAAGAACCTGGCATGGAAAATCCCATTGGCAAGAGGGCTGTCCTCACCGTGCATATTTGATGGAAAGACTTCTTAACAGGCTTTAATTAAAAAGACAGCACTTTGATAACTTATTGCATTGATCAGAAAAAGGGTTCATTGCTCTGGGAACGCAGGCTGCCGTTACTCGATGCACAATATGGCTCCAATGGTTCACCAGTTATCTTTGATAGTTTACTTATTGTAAACCGCATAGAACATTATAAGCCATCAATTCTTGCTTTAAATAAAGCCATGGAAAAACAGTATGGCAACAATATTTGGATCCTCCGCCTAAACTGTCTGGACCTAGAGAAACTTATGATCTAAGCCAATCCACACCTATTATCTGGAAAGATCAGGTCATAGTCCATCATAGATCTGAATTAATCACACCCGATCTGAATGAAGGAAGCACAAAATGGAAAATGGAAATGGTAACTTCGGGTAATGCCACTCCAATAATAATTAATGACATTCTATATGTGAACGGCTGGTATAATCTGGGCGGTCCAACACAGTTTGATTCAATTCCGGATTTTAATATAATGGCAGCAAAATACGATGCAAATCATGATAATCTTATAAATACCCTGACAGAAATCCCTTATGAAATAGCCGCGGGAAAGCGACCAGATCTTGGCCTGCCTATTGGAGATTCCTTAAGCTCAATAAGCCGGTTTGCTCGGGCATGGGATTCAAACAAAGATGGGGACCTTGATGAGAAGGAGTGGATCCAAATGAAAAAGGATTTTTTCAGCTATTATGGATCATGGGGTAATTGCACTTAAATTAAATCCGGATGAAGAATCTGATCAACTAGTTTTGCTATGGAAGCAGAAAGATTACACATCGGAAGTCCCATCTCTTGCGGGAATTGGATCCAGGATTTTCATGGTGATAAATGGCGGTCGTTTAATTTGCATTGATTCTAAAAACGGAAAAATAATATTTGCTGATCGTCTAAAGGCCCCGGGATCATATCTATCATCTCCGCTTTATGCCAATGGGTATGTATATTTCACATCTTATAATGGATTGATTACAGTTATAAAGCCCGGGGATAAGTTGAATATTGTTACCCAAAGCCATCTCCGGGAAAAGATTGCTTCTTCACCTGCTGCATTGGGTAAGATTTTCTATGTTAGAACAGATTCTGCACTTTACGCTTTTAAGAAACCATAATGTCAATAAATTTGTTTCATTATATGATTTTGTATCACAGTACCTCATAGAAATATCTTAGCTTATTTATATCAAAGATCCGGCAGATAGTACAAGCTTGGTGTTCTGCTCAGAGTGATGCTCAACATTCCCTTTGACACTCATGGTACCCTGAAAATTCAAGTCCAAACCTCCCTGAAGTCAAATTAAGTCATTAAATGCAAAACGATGAATATCAGGATTCCTTATAATGCGCCCAAAAAAGCACTTTCCTCTTGCTGCTTGACTTCAGAATTTTATTGTTGTACATTTAGGAACGTTGCAGCTTTAAATGCATCTAAAACTGACCAATTCTGTGAATGGTCAATCCACGGAAATCGCATAGGTATTTGAGTTCAAAGATGATATTCTTATCCTATCACGTAAAGGCCCGGATGGAGCTTTGACAATCGCGGACAGCTACGGGAAAAATTGAATTGAGATATCCCCGTTTTCCATCTGGGTAACAGTAACGGCGAGCATGAAAAAGAAAGCAGATACTGACGGAACGAAACACACCGCCTTATTACACCAGGCTGAGACGGTACTCTTTAATGATCGACATGATCATCCTTATCATATGAATGATGAAGTATATGAAAAGCTGGCAAAATACCTGGATAAACTGCCGGCGGGATTTCCGGCAACCGATAGTGGCGTGGAGATCCGCATACTTCAGCGACTTTTTACCCATGAACAAGCCCAACTGGCGATGTACCTGACACTCATCGCCGAGGAGGCCAGTGTGATCGCATACCGGGCAGGATTGCCGGTAGAAAAGGTGCGGCAACAGCTGGAAGAAATGGATGAAAAAGGTCTCATTTTCAGTATTCTTCATAAGAGCGGGGCCATGAAATACCGGATTCAGCAATTTGTGGTGGGTTTCTGGGAGGCACAGGTCAATAGACTTAATCCCGAACTGGTCGATGATTTCGAGGAGTACCTGGAAACATTCGTTGACCTTGACATATGGCAGAAAATACCTCAGCTACGCACCATCCCGGTTGGAGAGAGTATTGATAGAAGGACAGATGTGATGCCATACGAGCGGGCTGAAGCCCTGGTGCGCCGGCAGAAGACAATCGTGGTGAACAATTGTATCTGCCGGCAAGAAATGCGTATTCTTGGCAAAGGCTGTAGCAAACCACTTGAGACCTGCTTATGCTTTGGCAAGGCAGCTGTGAGAAGCATTCGTCAGAACCGGGGCCGGGCTATCACCCGGTCAGAAGCCCTGGAAATCCTGCACATTGCCGAGAAAGCCGGCCTTGTGCTGCAAACGGGCAATGCAAAAAAAGCCCTCTTCATTTGTACATGTTGTGGTTGCTGCTGCGGAGCACTTCGTTCCATCAAGCTGGATCCTAACCCGGCCAGCCGTGTTTCAAGCCCCTTTATGGTGCGATTTAACCACTTCACATGTATCCGGTGTGGCGTATGCATTGAACGCTGCCAGATGGATGCGCTATATCTCGTGAATGATGAAGTATTTCATGATACAAACCGCTGTATTGGCTGTGGATTGTGCATCAGCACCTGTCCCACCAATTCTTTTTCCCTGCATCGCAAAAAGAAAGCTGAGCAACCGTATGTACCCGGGACGCTATTCGAAACATATTTCAGATTAGGACGGATACGTGGAGCATTCAGTATTGGTGATCTGATCATCTTGATTGCAAGGTCTGCAATGGACCGCCTGAAGAGCAATAGACTGTGATCAAAAATTGTTCATATTATCAACATTCTCAGCTTTCAGTTCCTTTGTGGCTTCTATATATCTTGTTACTATTGAAGTTAAAAAGATCGTACAGCTCGAACTCTGCCCGCGCTGTGCTTACTGGTGCTGAATCGATAGCCATCAATGAAATTCTGGAAAAATGCCCGGCTATAATCATGCTCGGTAGAACTACTATAGGGGACATCGGCAAATGCACTGCCGCCGTTTGCTATTGCAGTGGCATCAATGTTTGATTTATTTTGGAACATCAGGTCTAATTCCTCAAATGAAGGAAGGTACCAATCGCCATAGGTTTTTCCCCCTTCGGTAACTTTTAACTCATTGCAAATACGAGCCGCGTAGGTTGAACCGTCATCGCCAATAGCTACTTGTGTCGCAACAATTATCAAGGTGTTGGCTTCACCGGCAAAAGGTCCGTCTCCCTTTGCCTGTGAATTTCCATTGGTTCCTGCATACCATCGCACTCCAGTGCTTTGGTCTGTTTTGGCACAAACAAGTCCGTGTTGCCCGGTTTCATCGACCCAAAATACAATACCACCCTGGGCAAAATCACCAATCTGATAAGTTGCCGCAGCAGTAAGCGTTTCTGCGGTTTTGGCATGCAGGGCGTAAGGCATGCTCAATAATTGACTCGATCCAAGATGCACTCCATTCACAATAATATCCAGGAAAAAAGGCCCATTCGTCCAATCAACCGCTGACAAATCATCGGAAGTTGTACCTTCCCCGATCACAACATTTACCAACCCAGATTCATTCGTCTTTGTGTTGTGAATTTCCAGATAGGCTGAAGCCCCCAGCTCATCAACAATGCTTATTTGAAGTGAGATTGTCTCGTTTACTTTGACTGAACCATCGACATTCCTTAGAATTGCCTGGTAATTAAAAGCATCTGGTGCCTGAGCATTCCCATGGATAAGAAAAACCACAAGTGACAGGGCAATTAATATTCGTTTCATGACTTTCAAGATTTGATGAAGGAAAATAAAGTTACCCCGGAATAAGGAGAATGTCAAGCAAAACAGCAGTTTGCGCAAGGCACCCAAGCCAGCCTGCAGGGTTTATAGTGGGCACGTAAGGGATTCGATTCAGTCTCATCTGCTTAAAATCTTTAAAAACAGTTGTTGGGGTCACCCCTTCCGTCCCCGGGCTGTTTCAGAACATAGACCGTGAAAGAAATTCCACAGGTTGAGCCACTGATTTCTTCCGAGTATCCGTTTTCGACCGGGAAGGTGAAGTAATCTTTGAATGATCTGTCTGTTTTACTCTTAAAATCATACGGGGGATTTCCATGTCTCTTTCCCCACATTCTTGTTTCAGCCTCCCCTTCCCGGAGAATATCTATATCGGCAAGCTGTGATAAGGTGTATAACCCTCAGATGCCCATTTTTTTTCATTAAATGTTTAACCAATTATCCATGATTTCGTATACACCTGAAACATCGTCATGGACAACCTCGATAAATTCTGGAAGCTGCTGCAGGAGATCATGAGCACAGATTCTGATCATATAATCAATCCTGAAGAAATATACTTCGATAGCCTGTTCATTGAAGTGATCGAACTTGTGGGTGATCATTGGGTGGTGTGTTTGAATTAACAAATGTGGAGTAGAAATACGGCAGATCATTACCACCAACTCAGGCCAGAGCAGAATGACCCCTCAAGAAGGAGTTATTCTTTTCAATGAATGAATCCGGATCGTGAAACGCATTTGCCAGGAAGCCCCTGATGTAGCAGTCGGGACCGGGCACCCCGCAAACCGGACATCATCATCCCTCATTTACAGATCAATAAGAAGAAAATCCTGATTGAATTTTCCTTGCAGTAGTTCTTACAATTTCCTAAATTAGTTACATAAATGTCCGGACAGATTGTTAATTACCAAAATGATGCCAGCTACCCCAAATAGAGACCAGGCATTTATTCTTGTATTGACGGATATAGTTATGAAAAACCTGAAAGATGAAAATTTCGGGATGAAGGATCTTGCAAGGGAGGCTGGCCTGAGCATTTCTACCTTAAACAGAAGACTTAACAGGATCGCCGGGAAATCGGGAAATCAGTTCATCCGTGAACTAAGGCTCCGGAAAGCTCACGAGATGCTTCAGGATAGATCATTTAATGTTTCAGAAGTATCCTACGCGGTAGGATTCAGCAGTCCTGCCTATTTCAGTGCCTGTTTTCATAATTATTTCGGTTATCCGCCAAGGAATGTCATTAAGGAAAGCGCATTTGGGTCTCCTGGTGATAATATTACAGAGCCGGCAGCGCTGCATTACCGGAAAAAATCGCTGCATGAATCTCTGAATATTTACCGGCCATGGATACTTTCATTTTTATTATCAGCAATTGGAATTAGCATTTTCATATACATAAAATTTTCAAACCGTTCTTCACTCGATGATCTGAGGTCATCTGACGGAAGGATACCGGTTGTGATAATGCCCTTTGACAATCTGACCGATAACAGAACATGGGATTGCATCCAGATAAACCTTATAAGTTATCTTTCAAACTTTGACGAACTGTCAGTACGTGAAAAAGAAGCTGTAGATATTATACTCAAAAGCAAAGGGATTTCAGACAGGGCATCAATCACACCCATGGTAGCAAGTTCAATATCCAGGAAACTTGACTCGAAGGTTCATATCTCAGGTGTTATAAGCCAGGCAGGCACTATATCCCGCGTTAATGTCCAGTTGGTGAATTCAAAAACCAGGGAGGTGATCAAATCGTTCCAGGTTGAAGATGACTCTGATGAACACAAAATTTTTGGAATGATCGACCAGGTATCGGACGAGGTAAAGAACTTTCTCATAACCGCAAAAATGGTAAGAGAATCTGATCCTGATCTGAGACCATACAGCTACACCAATTCTCCTGTTGCATTTGAATATTTCATCAAAGCCGATGATGCTTTGCAGAAAAGGGATATCAGAACATCATTATCCTGGTATTTGAAAGCCGTAGATGCCGATTCCAGTTTTATTCCTGCAATCATTTTTCTTTCCATGCGTTATGGTAACCTGGGAGAAATTGCAGAGGCAAAAAAATGGTGTATTAAGGCTTACTCCATGAAAGATCATGCGCACCTGAAAGAAAGGTACATGATTGAGTGCTATCATGCCGTTCTTTTTGGTACGCCTGAAGAAGAGATCAAATTTCTCAGACAATATATCAATGTCGATGATAATGTTCCCGTCGCTTACTGGCAGCTGGGGAATGCTTATACCAAACTGTCGCAGCATGCAAATGCAATACCTGAATTTGAAAAAACCCTGAAAATTTATAAAAAATGGAATGTCAGGCCCATGATGATCGAAAACTATACCACACTGATCAACGCCTTACATCAAACACAGCAGTATAAAAAAGCAAAAAAACTGATAAGAATTGCTGCAAGAAACTTTTCTGAAGAGTCATGGACCCTCCTGAGAAACCAGGCTCTCCTCGCCTTCGCTGAAGGCGATACAGCACAGGGTGCCCGGTATATTGAGGAATACGGATCTGAAATGGCAGAGAGATCAATATCGGCTGCAGAGATCCTTACGGCCACCGCCTCAATTTACTCCGAATCGGGCAATATTGAGAAAGCTGAAAAAAGTCTGAGAGATGCTTATTCCCTGGTGCCCGGAGATCCGTCAGTACTGAACAGCCTTGCCTACCTTTTAATAGACAAAGAGCTGAATATAAGCGAGGGAATACACCTTGCAACGGAAGGCCTGAAAACAAAGCCCGATGATCACTATCTGCTTCACGCTCTCGGATGGGGGCTGGCCAAATCGGGCAGATACAATGAATCACTTGAACTTCTTAACAAAAGCTGGGATTCAAGGCCCGGGTATGACCACTCACTTCTTCAGCAGATCGGTTATGTTCAGAAACAAATCTCAACCTTGAGATAGGGCATTTCCTTCCTTTTCCTCATTTAAGATTAAATATTATAAATAATCTTCAGGATCTAAAGCTTTTGATTTAAAATTGATAGGTCCGGCAGTTGTTTTCAAAATAACTTTGATGGGGGAAAAGCTATGTTTAATCACTAAAATCCAAAACGCTATGAAAACAATAAATAAGATTATCCCAATAACATTGGGTTATATAATTCCTCTGATCGCAGGTTGCAACAAAGAGCTTCCTGTAGCATCATTTAATTGTCCTAACACCGTTGGAATCGGGGATACTGTGTACTTTCAAAATACCAGTGAAGGTGCCAATACTTTCGGTTGGGATTTTGGAGATGGTACTGGTTCTACTGAAGAAAATCCCAGTCACTTCTACACAGAACGGGATTCGTATACAATCCTATTGGTAGCTACCAATGAGGACGGATCTGATGAGACTAGCAGGGACATTTTGATTACACCCTGGGGCACAAGAGCCCTCATGCCTACAGCAAGGTTAGGAATGGGTGCCGCAGTTGTAGACGGAAAGGTTTATGTTATCGGAGGTTTCAAAGATGAGACCTCAATACTTGACGTCGTTGAGGTATATGATCCGGTTGCCAACAGCTGGAATACAAAAACACCCATGCCCACAGCAAGAGGAGGCTTCGGATGTGCTGTCGTGGATGGCAAGATTTATGCGATTGGGGGAACGGAGTGTGGTGTTGTTCATCTATCAATAGTTGAAGTATATGATCCGGCTACAGACAGCTGGGATAATTCAACGATAATACCGATGCCCACTGCCAGAAATGGTGCTGCAGCCTGTACAGTTAACGGAAAGATATATGTAATTGGTGGCACATGCCAAACGGGTAGTTTGGCGTGGGCGGGAATAAGTACAGTCGAGGAGTACGATCCGGCAACAAATACATGGACGACAAAACAGAATAAGCCAACCCCGGGTTGGGGGTTACGCGCCTGTGTGCTGGAAGGAAAGATATATGTCACTGGCGGCAATGTTCAATATCCAAACATTTCTGCGGTTTTAGAGGTGTATGATCCTGTCAAGGACGAATGGGAAATAAAAGCCTCAATGCCAGAGGCAAAATACTCTCATTCAATCTGTGCATTAAATGAGAGAATCTATTCTTTCGGGGGTTGGGATAATTGTGCTACAGGCCCGTTTTATAAAAAGGTTGAGGTTTACAACCCAACTACAGATATTTGGACTCAGGGATCAGACATACCTTTAACGCTGGGAGAATTATCCGCAGTAGCCGTAGGCAATAAGATCTATATTATGGGCGGTACCAACACGCTTCATCCTTTTACAAGAGTTAGTAACGTGTATGAGTATATGTATGAATATGAAGCTTTATAATGTATCAAGTGAGAGGCTTGTTTTCTGAAGCTCCATCACGGTATTTGCGCAATTAGCATTATCCAATTCTTGATATTTAATAGCTGATTGCCAATACATTAATATGTTTCTCAGGTTGGACTAAATATCTAAGACTATGAGTGTTTCAGGGAAAAATGTTTTGGATTTATTTTGGTCCAGATAAGAATACCTATTCCTGCAAGAATAAACGGAAGGCTCAACAATTGTCCCATGTTGAAGCTCATGCCTGCCTCAAATGCAACCTGGTCGTTCTTCACAAATTCAATTAAGAATCTGGCAGTGAACAGGGCAATCATCGTGACACTGAATATAAAACCATCCCGTACTTCCAAGTTCCATTTTCGATAAAAAACGAATGATGCAATGAATATCAATAAGTAACTCAGAGCTTCATATAATTGCGTCGGATGCCTCGGCACCGTTGGGAGTATTTCACCGGTGGTACTGTCGTAAAGTCTGTCTCTGACAAATTCCACACCCCATGGCAGATTGGTTGGGAGTCCATAGATTTCCGAGTTGAAAAAATTCCCCATACGGATGAATACACTGGCTAATGCCACAACAATTGCAATCCTGTCCATGAGCCAGAGGAAAGGGATCTTATATTTTCTGTTGTAAAGCCAGAGTGCCAGAAGAAGTCCGATGGCCCAGCCATGACTTGCCAGTCCCCCTTTCCAGATTTTAAGAATCTCCAACGGATTCTTCAGATAATACTCAGGCTCATAAAAAAGACAATGGCCCAGCCTGGCACCGACAATACCGGCAATTGCCACATAAACCAGCAAACTATCGACCATCTCTGTTGTGAGTTTGTCACCACGGAGATATCGCTTAAAGATCAAGTATCCTGTAAAAAGCGCCAGGGCAATCATTAAACCATACCACCTGACTCCATGGTTGCCGATAGAGAAGATTTCAGGATCGAAATCCCAGGTTATTGAACAAAATTCCATCGTGTAATATGTTGATGAAAATTAGAGTGGAAGATACCTATTCCGGATCTAATTCAGTTATTGATTTGAATATATCAATAAAATGATAGTTGGTTTCATTCGAAAACCATACCACATAAATGATTTGACTTTAGAGTGAGACAAGGTTGCCGGAATGCCGTTCTTCTAATGACAATAGAAATTATGCAGTAAAAGTTGCTATTGCAAATAGAAAGAATTGTGAATACGTATGGACCAAAAGAAGGCTTAATCCTTACCGAATCAATGGAACGTGAAATTGAAGTTGAGGGCGTGGGCGTTAAGGTAAAACCAGTTTGGAAGCGGATGCTGGAATAAAAAACCCCGCCATCATTACAATAGCGGGGTATTTGAAGCAGTCCGTAGGGGAATCGAACTAATTTTACCTATTTTTATTCAATCACCAGAAAATATGCAATATTCGTGGGGTTTTCAGAGACAAGGAATTTGTAAAGAAATTAAAAAAAATCAAATAATGTTAAAAAAATCTATCCCCTAATCTATCCCCCAATTACTATTTTCTTTAACTTGGTCTTCGAAAATTAAGATATAGTTATGGCTGATTTCAGATTATATCTCAAGGAAAAGAATAGTGAAAAAGAGACTCAGATTAGACTCCATATTCACTATAGGAACAAAATAGCCAAAATATACATTGGGGAGAAATTACATCCGATATATTGGAATCCTACACTGCAACGAGCGAAGCAAACCAAGAAATTTCCAGAGTTTCCTGAGTTTAATGAGCGTTTGGAGGATGCTATTCTTGCTGGGAAACGTGCTTTGAAAAACTTGCTAAAGGAAAATGATGGTATTTATCCTGAACCCAATGTGCTATCTAAACGAGTTAAAATTGAACTTGGATTAGAAAAAGGAAAACCAGCAATGAATATATACGATTATTTCGATAAGCGTATTAAAGAGGAAGAAATTAGGTTGAAGGCAAAAGGTATAACACCTGATAGGAGTTCATATCCCAAAAGCCTGAAAAGAACAAAAGAATTACTTAAAGAATATGAACGATCCACAGGCAATAAGATATCATTTGAACAGATAACACTTGAATTCTATTACGACTTTATAACTTATATGCAAACCGTAAAAGGTTACAAGGTCAATTCAATGGGTAAATATATCAAGTACATTAAAAGTATTATGAAGATCTCGCATGCTGAGGGATTGCATAATAACAAAGCATATAGTCATCCAAAGTTTAAAATCCTTGAGGAATCAGTTGACACAGTATATCTTGATGTGGATGACCTTAACTTGCTTGAGTCACTTGATTTGAATGGGTTCCCAGGTTTGGAGCGTGCTCGTGATCTGTTTCTTATTGCTTCATGGACTGGATTGAGATTCTCTGATCTACAGAGTCTGAATATTGATAACATTCAGGGGGATAATATTGTTATCATGACTCAAAAGACGGAGAAGGAAGTGGTGATACCTGTTTTCCCTATTGTAAAGAAGATCCTAGATAAATATAAAGATAGTGGATTGCCTATTATCACAAATCAGGCATTGAATAGATCATTAAAAGATTTGGGTGCAAAGCTGGAGAAAGCTTCAAAACTTAAAGGAATTACAAAAACTGTTTCTAAATACGGCAAAATAACCACACATACTGCCAGAAGAAGTTTTGCGACCAATCTATATCACACTGTGCCAATCGAATTAATAATGAGTGTTACGGGTCATAAGACACAATCAGAATTTTATAAGTATATCAGAATCACACCCAAAGAAAACGCCGATAAAATCCGACAGTATTTCCCATCTTTGTTTAATAGCGATGCAGTTGGAACCACATGATGGTGAAATCATAATTTCCATTTTTGTAAAAAAATACCAGTCTACAATATGGGGAAGAAAATCCTGCTTAGGTATCTTATCCCTACGGACTACTAATATTTCAAATAAACCTCTTAACCCTTAATGAGTTAGGAGGTTATTCTTTTTGTGAGGTGCTGTTAAAGGTGCGGTTCTCAGTTATATTTAGGAGTCTTATAATGTTATTGGCCAGGGTGGCTCGCGCAAATCAACCCCTCGATATCAAAACACACCCCCTCCATGAATGATAATGATTTGTTGAGTGTGCCTGCCATGAGCATCAATTCAACACCACCACATAATGATCTCCCAACAACTCGATCCATTCTGTCAATTTCATTTCAGTGATCGATTTCTCAATTTCATCCCTCTTCATTTTTGGATTTTTTGTTCGAATTAATCCTCCAATATATCATTGAGGCTATGATAAAAGCAATGGAGAGGTAAATCAAAACTGGTATCCAAAGTAACAATGAAACAACAAAAAAGATTATGCCGAGGATATTAAGTATTTGTGCAGTTGACATCTTGCAGGTATTACAATTAATGCGGAATTCTTCAATTCAACCAAACCACATAATTATCTCCAACAAACCATAGGGCTTCAATTTCCCGGATACCCCGCTGAAGTTCTTCCTTACTTAATGGTGGAAGGTCTTTGCTTATAACTTCCCGGTGGATCTTTTTGAATTCCTCAAGGTGATCCATAGTGCATACTGTTAAGGTCTAATCCAAATTTATGGATTAATAGAGCCAATTACAATTCAATAATTGTTTATAGAAGGAAAGGTATCCCGAAGGTATTACGAAATAGCCATTTTCTCTCGTGACTGGTACTATGTTACTCCTAAAGGGAGATCGTCCAAATTTGACGACACCTTCAAGAGGCCTTACCTGTATTATTGTAATACTTCTACCTCCAAAAAGAAAAACCCCCAGCGAAGGGTCTAGGGTTTCTCTAGTGGTCAAATTATACTATCATAGCTTGATAATCTTCCTTGTAGCCACAAATTCCTTTGACCTGATGGTGATGAAATAGACTCCTTTCTGGAAGCATGAGAGATCGAGTTGGTGTAAGGTCCCTTCCATCTCTACGACAAGTATCTGTTGTCCATTCAGGGAGGTGATTTCGAAAGTGAACGCTCCCGGATTGCCTGTCTGAATCGTGAGAAAATCATATACGGGATTGGGGTAGAGTTTCAGGGACCGGTCACCAATTACAGGGTCATCAATACCAGTGACAATATCAAAAGTTGTTGTTACTACCTCACCATCACCATCCTTCACCGATAATTCATAGCTGCCGTTGCATAAAGATTCAAAACTGTTGTCATCATTAGGTTCTCCGTTGATATAAAATGAAAACGGCGGAATTCCCCCTGTGAAATGAACCACAGCCACACCTTCACAATATGGTGTTGCCGTATCTATTTCCACTGAAGTGATTGCAAAAGAATCCACTTTGCTATAGGGTGATTCCAATGCCCCCAGGTCGATACGCTCCATTTTTTTCCGCGGATTTCCCATCATATCCCATTGGGGGGCCACGTACCATGTACCTCCGGCTTCAACGGAATCGGTCCCCCGGTCTATGCAAAGGCTGGTTTCAGAAAGATGATAATCCTTTTCAAATTCAGGTTCAACATCCATATTCCACTGCACATCCCAACCTCCCCGGATGGTGTTGTGGAAGGCATAAATAGAATTCGATGCATCCTCGGTATTGCTGGTAATCTCCTTTCTATTTTTGTTCCTGCCTGACCAGAGGATGTTATTGAATAAAACCACCGAACTGCCTTCGTTTAGGAACAGGCTTTTCACACCTCGATTTGCACCGTTGTCAAATATGGTATTGTTTCTGATCACTGTGGATGTTGCTCCGAACAGCGCAAGCCCTCCGCCAGCCTGTTCACAGATATTATTGCAGACCAGGTTATTTTGCATAGTTATTTTGGTGCTTCCTGCCAGGGTAATCCCTGCGCCGAATCCATCAGAGGTATTGTCATGGACCCGGTTATTCAGGATATCAATTTTTCCCTGCGAAAGCGAGGAGATCAATCGCATGCCTCCTCCGGTGGTATTTATATCTGGAGAAGTACTTGTTACAGCGTTTTGGAAAATGTCGTTGTTTACTATTCTGAGAGTGGGATTTATCCCGGGGGAATCGAAGCTCCACCAACCCAATCCGCCGCCATAAGAAACAGAACTTGTGGTTTCACAAATGTTATTGTCGATCTGATTGCTTTCCACTTCAAAATTGGCCCCGCCAAGACTGATCCCCCCACCGTTTGACTGGGACTCTGAATCAATAGTATTTCCTGTAATGGTATTGTTCCTGATAATAGCGGTCCTCGTATTATCATTGGAGGCGGAGATCCCGGCTCCCAGTGCCCAGTCCGTTCCGCTCTTTATAATTTTATTGTCAGTAATGATGTTGTGTTCGATCAATCCTCCTGATTCAAACAACAGAATGCCGCCCCCTTCCCGGTTGGTAAATCCTTCACTGGTGGTAGAGGTACCCGTACCGCCGGTGATGGTAAATCCCTTCAAAATGGAAGTAGTATCCTCTCCCGAGACAAGGCGCACCACAGAGGCTGAATCTTCTATTAACGGAAGGCTTCCGTCGATGACTGTACAGGAAATATGTGATTCATCCCCGTCAATTCCATAATAGCTCATCAACGAAAGAGCTTTGCCTTTGAAATCCACATTCTCGTAGTAAACCCATGGTGCCACCAGCACCGTATCTTCATCTGAAGCAGCATCGATGGCTGCCTGGATGGTGGTCTGCTCATCAGGTACATTGATGATATGTTCTGAATCATACCCAGGCCTCTTGATTTGCTCATAGGTCGATTCCAATGCGCCTATGTCGATTTTATGGTCCGAGGAAGCCATTCGCCGGTTAATCCCCAGGAAATCGGATTCCGGTGCCTGGAACCAGTTTCCGCTGACGTGCAACGAATCGCAACCCCAACCTACGCACGGACTGTTTTCCATAGGGGTATAATCGTCCGGATTGAGAAGGGGGTCCTGATCTAAATTTAATACGCCCGGGAAACCACCCCGGACAATGTTGAAATAGGATTGAAATCTGCCGAAATTGAGATCCAGTGAAGTTGTAATACTGATTTCCCCTTCCCCGGAGGTGGAATTGTTCCATATGATATTATTGAGCAGCAGGGCATTTGTATTGTAGTTGAGAATTCCGGCCCCTTCTGCTGCACTGTTGCCAACAATGGTATTGTTATAAATCAGGGGATTGGGATGTTCATCACTGTATGCTGCGACTCCCGGGATCCCTTCCAACGGGTAATACCATAATGCGATGCCTCCGCCTTTGTCCTGGGAATAATTATTGGCTATCACATTGTTGTATATTTCAATTCCGGATTTACGTCCATCCCGATTCAGAGAGTATGGATGGAAGACAAGGAAAATTGCACCTCCATGGCTGGCCACACAATGAATTTCATTCTCATAGATCAGGTTATTCTTCACAACGATTTTTGTACTCCAGGGTAGCATAGTATGGATTTGAATACCGCCTGCGTTCGCCTTCCAGACTCCGGTGCAGGTGGCGGTATTCCGGTAGATCCGGTTGTTGTCAATGATCACCGTATCCCTGTTAGCCCCGACAAATATTCCTGCTCCCTGGACATATGTATCTCCTGTAATATGGTTATCATAGATTGTGTTGTTTCTGATTACTATATTTTTAAATCCTGCAACGTCGTTAATAAAGATGCCACCACCATATGAAATGTATCCTGGTTCTGCAGAAAATGAATTACCTCTGATGATATTGTTGATCACCATGCCTCCAGCAGTATTAATTTCTATCCCACCGGCCCGCCGGTGGAGAACATCATATTCTTGTGCAAGTTTTCCTTTCCCACCCGTAATGGTAAATCCATTAAGAACCGAAGTGGTATCCTGGCAACTATTAAATCTCACCACTGTGGCATTGTCCGGATCGGAGGCCTGGCTCCCGTCGATAATGGTTCTGGAAATATGGCTCGTGTCCCCGTCCATAATGTACAGACTGGCCAGGGTGATGGCCTTGCCCTTAAAATTGATGTTTTCGAAATAGGTGCCTTCGGCCACGAGGACAGTGTCGCCCGCAGTGGCTGAATCAATACCATCCTGGATAGTAGACTGGTCACCAGGAATGTTGATGATCTGTGCAAATGAAGATAAAGCCATTAAAAGAATGGCGATCAGGGTGAGTCCAATTCGTTTCATGACATATTGGTTTTTAAGCTTTTGAACAAGTTACGACCTGAAAAACCAAGAAGTCGAATGGTAAACTGCCAGAACAGGACGGTATTCTGACAAATGTTGGATTTTCAGGATTCCGGAGGATTCCTGTAATCGCCCGGGTTCACCCCGAAATACTTCCTGAAGGAACTTGCGAAGTGGGATGTATTTCTCATCCCCACCCGGTACATCACCTGTGCGACATTCCGCTCCCCGCTCCGAAACAGGGAAGCTGCCCGTTTGAGGCGCATGATGCGGATCATCTCATGGGGAGTGGTGCCGGCGATAGCCCGAATTTTCCTGTATAATCCCCTGCTGCTCATATTCAACCGTGAAGCCATGGAATCCAGGTCGAAATCGGGATCATCAAGGTGCTCATCAATGACCTTCACGATCTCCCTCATCATCCCGTACTGGGGAGAGGCGGAGAGTTTTTCATCCGTGGCCAGGATCCACTCCTGTTGAAAGCGCTTCCGCAGGTCTATTCGCTGTTTGATCAGGTTCCTTGCCCGGGCAAGCAACAGTTCCGAGTCAAACGGTTTAATGATATAATCATCCGCAGCAGCCTCAAGTCCTTCCAGCCTGCTCTCCCTGTCGGCCTTTGCTGTTAGCATGATCACCGGGATATGGTTGGTGGCAGGGTGCTCCCTTAGCTTCCGGCAATACTCCATCCCTCCCATGACCGGCATCATCAAATCGGTGATCACCAGGTCGGGGATCTGTTGAATGGCTTTCTCCATCCCTTTTTCTCCGTTCTCAGCTTCGATGACACGGTATTGCCCCCTGAACTGCCCAACGATGTATTCCCGCAGGTCCGGGTTGTCCTCCACCACCAGGATCACCTCCTCCCTGCTTTTCTTATCCGGTCCGATTTGCTTGTCTTCTCCGATTTTCTCATCCCCTTCAGTTCCCACTTCCATCCCCTCTATACTGGCAGTGAAATCCAATAATCCCGGTTCATCATTCCCTGATGCACTGGTTTCCGTGACCTCTGCTCCCAGTTTCCTGAAATATTCCTCAGAAACAGGGAAGGTAACCCTGAAAAATGTGCCCTTCCCGGGTTCACTTTCCACCTCGATCTTTCCATGCATCAGTTCCACCAGCTCTTTGGTCAGTGCCAGGCCGATCCCTGACCCTTCCACTTCCCTTGTGTCGGTGTCAGAAACCTGGTAGAAGCGGTCGAAAATCCGGTCAAGTTGTTCCTTCTCCATCCCTTTGCCTGTATCTTCAATCGACAGGATAGCGAGGGCCCGATTTTCACCTTCATCCGAGGTTCTGTATTTCAATCCAAGAGAAACATTTCCACCGTTACCGCAGAACTTGAATGCGTTGGATAACAAATTGGTGGTGATCTTTTCCATCTTATCCGCATCAAAACATGACTCTATTTTATACTGTTCGATGTTTATTGTAAACTGGATGCCCCTGGATTCAGCCAGGGAAAGAAAGGAACTGGCCACCGTCCTGACAAGATTTGATAGGTTTGCTTTGACCAGCTGAAGCTCCATCTTTCCGGATTCCAATTTTGAAATATCCAGCAACTGGTTGATCAGGCGCTGAAGACGCCTGGCATTGCGCAACATGATCGAGCGGACCTTTCGGCTGATACCCTTGTCTTCTTGTTTCTTTTTTAATGAATCTTCCAGGGGAGCCATCAGCAGGGTCAAAGGGGTGCGGAATTCGTGGGAGATATTGGTGTAAAACCGGCTCTTCATTTCGTCGACCTCTTTTCGTTGTTCCAGGATCTGGCTGGTTTTCTCCTCTACCGTTCTCTCCAGTAATAAGGCCCGCTGCTTTAAGTTCCGCTCCCGGAACCTGATGTAGACAGCAACCAATATTAAACCCAGAATTGAATAGGTAAGAATAGCCCACCACCTGAACCAGAATGGATGAAGGATATTGATCTTCAATGTTGTTTCTTCATCGCTCCAGACGCCATTACCATTGGCGGCCATCACCCGCAGAGTATAGTGGCCTGGTCGCAGGTTCAGGTAATTTGCCTCGTACTGCTTCTCGGTAAATACCCAATTGAGATCCACCCCATCCAGCCTGTATTTATACCGGATCCTGTCCGTGTTCCGGTATGTCAATGCGGAGAATCTAAAACCCAGGTAATTCTGATCATGGTGTAAGGTCAGACTTTTCGTGAGAAAAATATTCTGCGGCAAAAAGGGAAAGTCGCCTGCATTTACGCGATTATTGAACAGCAGTAATTCTGTCAATTGAACACGGGGTGGCGGATCACTAACTATGCTGTCCGGGTAAAAATAGAGCAATCCGTCTGTGGTGCAGACGAGAATTCTTCCGTCCTGGTCCTTTGATATTCCCCAGGTGAGCCTGTTCACAGGAAGCCCGTCATCCGTGTAATAGCTTTTCGCAAGATTGGTTAGCGGATCGATTGAAAACAACCCGTCGATCGTTGAACACCAGATGCGGCCTTTGTTGTCTTCTATGATCTCATAGATAAAATGAAAATCAATTAATTCAGGACTTTGCTTAAGAATCCCGGTATTTTCAAGGTCAAATCGGAGTAATTTGTGCTGGTACATGAGATTCAGCCAAATCTCAGGCCGGGGACCTGATTCGGTGGCAATAAAACTTCCCAGTGTGGATGCAATGGTATCCATGCTCAACAGCGTTTCCAACTTATCGGGGTATACCACCGGCAACAATTGAAAATTGTCCCTGCTCATTTGAATTTCCCTGTCCTCCCTTCCCGGAACAGGTTCCTCCTCCACAAATCTCCATCCGTTTGTCATTTTATATACCTTTTTGTTCGTAAAAAAGTAGAAATCCTTTTCCCTGGTCAGGAGAAATTTGGGAAGCTGCAGTGAAGTCCCGGATGAATCAAGAAGAATAAAATACCATCTCTTTTTTTCAAAGCTATACAACCAGTCGGCGTCGTCCGGATAAAATCCTGTAGTTAAAATATTCCCGGATGGATCTTCCGCGATTGCAACCACACCGGCCACTTGATTGGTTTCATATTTCCTGCCCGGGATGGAAAAGAATTTCACTTCCTCCTGATTCAGATCAATCCCCTGAAATTCCTGGTTGCCGACCCAGAGTATGTGCCTTGAATCCTCGAACAGTGCAGGTATGGTAGCCGAATACAGTGAATCAGGATCATCAGGATCAGGCATGCAATGCTCAAACCGGGTAAAAGCTCCGTTCTCATCAGGGACGGAGTGGTAAAGGCCATCGCTGATCATTCCGATCCAGAGATGCCCCCTGCTGTCGATGATCGCCTGGTTCAGTTTTCCGGATTTCAGTCCGGTGGGATTTTCCGGATCCGGCCTGATCGAATGAAAACACTTGTTGGGAAGGACAATTTTCAACAAACCATAATCGGTTCCCGCCCAAATCACATCCGTCGAATCATAGTAAAGGGCCGTCCTGAATTCACCTCCCACCACATCCAGTTCCCTGTGATTCTCCTCCTTGATCCTGTCCGCCGATCCGCTGGTAAGATAATACCGGTAAATCCCGTGGACGGACCTGAAAATGATTTCGTTCTTTCTTCCCATAACAGCCGCGTAGATCTTCTGCCCCGGGTCCAATCCGATTTCAGGCGCAGAAAGTACGATCTTTTCAATTTCGACCACAGAATCCTCAAGTGACCCTCCGGAAGCAGGGATATTTGTTCTGTATATTCCGTGGGCAGCGCATAAAAATAGATTTTCCCCGTCGCCAAAGAATGGCCCAACCTCCTGAACAGAGTCATTAAATGTGATTTCAGAGCCTGTTCTTCTCTCGATGCATGTAATTTTCTGAATGTTAATTTTTCCATTATCTTGCCTGACCCTGGATAATCCATTCACTGCCGAAACGATCAATGAGCCATTGGACTGCAGGTGCAAATGGAGACCCCCACGTATTTCTTCAGGTAAATTATATTGTACGAAATGATACTCAAAATTATTGGTCTCCGCCCAGTGAACCAGGGAATTGCTTCCTGAAACCCAGAAATTGCCTCCCGGATCACTTACCATGTCCCAGTAGATCGAGTTAGCTTCATTTACCTTATGCAGTTTATCTCCTCTGGCATCGTAAAGGAAAAGTGATTTTAAGGAATTGGAAATCCAGATCCGGCTTTTATAATCTTTGAGTATTACCCCCCAATTGTCAGACACACTGACCTCTCCCTGACCGAACTTCTCTTTGTACTCTTTGAACCTGTGTCCGTCAAATCTGCAAACTCCATTGAAGGTGGTGATCCAGAGAAATCCGTTTTCATCCTTATTGATGCCCAGGACCGTGTTATGTGGCAAACCGTCATCCAGATCATAAATGGTCTCGGGATACTGTGGGTACAGGTTAACTGGGAGGATCAAAAGGATCTGAATGCTGATCAGAAAACTTCTGGTAAGATTGGACATTCCTTTGGATTTGGGGCATATTAAACTTACAAAATATTAATGTCCAAATCAAAAAGTCAGCCCGGTCCTTTACTGAACCACCAGCTTTCTCTTATAAAGTTCTATGTGCGGGATAAAAAAAAGGCCATCATTCAATGTGCATGGTGGCGCTTTCAATTTAGGTCATTTTTACAGGCATCGGGCCGGGAGGAGGACTGTTCATATCCATCCCGTGAAAATCACTGAGCAGACTTACCATATTCTTGTCATAACTGTTTTCAGAGTGTCCTACTTTCTGCATCATGGTATCACCCCCTGGTCCTTCGTGCAATACTACAGCCATAGGTCCACCCGGTGTTTCTGCCAGCCATACATCATGACGAGTGAGTCCGTAACGCTTGTTAAAATCGTCGAATTCACTCTTTTTTGAACCTGTAAGATCCTTTGTCCAGCGCTTCCAGGCTTCCAGTTTACCCTCCACAATCGGAGCAACAACTAGTCCCATATTAGATAACCCGTTGTGCTATTAAGAAGCCAACGCATATTTTAAATGGTTCAACGGTTTCTCGTTCTTATAATTGATGTACTGTAACGTTGTTACAGCAGTGATTTTACAGAGGATGCGTACTGAAAGGCCGTAAGATTTCTTGGCATAGTTTCTCTTCAGCATCAGTTGATCACAGAGTTGGGAGAAGAGAGTTTCAATACGTTTTCTTGATTTCATGTAGATAAATGGAATAGGTTCTTTGTCATGCTGACCAGACTTTACTGGAGTCATCAATC